>Ga0184619_10000013_pt1 | contig 81286 bp, 63 predicted proteins | sample PLM0_60_b1_FD_133146 | JGI IMG/M metagenome (GOLD analysis project Ga0184619, IMG submission 133146) | Groundwater sediment microbial communities from an aquifer in East River, Colorado, USA - PLM0_60_b1 | ecosystem: Environmental > Terrestrial > Soil > Riparian zone | place: USA: East River...
ATCAAGGATCTCCTGAAGCCTTTCTTCCGTCATACGTAAGCTCGAAATCAACACCTCATCAACGTCGTGCCGGCGGCAAATCGCGCTCAGGTCGCCATTGCCGCCGTAGACTTTAAGACCATGCAAAACTTTTCCATACTTCGCCGGGTCGTCGTCCACAAAACCAACTGGCGCATACTTTAGTGCGCGATTATTCTGCAACTCCCTGAGCAACAGCTCCCCACCGTCGCCGGCGCCATAAATCAGCACGCGCCTTCCCTCGCTTGCTCCCGGCGTCGGCATTACTTGCCGAAACAGACGAAAGGCCATTCTGCTGCCGGCCAGAAACATAAACATCAATACACCGTCGATAACGAAGATCGTCCGCGAGAAGCCTTCGAAGCGAAACGCAAAAAGAACTGCCAGCACGCTCAGCACTGAACTAAGCACCACCGCCTTGGCAAAGACAATCAGGTCGTCAAGACTCGTATAGCGCCAGATGCCGCGGTATACGCCCATCACTAAAAACGCAGCCATCTTGACGAACACCAACACGGGTAACGTTCGCAGGAATAAGTTCCACGCGGTGCTGCCCGAGAGCGCGCCAAACTTTACGGCGTAAGCGCACCAGTAAGACAACAGGATAAGAATTACATCCAGCAGCACTTCAAAGATGCGTCGCTTGTACGAGAGGTCGATCAGAAAGGCATAAGGAGAATTGTCGCGCAGCGCCAATGCTTCTTCGGTATCGTCATAAACCTTAACACCGGCGAGATAAACGCCGATCAGCGTCAGCACTACCGTGAATCCGGCAATAGCCGCCAGGCTCACATCAAGCTTGACCTGCTGGACCAGCAGCGCCAGCAGACCGGAAAGCGCGGCGAATCCATAGAGCATCCAGACCGCGTGGCGTTCCGTCATGCCGAGCGCAACCAGGCGATGCGAGGTATGGTCACGCCCACCGCGTGAGGCCGCACGTCCTGAAATTTTACGCAAGACGGTAACGAAGGTTGTGTCGAAGATTGGGATGAAGAGGACCAGGATAGGAACTGCCAGTACTGGCAACAGGCTACGCGATCTGCCACCCGAAACATTGACCAGTGCGGCACTCGCAAGAAAAAAGCCGATAAACATCGAGCCGGAATCGCCCATGAAAATGGAAGCCGGGTTTGAGTTGTAAACCAGAAAACCAAGTAGCGCTGCCGCGAATGTCGCCAATATCAGTGCTTCGCTAATTCCGCCGGTACTGAGAAAACTGAGTGCGAGAAAACCGGAAGCAATCACTGCGATGCCCGTAGCCAGACCGTCCATGTTGTCGAGCAAATTCAAGGCATTGGTCACGCCAATCAGCCAGAATATCGTGATCGCCGTATTCAGTGGCGAATACGTGGTCCACGGTAAACTTAAGCCGTAATAGATCACGAACGCCGAACCCATCACCTGACCAATTAATTTCTGATACGGTTTGATGTGCAGCACATCGTCAACCAAACCGACAAGGAATAGAAAGGTACTGGCGTATATTACGACCCAACCGTAAGTCGTGGTTGGAATAAAAGCGAAATAACTAATTACAACTGATAGCCAGATGGCTACGCCACCAAGCATCGCCGTGGGTTTCTTGTGCCAGCGATCGGTCTTTGGCTTTGCCACCATGCCAATGCGCCGCGCCAGCAGCCGCACCAACGGCGTCAGCACCAATGCCAGCACAGCGGCCATGGCCACGGCAAGAAAATTCAGCGAGTTAATCGGCATACGCGAAAGCGAGATCTGCGACTGATTCAGGCTAAGAAAGTGTAAGATGAAAGCTAATCGATAGCAGGCATCAAATCAAGTCCGGAATAAAGTAAGCGAGTGCTAATCATCGAGCGACGACGGGTGGCCGCTGTGATAGCTGATGACACTGTGCAGGATGCCCTCCAGCGTCATCTTTGGCTCAAAGCCGACAAGGCGTTTGATTTTTGAGGTGTCGGGGATGCGGCGGGGCATGTCTTCGAATCCTTCCTCGTAAGCCTCGTCGTAAGGAATGAAAACGATCTCAGAATCTGAGTTTGTCAGCTCTTTGACTTTTTCCGCCAGCTTGAAGATCGAGATTTCTTCAGTTGAGCCGATGTTATAGACCTGGCCGATGCTGTCGGCATGGTCCATCAACTTCATCAATGCGCCCACCACGTCGCCAACATAACCAAAACAACGAGTCTGTTTGCCGTCGCCGTACACGGTGATAGGACGGCCCGCGAGAGCTTGCTTGACAAAAGTAGGGATGACCATTCCATAACGGCCCGTCTGTCGCGGTCCCACTGTGTTGAAGAGCCGAACAATGGTGGTTGGCAATTTTTTTTCGCGCCAGTAAGCGAGTGCCAAAAACTCGTCAATCGCTTTTGAGCAGGCGTAACTCCAGCGGCCTTTTGTCGTCGCTCCCATCACAAGATTTCCGTCCTCCTTGAAGGGAACGTCGGTGCTTAGGCCGTACACTTCTGAGGTTGACGCGACCAAAACTCGCTTTTGTTTTTTGTTCGCCAGTGCCAACACTACCTCTGTGCCGCGCACGTTTGTTTCAATCGTGCGCACCGGGCTCTCGACGATCAGCTTCACTCCAACTGCTGCCGCCAAATGAATCACCACATCACACTGATCAACTAGCTCCGCGGTGACCGGCTGGTTGTGTACAGAATCAATCGTGTACTGAAAATGAGGATTGTTCTTAAGGTGTCGAATGTTTTCGATGGTGCCCGTTGACAGGTCGTCGATGATCACCACTTCATCGCCGCGTTGCAGGTAGGCATCCGCCAAGTGAGAACCAATGAAGCCCGCACCGCCGGTTATGAGTACACGCAAAATTTTGCGCTCCTTAGTTTTATAAACTTAAAAAAACCGGCAGTTCAAACACTTCCGGCTCGAATACTAGCCAACCAGCGGGGGCAAGCCCGCCTTCCCCACCTTAGAGACTCCTAACAATCCGGTAGGCTTCGCGCTTGAACGCTTCTCGATCAATATGACAGTCAACTCAGATCAGCTCTTGGTCGGGAAGGTGGGCTCGCCCACGCTCGCCTACGATGCCACAGTCCTGGGGGTGAGCAACTCCGCATACAGACTCTTGATATCCTCTAACAATCGTTCTTTTGAATAATGGGCTAAAACGAATTGTAAACCACGCTCAGCGATTTCGCGACGCAGCGCCTCATTGCTTATCAGGTATGCCAGACCGGCCGCAAACCCTCGGGCATCATTGGGACGGACACGAATGCCACGCTCGCAGATCTGAAAGGGCGGATTGGATTCATCCAAAAAAGATACCCGGTCGCTACCCCGACCAGTCGGGGTTCTGACTAGAGGTCCCAGCAGATCAACGACGCCACCCACGGCGGTGGAAATCACGGGCCGCGCGTTGGCCATTGCTTCAATCAGAGTAAGTGGCGTGCCTTCATTGCGCGAGCTCAGGGCAACGATATCCAGCGCCGGATAAAAGTTTTCGGGATCGCGGCGGCTACCCGCGAAAATGACATCGTTAACCAATCCGTAGCGCTCTGCATGACGTTCGAGTTTGTTTCGGAGATGACCATCGCCGATAACTACGAAGCGCACGCGCGTGCGCAATGGTCCATCCGTAAGCTGCTCCTTAAACAACGCCGCTGCTTGCAGAAAGAGCTCATGGTTCTTTATTTCAGTAAGTCGGCCGACGATGCCCACGAGAATATCGCTTTTGCCTGCCTTCAATTCATTGCGAAAGGCGACGCGGTGTTGCTGCCATTGTGCATAAGTCTCCATATCAAGGCCCAGCGGAACGACCGCAAACTGATCGGGGCGGCCGACCGCAAACTCCTCGTTTATTTCCTTGCGCTGCTGTTCGCTAATTACAACAATGCGATCGGAGGCGAGTCGCGCCAGGATCTTCTCTATCGTCAGGAAAAATCTGGTCTTTGCCGGCCCATAATAGTTGTGAAAAATATGGCCATGGTAAGTGTGCACTAAACGACAAGGACGCGGTTGGCCTAGGAGTGCCCGCGGCGTCAACCAGCGATAAAGCAATCCTGCCAACCGGCCGACAGTGCCGGCTTTTGCGGTATGTGTATGAACGATGTCAGGTTGCTCGCGGCGAAAGAGGCGGTAGAGCTTCCAGATCGTGAGCGCGTCTTTCAGCGAAATTTCACGGCTCATCTCCGGAACAAAAATGGGAGTAACACCCATCTCGGTTGCGAAATAGCCCATGTCATCTTCGCCCGGTGGAACTGTGCCGGCAATCAGGAGGGATTCAAACTGCGGAGCCGACAACCCTTTGGTAAGCCATACAACATGCTTGGCAGGTCCACCTACATTGAGACGCGCGATAACCCTGACAATCTTCATGTTATGGCCGGTTGCCGCGGATGATGAGGCGGTAGCTCAATTGTCCATGCGATAGATTGTAGCCGGATCGTCCTCATGCCGGATTTCATCTACCGTTTCTTTCTTGTTAACACCCATGTAGAGACGGTTGGGACAATTGAAGACGATCCCGGGAATGGAACCTATATTCTGATAGGCATGTACTACGCGGGCAGGAATCAGGACAGCCTTTGGATTGTCCTCGCCAACCACCAGCGTCGTCATGTGATTGAAGGTTTCCGAGTCCGCCCGGTTGTCCCACAATCGCAGTTTGAAATTGGATGGACCAAGGAAACAGAAAAGATCGGCCTGGGAAACATGTTCATGCGGGCCGCGGGTAACGCCGGGTTTGGTTAGCGACGTATAAGCCATTACCGGATAAAACTCGGCATTTAATTCATCCTGCCGAAATAGCTCCACCAACCAACCGCGCGCGTCGGTAAATTTTCGCAAATCGCTAATAACGACGCCTTTGATTTCGCCGACCTCGAAAGCCTCAGGCATTGATACTGATTTCGATTGCACGGTTCAACTCCATTTTGTTCGCTCCGGTTTCTGCCACAAGATTCGAAGCACGTTGCAAGCTTTCGAATGTCCCGGCATCGCTCCACCAGCCATCGAGTTCTTCCCAGGTCATCTCTTTTCGTTTGATGTAAGCATTATTTACATCGGTAATTTCCAGCTCGCCACGCCCTGAAGGCTCAAGCGTGCGGATGATGTCATACACCTCGCCGTCGTACATATAGATTCCGATTACCGCATATTCCGACTTTGGAACTTGCGGCTTCTCTTCAATGCGGACAACGGTTTGATCGCTCAGTTCGGGAACACCGAAACGCTCGGGATCAGGCACTCGCTTCAAAATGATCTTCGCGCCCTTCCCTTGTTGTTTGTACGCGCGAACTGCGGCGGCGATGTTGCCCTCAATTATGTTGTCGCCCAGCACTACACAAACTGGTTGTTTGGCGGCGAAGTGTTCAACGAGCGACAGGGCCTCCGCGATACCGCCCTCGCCTTCCTGATAGGTGTAGTTAAGATGTTTCAGACCAAACGCTTTTCCGTTTCCCAACAGCTTGAGAAAGTCGCCGGCAGAATTGCCACCGGTAACAATCATGATGTCAGTGATACGCGCGTTCACCAGGGTTTGGATCGGATAATAAATCATCGGCCGATCATAAACGGGAAGCAAATGCTTGTTTGTTACAGCCGTCAACGGCCGCAAACGCGTTCCCAATCCGCCCGCTAAGACTACGCCTTTCACTCTTAACCTCCGTTTTGTCCGTTGCTAGTTGTCAGTAGACTAGTACTCTCAGTTTGCTCGACAGTGGTTTGTTGACTCTTACGTAATCATAAACCAGGGCCTACGAAACCGGCGGACAACTGAGTACGGACAAAGGACTACTGACTGCCTAATCAATAAATCTTTGGAACCACAGCTCCAGCATTAGCAGTGTCCAGAGCTGATGGGAATAATCTCGCTCGCTGCGGGTATGAAGCTCGACCAGATGTTTGACCACTTCGGGCTTGAAGAGACCGCGCTTCAAGGCTGACTCTGAAAGAATCGTTTCGCGCAGGAACGGTTGCAGCTTTCCGCGAAACCAATGGCCAATCGGAACGCCGAATCCCATCTTACGCCGGCCCAGGTTTTCCGTAGGCAATAGTTTCTTCAGGACTCGTTTCAACAAATATTTGGTGGTCAGTCCACGCAACTTGTATTTTTCCGGCAAGCTTGCGGCAAATTCGATAACGTGATGATCGAGAAAAGGAGAGCGAGCCTCGAGTGAATTTGCCATTGTTGCAATATCTACTTTTACCAGCAGATCGTTGGGCAAGTACGTCATGATGTCAGTGAGCAAAGCCGCGTCGACAATGCCTGAACCGTTGGCGCGCGCGAACCATGGATCGATTATGCTGGCCGCCGAGTGAGCTTGTGTATCCCGCTTGAAATTCTCTGTATACAAATCCTGCTTCGCCTGCGAGTCAAAGACGCTTACCCAGCGCAGGTAACGTTCGACCTTTGGCAATGAAGCTGCTTCGACAAACCGCTTCACGTCTCTCACCCGGCTGCGTTTGGTTTCTGTGGACGGCATTAACTCAATCGCCTGCCGCAGCAATGTGTCTCTGAGCACGGCCGGTATTCGATGGTACTTCTCCGCCAATCGCATCGCGGCGTAACGCTCATAGCCCGCAAAAGACTCGTCGCCACCATCACCGTTCAAAGCGACGGTCACATGCTTTCGAGTTTCGCGGGCAACATAATAGGTGGGAACAGCCGAAGAATCTGCATATGGTTCGCCGTAGTGTTCAACCAAGATTGGTAACACTTCGAGCGCATCAGGGCGAACTATAAACTCGTGATGGTCTGCGCCCACGTGTTCGGCAACTCTGCGCGCATGATGCAGCTCGCTAAAGTCCTGTTCTTCAAATCCAATCGAAAATGTTTTGACCGGATCGCTGGATTCTTCGCTCATCAGCGCGACTACAGCACTCGAGTCGATGCCGCCCGAAAGAAAAGCCCCCAGCGGTACTTCCGACATCAGCCGAACCTTTACCGCATCGCGCAGAATCTGCACCGCACGTTCGCCCGCTTCAGTTTCATCAATATTGATCTTTTTCGAGAAGTCGGGCTGCCAGTAACGCTCAATTCTTATTTCGCCTTTTCGGTAGCGCAGGCTATGGCCCGGTTCGAGCTTTCTAATCTCTCGATAGGCTGTGAGCGGCGCCGGCACACACATAAAAGAGAGATAGTGGTTGAGCGCTTCAAAATCGATGTCTTTGCCAATGTCGGGATGCTGCAACAGCGCGCTGAATTCCGAACCGAAAACTAGCTGGCCATTAACCTGAGCATAAAGAATTGGCTTTTTACCCACCCGATCGCGCGCGAGAAAAAGCTCCTGAGTGCGCTCGTCCCAAATAGCAAAAGCAAACATTCCGCGCAGATGTTTGGGACAGTCAGCGCCATATTGATCGTAAGCGTGAATGATTGCCTCGGTGTCGCTGTTTGTATAGAAGGAGTGGCCGAGTCTCTCAAGCTGGTCGCGGAGTTCGCGGTAGTTGTAGATCTCCCCGTTAAAAACGATCCAGGCGGTGCGGTCCTGATTGTGAATCGGTTGGGCGCCGCCCTTAACGTCAATGATTGAAAGGCGCCGCATACCTAAGCCAACAGATCCATTGACATAGAACCCGTCATCGTCCGGCCCTCGGTGTCGAATGGCATTGCTCATTCGTTCCAAAAGAGCACGGTCGATTTCGGAACGAGCCGGCTGTATTATTCCTACGATTCCACACATACAAATCGAAGCTCACTTCCCAGGGCAAGCCTTCCTTGCAGAAACAGTTTTACAACGCTAAGGGGAAGTCGTCGGGCGATGTGGTTTGAAAGTGGTGGCCTGGCGGGCCGCCAGGTCCGCCTGCTCCATTTCCTGCTGACGTTTTCTTTCCTCTCTCTTCTCCTGCAGTAGTACAAAACCCACCGCCACGAAAATAAAATAGAAGACTAACAACTGAGCCCGTTGGCGATATGCTGTTCCTACATTCCCCTGGAATGCCGAGTAAGCGAGCGTAAGCATGACGGTGAAAATTAGAATGGGGGAGATCATGCGCAAACGATATTTGATTGCAAACCAGGTTCCCAGAATAAGTAGTGGGAACGATGCCCACCAAACAACCATCTCAGGCAGCGTAATACTTTGACGAAGCGACGTTACCTGCCACGGAAAGGGCGCAAAAAGCAAGTAAAGCATGCCCAGCGGAATGGTCGAAAGCGCACCCGACGTCGTTGAGACATCGACATCCTTACCAAAACCAGATTCGGCTGACCTGGCGAGGTCGCGACGACTTGCCTGAAGTTGTTCCATGTGTCCGTATCTCTCAAATTGAACCGCCGCTGAGCGGGTAACACCTACATAAGTCAATGCCAATCCCAACAAGATGATGGCGGCAAACTGACGAAGGAAACTTGTGGCAGTGATCTTTTGCATGCCCATTACAAATGCGCCACCGATTGCAACTCCGATCATGTAGAAGACATAAAATCGAAGAGCAATCAGGGCGCCCAGCGAGCAAATTAAGATCACAAGATATTTCGGGCTAAGCTTTTCACCCAGCCTTAATGTGGCCAGAATAGAGAGCGTCAGAAAAAAAACAATTGGACCATCTTTAAGTCCCTGTGAGGACCAGAGCACCAGCGAGGGGTAGAAGGCCACAGCCATACACGCCAGACGCGCTACCCGTAAGTTTTTGAATACCTGGTGCGCACAAAGAAACACTGTTACCGCCGTCGCGGCACCGAAAACCGAATTCAAGAACTGCACAGCCAGCATGTTGCGTCCCACGATGCCGTAGACTGCGGCGACCAGGTAAACCATTCCCCATCCTGAGCCTTCTCCTCCGCGAACAAACATGTTCGCGACGGTTTGATAATATTTGTCGCCGCCCCACCCTCGGAGCTGGGCAAAGCCAAAGAAGTCGTAAGTTATTGCATCTCCACCAAAAAAATCCTGACCTCTAAAGACAAAAATTGCTGTACCCACTACCAGGCGCAGTAAAAGAGCTCCGGTGAACAACCTCAAAAGGAACGGACCGTCAGCTCCCTGATTGTATGCATAAAGCGCAAATGGGGCCGCCACTGCCGTGCAGAGTAATACGGCTCGCGCCGTGTCTGCGCTAGTCACCGTGCCGTAAAGACTCTGCTGCGCTACCAGGGTTGGCACAAAGATTATGACCACGGCGCAAAACACCAGATAGAATAACGTTAATAGAGAATTCATGTTTGGATGTTAGACGTCGTCCGGCAGGTCCTTTCGCGTTTTGCGTTCGATCAGGAATTGATCCTCGTCGTTAAGTTCCTTCACAGGCTTCGCGGGTATACCGGCAATCAGGTGCTTCTCGGCAGTTAATTCACTGGTAATTACTGAGCCAATGCCTACAATGCATCGTGAAGGCACAACTCCTCCAGGCGCAATGCGAATTTCGGATCCGATGTAGGCGAACGATCCGATAACTATCGGACGCGTACGCTGCCGGTTATGAGTCCACAGCGAGGAATTGCGGCCGCCAAGTATTGACCGGCGACCAATTGTCACTCGATCTGTAAAGTCGATCTTATGTCCGGTCGTAATAATGCTCCCATCCCCAAGCGAGAATCGCGGATCGATCGGGTTTACTACTTCAGGTTCTGCAATCGAGTTTATTTCATTCATTCGAATGATCTCCGAGTAGCGCCCCAATTGGACTTCGTCGCCGCCGCGTATGATATTTAGGTGTCCGATTCTTACGTGATCTCCAATCTCAAGCTTCTTCACTCGAATTATCAAATTGAGATGCCCGATTTGAACGTCATCGGCTATCCAGCATTCTTTCGCATCGATTATGCTCAGTCCTATGCGTACGCGCTTTCCTATTTGATAACCAAAAAAAAGACGATAGCAGGAACGTTTGATAAACGACGGCATCAGCGCGACAAACGCGAGAAGGGTTAAGCGGGGTTTGCTTAAACGTTGCATGCCTTGCTTAGCTCGCAGTAGCGAAGCCGGTTGCTTCATGCAATGCGCGTGCGAGTTTGTCAGCCTGATCCGAGAGGGAGTAATGCTCGACGATGTGTCGACGCCCCGATGCTCCCATTGTTTTGCGCAGTTGCCCATCCGAAAGCAGACATTTCAGCGCCTGGAACCATTCTTCCCTGGTCGTCGCCGCAAAGTGGGTTACACCCGCTTCGCCAATATATGCAGTAGCTCCCACTGGCGCGGCCACAAAGGGAATTCCAATGGCCATATATTGGATGGCCTTGAATCCCGACTTACCTTCGGCCCACTTTTCTGCATACAGAGAAGGATCAATCGGATAGAGGCCGACGTCGAAAGACTGAAAATCGTCAACTTCGCGTTCCAACTTCCATTCCAAATTCTCAACTTCGACCCCGGGAATGTTCACCTCACTTGTGCCCGCGCCGACAATTTTTATTCTGAATTGATAAGTGCCGGCCAACTCCTGCAACACCGGAAAGATTTCTCGAAGATAGGGGAACGTCGAGTGGGTGCCAATCCAGCCCAGCACTAGTGGGCCATTAAAAGGACGAGCCTTGGGAAAAAAAACATCTGTATCAACCACAGTTGGGATTATTCGAGTTTGCGCCCCTTTGCTTTCCGCGTATTCGGCAATCGCGCGATTACCGCAGGTGACTACATTGGCCCAGCGTATAAGGTCGTCAGTTTTACTAAACCATTTCAATGCCTTGCCAAACTTTCCGTAGGTGGGGCTAGTATAGGGAACGTATGTCGCATCATCCAAATCAAGGACCATCGGACAACCCATTATCCTGGTTGACAGCCATTCGATCACCGGGGGCCCGAATATCATGGCCTCACGTTGAACCAGAACCACATCAGCTTTTCGTGTTCGGTATACATCGCCCAGTCGTCGCACTGTAGCTTTCAGCAGTCCAAGGCCGGTATAAGCCAGCGCGCGCCGTTGATATAGGGAGTTAAATCGCTTTGAATCCAGAAACGGTCTGATCGTCAGTGAAATCCCGCGTTCTGAGAGAGGTCCTACATATTGTTGCAATCGATAACGAGTTGCCGCTGCTTCGACCGGATATGAAGCGAAAGCCAAAACATTCATTTTGAGCGGCCTGATTCCTTAAGAAACTTGGTCTACTTCAATCGCAGTGGAGATGGCAGCTGCAGGCCGTGAAAGCGAGACTCTACGGCGTGTATTAATCATTACACCAACGTTCAAACAGACCTCGCTTTCTGAAAGTTGCCAACTTTGCCGACTAGCCGCAGCGAGAAATCTCGTCCGAAGCAGACCGCTGAATGCTGTCTGAAGGGCCAGCGTTTGCAATCCGCCGATAAACATTTAGGTAACCGTTAGCGCCAACCCTCTTGATATCAAAGTGTCGACGCGCCACTTCTATGCAACGCGCGCGCACCTTGCTATCCGCCGCTAGCTGAAGTGCACGCTTGGCAGCATGCTCAAACTCTTCGGGAGTAAAGTCATGCACGACCACGCCCACTCCTTCGCTTTCCAATAAATTGTCCACATCGCCGATACCCGCATTGCTCACCGTCGGCAAGCCGGCGGCCAAATATTCCGGAATCTTCGTCGGCGACGCGGCTAGTTGGGAAAATGTGCTCTTTCGAAACGACAAACCGATTTGGGCGCCTCGGAGGTAACGCGGCACTTCACGCGCGTCCACTCCCCCCACCCAGAAACTCTCGGGTGGAACACCAGCGCAATGCAGGCGCTCGGTTGCTTCGTCCGGCGGCGACATAGTCAAAATACGCAAAAAAGCCCGCGGCTCATGCTTCCGAAGGGCGAGGAAAAATGCTGCCATCTCTTTCAGCAGGTAGAGACCGGTAACAGAGCCCGCATAGATAACCTCAAAATTGCCCTGCTCCAGTTTCTTTCCGTAATCAAGCTGATCATACCGCGTGAAATCTACACAGCATGGGATTACTTCGATCTTGTCGCCGGTCGTCAAACAATTTTCGCGCAGCCATTTGCGCATCGAGTTCGTTAGAACCACAAGTTGGTTGGCTCTTCTGATACCAGCTCGTTCGATCATTTTTATGGCGCGGAACTTAATTGACCTCTCCGCCCAAACTCCGGCGTCGGCATACTCCTCAGCCATCATGCCACGAATGTCAAAAACTAAAAGGCAGCTAGTTATGCGCGCAGCTATCAGGGCCATGGCCATCGGAATGTGTGCCCGGGCATGAAGCACATCGATGCGATGGCGACGTACCAGTCGCGCAGCCGTCCATGCTCCGGCCGCAATATCGTAGAGTGTTGCCGGAACGGATGGACGTTTATGATAAGCAAGTGCGGACCACTTTATTCCTTGTGCGGCAAGTCGACCTTCCTCATGACTTCGAGTGCCGGGATCCCACTCACGCTGCAGCTGCGGTTCGAAGGTCAGTAAATATACTTCGACACCAGCCAAAGCCAATTCTCGAAGATATGGAAGAACCTGCGTTTGCACCAGGGGCTCGCGCAAGCCGAAGTAACAAATGTACAAGGTGCGCAGCGCCTTATCTAAGGTATTTCGGTCGCTTCCTATACTGTTTTGATCGAGCCTGAGCATATTTGCCGGTCGTCGCTGCCATTGGCGCATCGTGGTCTTTCGTTAGCCGAGGATGTGGCAGCATGCAACTCGTAAGCGTGGCAAATCAATTGCCGGCCCGGCAAGTTTCTCCGCCATGCGTGCCGGGATTCAGACGCACGCTCTCTGCCAGACTAACTTTTCTCCCCAATAATGTTTACACCTGAATTCGCCAATCGCGTGAGATTGATGACGCCAGCGCCGCGCAAAGCCTCTTCCACTTCTTGCTGCGTGCGCGGTTGATCATACTGAGGAGAGAGCATGTCAAATGTATCAAGGACTGCCCAATCATAGCGCTGTTGCTTTGTCAGCGTGGGCTCATGAACGTAGTTTGCGATCGGTATAGCAAACATAAAAAAGCGGCCGGCTAGCGGCAACTTAAACAGCACGCTAGTTAGCGGAAAGAGAACAGGCATGGTGCTTTTGATCCTTGAAAGCAATTTCTGCTTGTCCATGCGCCTGGTTAATGACCGCAGCAGATACTTCGCATAAAGCCTGGTCCAAGGCTTGCGCTCGTAAGCGGTGATTGCGATGCGACCGCCCGCCCGCAACAGGCGCGGCAGCGTGCCCATGGCCTGCTGGGGATCGGGCGTATGCTGAACGACACCAATGCAATAGCAACCGTCAAACGCGCCGGTCTTGAAGGGCGGCTGATAAATGCTTGCCTGGACGAAGTGGACGTTCTTGTGATCGCTTAGATTGACCCGGGCGGCATCGATCGCGCTACTGATATCCAACGCAAATACTTCCGCCTCGCTATCCGCTGCAACGTCGAGGAAACGTCCGGCGCCACAACCCGCATCCAGAATGCGCTTTCCTTTCAACCATTCCTTCGTCCATCCCGTCTCTGCGTAGAAGCGCGCGGTTGAGAGGCTTGTGCCATTTACCGAATCTATCTGTTCCGACCTAAAACGGTTCCACTGGTAACCAAACGAGGCGGCATAGTTATCGCGCGGCACAAACCGGGGGATCGCATCTTCGATCGGAAAATCATGCGCCGCCTGGTTACATTCAAGCTTTCCGAAGATTACTTCCCCGACGTTGTCCGTCTCGGCCTTTGTTAGTTTGAGATACCCGCCGCACTGCGGGCACGCCAAAACGTCAAGCAGTCTTTTGTACATTATCTCTAATAGTTCCCCTAGGAGCTGTTGAATTTAATCCAACCTGAACTCCGCGCGCCAATTTACGTTTTCCGACAACGCAGCTTGCTCTCTTTTGTCGAGGACACAATTTTCCAGAACGAGGAAATCCATCTCGGTGCGCATAAAGCACCGATAGCTATCCTCGGGCATGCAAACGATTGGCTCGCCGCGCACATTGAAGCTCGTATTGACGACGACCGGGCAACCTGTTTTCTTTCCAAACTCGTCAATGATCTGCCAGTAGAGCGGATTATCCTCGCGCCTCACCGTTTGTATTCGCGCTGAGTAATCGACATGCGTGACGGCTGGTATTTCAGATCGCTTCACATTGAGTTTTTCAATTCCCCAAAGCGCTTCTTCAGCTGTTGTCATTTTTCGGCGCCGCGCCCCGGCAACGTCTGCCACCAACAACATGTACGGGCTGTCGGTGTTTAGTTCGAACCATTCGGAAACCCGCTCACGCAATACACTCGGCGCAAAAGGACGAAAACTCTCGCGATACTTGATCTTTAGATTCATCACCGATTGCATTTCCGGTGAGCGCGGATCGCCGATGATGCTGCGGGCTCCCAAGGCGCGCGGTCCAAATTCCATACGACCTTGATGCAATCCAACTATCTTTCCGGCCGCAACCAAATCGGCAACGACGCCCGGCAAGTCTGCTCGCGAATACTTCTTGTGCGGAATCTGTCGCGACTGTAAAAACGTGTCGATCTCCTGTTCCGTATTGCGTGGCCCAAGATATGAACCTTTCATGCCGTCCGCGTATGCCGGCATGCCGTTGTCTTGAACAGCCCTTGGCGAGCGCCAGGTTCCCGCATTTTCCGGACTTAGTCGCGGTTTTCCGAGATAACGATGCCACACCGCCAATGCGATTCCGAGGGCTCCGCCCGCATCGCCGGCTGCCGGTTGAATCCAAATATCTTCGAAGGGAACTTCGCGTAGCACACGACCGTTAGCGACACAGTTAAGCGCCACGCCGCCGGCCATGCAGAGCCTTTTCATCCCCGTTACTTTATGAACATACTGAGTCATCTTCAGGATTACTTCTTCGGTAATAACCTGGATGCTGCGCGCCAGATCCATGTCGCGTTGCATGACGCGTGATTCAGGTTTTCTTGGCGGACCTCCCAAAAGTTTGTCGAATGCGCGGTTGGTCATTCGCAAGCCTTGCGAGTAACTGAAGAACTCATGATTCATTTTCAGACTGCCATCGTCACGAATCTCCAACAGCCGATCCTTGATGACATCGACGTACTTCGGTTCGCCATAAGGCGCCAGACCCATTACTTTGTACTCGCCGCTGTTGACCTTGAAACCGGTGTAGTAAGTGAAAGCGCTGTAAAGCAGACCGAGGCTGTCGGGAAAACGCAGCTCTTTGAGTAAACTGATTTCGTTGCCTTTACCGGTGCCGATGGAGCTGGTGGCCCATTCACCCACGCCATCGATCGTAAGAATTGCAGCTTCTTCAAAAGGTGACGGGTAGAAGGCGCTGGCTGCGTGGCTTTCATGGTGATCGCCGAAAAGCAATTTCCACTGAAACTGCTTGCCGATTTTTTTTGCCGTACGTTCGTCTTCTTCACCATCTACTTTGCCGAGTTCCGTGCGGATCAAGTCGGGCATCCATAATTTTTCTTTCATCCAAAGCGGCAATGCCTTTAGAAATGAACCGAAGCCGGCAGGAGCATAATCGAGATAGGTTTCCAGCAGCCGATCGAATTTCAGCAAGGGTTTGTCGTAGAAACAAACGTAATTGAGCTCGGACGGCTTCAGTCCAGCTTCGCTGAGGCAATAACGAACGGCCCGAAGGGGGAAATTGTGGTCGTGCTTGATGCGCGTGAAGCGTTCTTCCTGCGCGGCTGCGATTATTTCGCCGTCAACGACGAGGCAGGCTGCGGAGTCGTGATAGAAGGCTGAGATACCGAGAATGCTTACCACTAAAACCGACTCCCAACTAAAACAGTGTGTAGATAAACGGGGCAATTGCTGAACTCTTTGCGAGCACCAGCAAAGCGCCAACCAACACCAGCGTGATTACAATCGGCGCCAGCCAGTATTTCTTGTTGTGCCGCATGAATTCCCACAACTCGCTGACCACTTGCGCTTTAGACATTGGTTTATTCCTCAGTACATTTTTTCGTAGTGGCGCGGATCGCGCTGGCGATCGGAATAAGGTTTCCAATAGGACTGTTCGCGACCGCTACGACGATTTAGCGGGTCCCAACCCAACAACCGCTTCACCACACCAATTGGAGTTACCACCAGAAAAAAGACAATGCCCAGAATGATCCTCGTCGTTACAAACGACAAGACTTCAGCCAATAACATCCAGCCGCGATTGGGCCAAACTAAAACCCTCGGCACCAACAAACCCAGAACAATCAACAGCGCGCCCAGGGGAAGCGTAATGTGTGCCGCGCTCGCAAACTTCTCGCGATAAAGCCACCAGGCGCTGAGCAATACCAGCACACCGCCAACGACCAGGCCAAATTCTCTTTCTCGTCGAAAAGAACGTCGTTTCATGCTGAATGAATTATAAGACGAGAGCCCGTCTTGCAATAATCGACACAATCAAACTGGCACCCGAAAGAACGGTGCAGTTATGGGCGAAACATGGCCAGCACTTTCACAACTTGCTGTTGTTGTTCGTCGGTCAGTTCGGGAAAACATGGCAGCGCGACAGTTTCCAGCGCCGCGCGTTCAGCGTAGGGAAACTCACCCGGCTTGTAACCGAGATAAGCAAAGCACTGTTGAAGATGAAGGGGAATTGGATAGTAAACTTTGTTTCCGATTTCATGCTGCGACAAATGCTTCATCACCTGGTCACGATACTTCGGAACGCGAATGACGTATTGATGGAAAATATGGTGCGCTTCAGGTCTGACGAAAGGAGTAACAAGTTCATAGTTAAGGTCCGCCCCCTGCAATAGTTCATCATACAAAGCTGCTTTTTTGCGCCGGGCTTCTGACCACTCATCCAAATGTCTGAGTTTCACGCGCAGGATCGCGGCCTGCATAGCGTCCAGCCGACTGTTAAGTCCCAGCTCGTCGTGCTGGTATTCGGTCACGCAGCCATGCACTCGGAGCTTGCGCACGCGCTGGGCCAGCAACTCGTCACTGGTAACAACCATGCCGCCGTCACCGGCGCCGCCAAGATTCTTTGTGGGGTAAAAACTGTAACAGCCGAGTTGGCCCATCGAGCCGGCCCGGCGGCCGCTATCCTGGGCTCCGATCGCCTGCGCGGCGTCCTCGATTATTGGAATTCCATGCTTTTGAGCAATCAGCACCAAGGAATCCATGTCCGCGCATTGACCATAGATATGGACCGGCAGGATCGCTCGCGTCAACGGCGTTACCGCCGCCTCTACTTGCGCGGCATCCAGGTTGTAGGTCTGGGCATCGATGTCCACAAATTTTGGCCGCGCGCCCACGCGAGCGATTGCACTGCCGGTAGCAAAGAACGTGAAGGGAGTGCTGATTACTTCGTCGCCGGCCTTGATGTCGAGCGCCATCAGCGCCAGCACCAACGCGTCTGAGCCTGAGGCGCAACCTATGGCAAAGTTAGTCGTTGAATATTCAGCAATCTCTTCTTCGAGCGAAGCAACTTCCGAACCGAGTACGAACTGCTGCGAATCAATCACGCGAGCCACGGCTCGCAGCAAATTGGGGCGCAGTAACTTGTGCTGCCCACTCAGATCTATTAGCGGGACCTTCATACCGATCAATTTCAGTTGGATTTGGAGATAAGAGTGCGTTGCTGCCTGGCGGAACCGCCACGCCACGAAATTCCTGCGCTCGCATACTCCAGGCAATGTGCCTCGAGGCAAAATTTTTCCGCGGCCAAGGCTTCTTGTCTAGGTTTGCGCGGTTTCCCCAGATATATCCTCCGGTTTGTCCCCTTCGGTGTAGTAACTCGAGTAATAACCGGAGTAGTAATAATCCTGCGTTTCAAGCTTAACGTTGTTCAGCACCACGCCAAAAATGTGCGCGCCCACATCCAGCAGCTGTTGTTTGGCGCGCCGCACGACTGCTCGGGAACTGCGTCCGCCATGGACCACCAACACTACTCCATCAACCATGGTCGATAGAATGGAGGCATCGGTGAAAGAAATCGCGGGCGGTGAATCGATAACGATGTGAGTAAAACGTTCGCCTAGTATTCCCAGGAGCCGTCGCATTTCATCGGAACCTAAGAGCTCCGCAGGATTAGGCGGCACAGGTCCGGATGTAAGGAATTTGAGGTTTGGCTGCGCTGGCAGTGTCTGGATCAGATCGTCAACGTTCGTTTCACCCGAAAGCCAGTTAGTCAAACCCTTCGTGTTTGGTGCATCGAAATGAGCGTGCAAACGCGGTCTTCTTAGGTCGCAGTCGATCACTAAAACTTCAGCTCCCGTTTGCGCCAGCATAAACGCGGTATTGATCGCAGTGGTTGTCTTGCCTTCGGATGGCTGACTGGAAGTGACGAGTATAGTCTTCGGCGGCTGCCCCGCAGAAGACAACAGCAAAGATGTGCGCAAATGACGATAGGATTCCGCAATCGGCGACCTCGCGTCATAAACCAGAGATAACGCGGTGGTGTCCGCTGAGGCCGTGGAAGGCCCGCTACCAATTCCTATTAACCTGGCTCGATCGCGGCTCGCGGGAATCAACGCCAAAGCGGGCAGATGCAGAAAACGGTCAATATCGTCAACCGTCTTCACGGTGTCATCTAGGAAATCAAGCAAGAACGCCAAGCCAATGCCGGCACCCAATGACAGAAGAAACGCGAGCAAAATATTGCGCAAACGCTGTGGGCCAATAGGTGTTTTTGGTAGACGACTGTAGGTGGCAACACTGACCTCGTTCGATTTGTCGCCCGACGTGACTTGCAGTTCGCGCTGGCGTTGTAGCAGCGTGTTGAAATACTGCTTGTCAGTTTCCAAACGCTGGGTAATGGCAATCAAGTCGATTTGATCGCGCGTCTGCTGAGTTGTAGTTCCCTTTTGCTGTTCGTAAGAACGCTTCAACAGGTTCTCGCGCGAGACTGCCGCTTCATAACGTCGCTGTATAGAAGTAACAATTTCTGACGGCGCCTTAGCGAGTTCTGCCTCCAGACTTTTTAATTGCGCATCGATTTTTTTAACTTCGGGCCACTCAGGCGTGTAAACGATCAGCAACGCATCGCGTTTTTCTTTGATGGCAGAAATACGGTCTCTCAATTTTTCCACGCGCGTCGATGAGTTCACATCGGGTATTGAAAAAGGATCTGATTCTCTTTTGGCTGCTTCCAACTGCGCCTGGACAAGCTTGCGATCGCTCTCCGCTTGCAGCAATTGCCCACTGAGTGTGGCCAGACGTGTGGTCTCGAGATTTCCCGAGACATCGGTAGTGAGAGGCAAATTGTGATTTTTCGCGTAATTGAATTGCTCTTCCTGTTCCTGTTTTATCCTTGTCTGCAAGCTTGCGATCTCTTTTGCCAGAACGTCTTCCGCTTTGGATGAGCCGGCCGTGGCGCGTCGTAAGTTATTATTGACAAAGACTTCGGCAAGCATGTTTGCTATCTTCTGGGCCAACAAGGGATCCGAGTGGACAAACCTAATCTTCACCAGGTTTGTATTCGGAACAGGTTCGACAGATTCGCCGGCGATGATTGCATCTTCATAGGGTTCAAGTTCCGCTAATTCGGCGGGTGTCAACGCCTCGCCGGTAACTTCGCTCTCGCCTACTACAGTAAGTCCAGGGGGAACAGCTGGTGATTGGTTAGCCTTCTCTGGTTTTGAAAAGACCCGTCGCAGCGAGGAAAATACTCCTCCCTGTGTTCCACCGAAAAAAGCCGAATTGTGCTGCAAGTCCAATGTCAGGACTACCTGGCGAGCCAGCTCAGGGTTTTCCAATAACTTGAGCTGCGTACCCCAAAAATTGGGATCGTTTTGGGCATTGATGACGATCTCCTTGGTTTGCAGCACGCTCATCGGACGTTGTTCAATCCGGATCGTCGTTTCTCCTTCGTAAATGGAAGGGGCGCGAAAAGCCTGGATAGTGACAAGGGAAGTTACAACCAGGATCAGGCTAAGAATGAGCCACTTCCTCTTAAGGACGACAAATAAGTAGTCGCGAATAGTGGCGGGTTCTGCACCGGAAACTCCGTAAGGCTTTGCCTGAACAAAATCCGCGAGCGGCCGATCTATGCTGCGGTCGAGCGCGCTCACGGGCATGAGACGATTATCTTGCGCCATCTTGATTTTTAGACCTCAAATTCAGGATCCAGTCATAGGATAGGAGAATAATAGCAGAGCCCGAGCGTCTGGCAAGTTAAGCACGGGGAAATCTAGTTCTTGGCGGCTACCTCGCTTGGCGAATCCAAAGCCACAAAATCCTTTAGCGAGTCGATCCAAAGTGGTAAGGGAGTTAGCCCGAGAGCCTCGGAAAGGAGACAACGAAGCCGGGAATTGCGGGGACGCGGAGCGGGCCGATTAAGGCTAGCCATCGCCACACTCTCAACTATAGCGGAGTAACCCCCGACTTCCAAAGCGGAGCGCACAAACTGTTCATAACTGACCCCTTCACCAGCATTCACTACATGATAAGTTCCGGGGAGATCCAATTGACCCAACTCTCTCAGACGCACCGCAAGGTCACGCGAATAGGTCGGCGTTCCAAAGGCATCCCCTATCGCCTTAAGTTTCTCACCGCGCCGGGCCCGCTCAGGGACGGTGCTCAAGAAGTTGCTGCCGCCCGGTCCGAAGATAAAACCAGTGCGAACTACGATCGTTCGCGCATAGGCCAACTGCGCACGGCGTTCGCCCTCGAGTTTTGAAACTCCATAAACACTCTGTGGGTTGGGCTGATCTCTTTGTGTGTAGAACCCCTCTTGCTCTCCACTAAAAACATAATCAGTCGAAATTGTTACAAACCTGGAATTCAATTCCCGACTGGCGTGCGCAAGGTTTTCCGGCCCACGAGCATTCGTCGCAAAGGCACGTCCAGCATCCAGTTCACAGCCGTCCACATCCGTCCATGCCGCGCAGTTAATCACAATGTCAGGACGTTCACGATCAAAAGCTGCCTGAACGCGGGACTTGTCCATAATGTCCAATCCGGCGTGATCGAGCGCCACCACCTGTTCATGTTCACACGTGCAATGCCTGACAAGAGCGCTCCCAACTAACCCACGCGCGCCGGTAATCACAACTTTCACGCAGCACCAACCTCCGTGCCGTACTGCTGCGCGTAGTACTCTCGGTAAGCACCACTACGCGCGCGTTCGACCCACTTCGTGTTAGTTCTGTACCAATCAATCGTCTTTCGCAGACCGCTTTCCCAGGTTTCCAGTGGACGCCACGCGAGCTCAGATTCGGCCAACGACGGGTCAATAGCATAGCGGCGGTCGTGGCCCGGTCGATCGTTGACGAAGCGAATCAGCGAATGAGGCTTTCCCAGTTCATCGAGTAAAGATTCTGCCACCTCAAGGTTCCGCCGCTGATTGCGAGAGCCAATATTATAAATACCGCCGGCGCGCCCCTGGTCTAGTGCGCATAATATTGCGCGGCAATGGTCGTCCACATAGATCCAATCACGAATATTTTGACCATCGCCATAGAGGGGGATCGGTTCGTCATGCAAAGAGTTCGCAATTATGAGCGGAAGAAACTTTTCGGGAAACTGGCGTGGTCCATAGTTGTTACCGCACCGCGTGATTATTGTTTCCAGACCGAACGTATGATGAGCCGCTCGCACTAAATGCTCGGCCGCAGCTTTGGAGGCAGCGTAGGGGCTATTAGGTTCAAGTGGCGACTGCTCAGTAAAGAATGCATTTTCGTCTTCGGGCAGCGAACCCATCACCTCATCCGTTGATATTTGTACGAAGCGTCCCACGCTACACTCCCGCGTCGCATCCAACAACATCTGAGTGCCTATGACATTAGTCGTAAGGAAAGGACCTGACGATATGATGCTGCGGTCAACATGAGTCTCAGCCGCGAAGTTGAGGACGGCGTTTGCATTCTTTGGTAGAGCAGCAAGGATCGCCGCACGGTCAGTAATGTCACCATGGATAAAGTGGTGGCGTTCTGGGTCTAAGCCTGAAAGATTATCCAAATTACCCGCATAGGTGAGCGCGTCAAAATTGATAACTTCGTAATCTGGAAACTCTGCCAGCACCAGTCTTACGAACGCTGAGCCGATGAAACCCGCGGCGCCTGTCACAAACAATTTTTTCATTGAGTTTGAAAGTGGTTGTCGATTGTTCTTGTTTGCTAGAGCATCAAACGGTGATTGTCTGTCACGACGCCACACACCGCAAGCGAAAGTATTGACTTAGCGTCAGAATTTAAATACTTTAGCCCTGGGCACGAAGAGCATTTCCGCCGCTCGTATCTCAGTCATGACTTCTCGCTTGTAGCGGCAAGCTGGTAGATGTTTCTTACAAGTTTTCATGCTGCCTCCTCGTTCAATCACCAAACCCAACCCGACACTTGGCTATCTGTTAGCTATATTCATAAAGGGTTTATGACGAAAACTTTGCTGCGCTTTGGTTTTTGGTGGCGTCCTTTTCTAATTCTGGTGGCATTGTGCGCTAGCGCTACTCCTTTAAAGGCCTCTCCGCCGGTGCTGCTCAACCGCGCGAATTCAACACGCGCGGTGGCGCTTGAAGCCCTGAACTTTCAGCGCGAGCCGTTTGCCCTCACCTCGTCTTCCCTGCTCGGCAATCAGGACCAGCGCACGCGCATCATGTTGTTTGCGGTTAATTTATTGGGCGCTGATGCTTCGATGGTAACTGTGGATGCTGAGGACGGATCTCATCGCCAATATCATTTTGACGTCGAATATCTGGGTCCGCTACAGGGCGGTGAGGCGTTGGGCATTAGTCAACTGACCGTTAGATTGAGTGACGACCTCACGGTGGTTGGCGATGTATTGGTGCGGATTACCTATGCAGGTTTGGTGAGCAATCGTGTGCGCGTCGGGATCGGTTATGTCGGCGATGGCTTGCCGGACGATTTTGTCAAAGTCAGCGGCAGAATCGGCACAAACGTGAGTGGTCTTGGGGGCGTGCTTGTCATGTTGTCCGGCACTATTAATGAGCCAACTGTAACAGACGAATCGGGATATTACTCGTTTACCAATGTAGTGCCAGGTGGCAGCTATAAAGTCACCGCATCGAGAATTAATTACACGCTGAGTCCGCAAACTCACAACCTTCCTTTCCTGGTTGCGGATCAGATTGCTAATTTTTCAGCCACGCCTGTCAACTTAACTATTGGGGGGCGAATTACAGACAATAATAATCCGCTTGCCGGAATCGGCGTCGCTCTTACCGGCTCTCAATCGGCGACAACGACAACCGACGGTAACGGGAATTATTCATTGAGCGCGGCCGCCGAGGGTAACTATCTGATCACGGCAACCTCACCGGTTTTTAGCTTCGGGCCTTCCAGCGGTTTCTTCAACAACTTAAGTAGCAATCAAACGCTTAATTTTGTCGTCACCGCCCGACCGACCTATAGCATTAGCGGTTACGTTACAAAACCTGACGGGTCGGCTCTGCCTGGCGCCACGCTAACGCTCAGTGGCTCGCAGACTAGTACGGTTATTACTGACGCAACTGGCTTCTATGCTTTTGCCAACATAATGGCAGCCGGCAATTACAGCGTGACTGCATCTAAGGTCGGCTTCGCGGTTAGCCCGTCAACGCAAGACTTCGTTAATCTTAGTTCCAATCAAACGGTTAATTTCACCGCATCTCCCCTTAGCTATACCATCGGCGGCCGCATAATGGATGGGATGGGCGCCGGCGTCGCCAACGTTTCTGTGATGTTGAGCGGTTCGCAATCGGCGACTATTTCGACCGATGCCAACGGGAATTATGCCTTCACCGTTCCAAGTCTGGGAAACTATGCCGTGACGCCCTCGAGCAATTTCAACTCCTTTACTCCTGCAATCCAAACCTTCGATAACTTGGGGGGCAATCGCACTGCCAACTTTGCCGCTACAGAACCCACCGGCTTTTATGTACTCGATTTCGATGGCACCCCGAAGACTGTGGATTATGGGGACTTCTTTCAACTACAACCAGGTCAGACTCAACTTGGTAAGTTCTTCTGGGAATTCTGGGCCAAGCCCGGAGCAAATGCTTACGCCAGATATATGCTCTCGGATGGTTTTGGCGGCGCGCACGCACTCTTATGTGGTTTCGTGGGTGATAGCAGCGGCACTCGTTACGCACTTTACGGGAATGTGTGGAACGGCGTGAGCGCAATTGACTTTGGCGGCGATGACGGGCCTGCCCCGTTTGAGTGGGGCCACATGGCCGTTGGCTGGGATGGAAATTACATTTACTCCTACTTCGATGGCGTGCCTGTAGGTATAAAACCCTTTAGCGGCCCGCGTTTGCCTGCTGGTAGCGATAACGGCGGGGGGAGGCTATTTATCGGCGGGTCGGACCATAATAATTTTGACGGACGAATCGAACAGGTGCGCGGATTTGAGAACGTTAATCCCCACGATAATGGATTACAGACCCTTACTTTTCGGCCGGATACCCTCTTCGGCATTACTCCTGGCACATTTGTGGGGCCGCGCAGTACCTTTCTGACTAACTTCTTACGACCAATGTTAACGGTCCCGGATTTTGCTGGCGGTCGGGTGGGCATTCTCAGAGCCGGTTGGCCAGTCACCAATCCCGTTTCGACTTATCCGCTACCTCAATTCGTAATTGATCCCGAGGCACCGAATACCTCGCCGGTCACAGGCCCCCGCCCTCCCGACGGGAAGATTGACATTCCGGCATCCGTGCCTGACAACGCAATAATCTTCGACTCATTCTCGCGTCGGACCTCTACCTATGCCTTCAACGGTCGTGGTGGCTTGGGCAGTACTGAAGGTGGAAGCGCGGGAATTAAAAAGTGGAAGGCTGCGCTGGTACCTGGAGGCGGCACGAACGAGTTTTACGAGCCGTTTGGTCTTATAAATGGCCGGGTGGTACCGCTTTCTGACTTCGATCTCGCCTTTGTTGCCTGGGTTGATACTGGTTACACCGATGGAACTCTCACTGTTAGTACCAGGAGAACCCCCGGGTTTTGGAGGAGCGGAATGGATACCAGTCTCGCTTTTCGGGTGGTGGATTCCGAAAATTTCTTCTTCGCATATACCTATGGCGACATGCTGAACGCAAATACCCGAAAGCTCATAGTCGGCTACTGGCTTAACGGTCAACGGACTTATCTGGCATTTAATATAGATCTCCCGGCAAACTGGAATAAACTAAGCGTGGTTACAGCCAACACTGGCTTAATTGAAATCTATGCCAGCGAAAGACTTGTTTATTCGACGAACAGCAGCATTTTAGCGACTGGGGGCGGGGCTGGATTGTACTCGGGAAACAATGCCCTCGCGAACCGATGGGATGACTTCACCGTTTTTATTGAGCCATGAACTTGAGTTACTCTTAGTACCTACCCTTGAGGGCACCTAAGCAGTGGCCTCTCCGCTACGGTTGCAACACAGACACTCCTTTGTGCACTCCGCTGATCTGCACTTATCTGGTAAAAGCAATTAGAAAACCCTGATAATCTAGGCTTGATCTTAAGTTCACATCTCCCAGTCGCTCAATCAAAAGTGGGAGTAAAAGGACCCCTCTTAGCGGATACTGTTGTGTCGTGGAATCGCTTTTATTGATCGGATAATTGAGAGCGGGCGGTTCAGCTTCCGCTTCGTCGCTTGACGGAAGCTCAATGGGTAACTAGATTGCTTGGTTTATTTTCAACAGCGCATATAGAGATCATGCGCGCATAGGCGAATTGACCGATACCTTCGTCTAAGAGAACAGTCGGGTGGGGAGTGGAAGTAATGGAAGCGAGTCAAACACCTGCGGTGGCAGTGGTTGGATGCGGCTACTGGGGAAAGAACCTGGTACGTAACTTCAACCAGCTTAGAGCATTGTCAATCGTCTGTGATACGACGCCAAGCGGACGGGCGGCGGCGACCGAGCTAGCACCGCAGGCAACTGTCGTGGAAAGCTATGACGAGCTGTTGCGTAGTGGCATTCCCGGCATCGTCATCGCCACACCTGCCGAGACTCATTATGCGTTAGCCAGTAAGGCTCTGGAAGCAGGCAAAGATGTTTTCGTGGAAAAGCCACTCGCACTGACTTATGAGGAAGGCGCAAATCTCGTTAGCCTGGCGGAGGATTCGGGTCGCATATTAATGGTCGGACACGTTCTTGAGTATCACCCCGCCATCGTTCGTATTCTTGGATTGGTACGCTCTGGAGAGTTGGGGAAAGTTCGCTATATTTCTTCCAATCGTTTGAATCTTGGCAAGGTGCGTCGCGAAGAGAACATTTTATGGAGTTTTGCGCCCCACGACATCGCAATAATTCTGCGATTGATGGATAGCATGCCGTTTCAAATCGCTGCTCACGGTGGCAGTTATGTTCAGCCGAATATTGCAGACGTCACCACTACCCATTTGCTTTTTGACAACGGAGTCCGAGCGCACATCTACGTATCCTGGCTGCACCCGTTTAAGGAGCAGCGATTGGTGATCGTCGGCTCAAAAAAGATGGCAAGCTTTGACGATGTGACCAAGCAACTTGTTCTTCACGATCAACGTGTTGAGTTGCAAGAGGGTCAGCCTGTCCCAATAAAAGGGACAGGCGAAACCGTCACCTTTTCAAACGACGAGCCGTTGCTTCTCGAGTGTCAGGCTTTTTTGAATGCCATCGCCACGCGCCAGGCACCAGTGACAGACGGAGCCAGCGGGCTTCGCGTGTTGCAAATTTTACAGGCCGCGCAACGGTCGCTCGTGATGAATGGCGAGCCGGTGACACTGCCAATCGTAAATCATGATCACAAAAGGATGTTGGCATATTCATGAAAGAGCGAGATTTTTTCGTGCATGAGAGCGCCTATGTGGACGAACCCTCCGCAATTGGCGCCGGAACCAAGATTTGGCACTTTTGTCATGTTTCTGCTAATGCAAAGCTGGGCGAACGTTGCATCCTCGGACAAAACGTATTCATCGCGAGCGACGTAACGATCGGGAGCAATGTTAAGATCCAGAATAACGTTTCTGTTTATACCGGCGTGGAATTGGAAGACGATGTCTTTTGTGGTCCATCCTGTGTTTTCACGAACGTCATAAATCCGCGTTCCCAGATTTTGCGGCATAGCGAATATCAACGGACGCTTGTCAGGCGTGGCACGTCGATTGGCGCCAATGCGACCATAGTTTGCGGCGCGACAATTGGCCGGTATTCGTTTATTGCCGCCGGCGCTGTGGTTCGCGGCGACGTGCCCGATTACGCGTTAATGGCGGGCGTGCCGGCTGTCCGTAAGGCATGGATGAGCCGCCATGGCTACAGGCTTGAAAAGCGCGATGCCGAAGGGAATCTGATCTGTTCCCAAAGCGGTTGGCGCTACAAAGAAGTTGAGCCAAACGTACTGCGATGCCTCGACCACGCGGAAGACTTACCGCTGACTCCGACGAATTAGCACACACAAAACAAAAAAAGATTATGGGAACTTCTAAAACAGGGCTTGAAATGATAAGCACCAATGCCTCGTCGCAATCCGTTCCACTGCTTGATCTGAAAGCACAATATACTGCCATTCGCGAGGAAGTGCGGCAGGCTATCGATCGCGTGGCCGAGTCGCAATACTTTATTCTTGGGCCGGAAGTTGAAGCATTGGAAGCGGAGATTGCCGCTTATTCCCAATGCAAATTTGGCATCGGCGTCTCTTCGGGGTCCGATGCGCTTTTAGTGTGCTTGATGGCGATTGATCTCAAACCCGGCGACGAAGTTATCACAACGCCTTACACCTTCTTCGCTACAGCCGGAGCGGTCTCGCGTCTCGGCGGCAAGCCCGTTTTCGTTGACATTGATCCTCTTACCTACAATATTGACCCAAACAAAATCGAAGCGGCGATCACCCCGCGCACGCGCGCCATCATTCCTGTTCACCTTTACGGACAAATGGCAGACATGAACCCGATCATGGATATCTCGCAAAGGCATAAGCTGATTGTCATTGAGGACGCAGCGCAGGCCATTGGCTCGGAATATCAAGGTCGACGCGCAGGCTCTATAGGAGACTTCGGCTGCTTCAGCTTTTTCCCCTCGAAGAATCTGGGTGGCTTCGGTGATGGCGGAATGGTAACGGCGCAGGATGCTCAGCTGGCGGATCGCATCAAACTCCTGCGCAATCATGGTTATCGTCCGAAGTATTACAACAAAGTGGTCGGCGGCAACTTTCGGCTCGACGCGATTCAGGCGGCAGTGCTGCGAGTAAAGTTGCAGTATCTTGATGAATGGACTGCGGCGAGACAGCGTAACGCCGCTCGATATCGAGACCTCTTCAAGGAAGCTAAGCTAAGCATAGCGCCCGAATCGCTGAAATCGGCGCAGAGCAGCAGCCGTAGCGGCGCCGCTTCGGATCTTTCCGAAACCCGGGGCGTCGTATTGCCTCTGGAAGCACCAAAGGTGCGTCACATCTATAACCAGTTTGTGATCCGCACCAGTCAACGCGACCAACTGATGGCCCACCTCAAAGCTCGCAAAATCGGAACCGAGATTTACTATCCGGTGCCTATGCACCTACAGGAATGCTTCGCGGATTTAGAACATCGGGCTGGAGATTTCCCTCTCAGTGAGCAGGCCGCAAACGAGACCGTTGCGCTGCCTATCTATCCCGAATTGACTCAAGACCTGCAAACCTCCGTCCTTAATGCCATAGCCGACTTTTTCGAAAGAGGGCGCGAACCTGTTCGCGCGTAAGGAGGCGCGACGGTGAAACTTGTTTCTATCGTCGGCGCGCGTCCGCAATTCGTGAAAGCAGCTCCGATCAGCCGTGCCCTGCGTGCCGCAGGCCACGAAGAGTTCCTGGTCCACACCGGCCAGCATTACGACGCGAACTTGTCCGCAGTTTTCTTTGAAGAGTTGGAAATTCCACCACCCGACGCGAACTTGTGCGTCGGCTCTGGTCATCACGGTGCGCAGACCGCCGCGATGCTCGAAGGCCTCGAAAAGATGCTGCTTGCAGAGAGGCCTGACCGCGTGCTCGTCTATGGCGACACTAATTCCACCCTGGCTGGAGCGTTGGCAGCCGCAAAGCTGCATATTCCGGTCGCACATGTCGAAGCCGGACTGCGCAGCTTCAACCGGCTAATGCCCGAAGAGCTTAATCGCATTGTTGCGGATCATCTCTCGGACATTCTGCTATGCCCCAGCCAGACGGCGGTTGACAATCTGAAAACCGAAGGCATTACGCGCGGCGTTCATCTGGTCGGCGATGTTATGTACGACGCCGTGCTCCAGTTCGCTCAGCTTGCCCGGGAGCGTTCAACTATTCTTAAGGAACTTGAAATCGCTGCAGGTAAATACCTGCTGGCAACCGTGCACCGCGCAGAGAATACAGATGACCTCGGGCACTTAGGAAACATTCTGAGGGCCTTCTCTCAGCTCGATGAATCGATAATCTTTCCCATTCACCCACGCACGCGTAAGGCAATAGCGGATTCCGCGGACGCTGAGTTACACGTTTCCAGCAACGTGCGGTTGATGGCACCGGTTGGCTATCTGGATATGCTTATGCTCGAGGCAAACGCGCGGATGATTCTGACAGATTCGGGCGGCATTCAGAAGGAAGCTTACTGGCTCGGAGTACCGTGTGTGACGTTGCGCGATGAAACGGAATGGGTTGAGACCGTCGCGGCCGGATGGAATACACTCGTGGGCGCAAATTGTTCGCGCATCAAAAACGCCGCTAAAGACTTTCGGCCGCCCGCAGACTCGCGCCCGCAGCTTTACGGCGACGGCCATGTGGCAGAGCAATGCATTCGTGTATTAGAGTATCAGGCTTGAAACATCGTTCTTACGAACGCCAGATGATTACTGATAGAACTATCTTCATCACCGGCGGAGCAGGCTTCATCGGCTCTGCATTAATTGGGAGACTCGTCGAGCGTAACCGAATGATCGCTTACGATAATCTCACGCGCAATTCTCTCAAGGACAAGCCATACAGAAATCATCCTAATCTAAACATAGTCGAGGGTGACATTCTTGATTATGAGAAGCTGTCGCGCTCAATGGAGCATGCAGACATCGTCGTCCATTGCGCGGCGATTGCCGGCATTGACTCTGTGATTAAAAGTCCCATCACGACGATGCGCGTCAACATGGTCGGTTCAGCTTACGTGCTCGAAGCGGCTTCGAAACTTTCGCGCGTCGAGCGCCTGGTGTGTTTTTCGACGAGCGAAATATTCGGCCAACACGCGTTTCGCTCGACCGAGACAGATATGGCCGTGACCGGAAAAGTGGGCGAGGCGCGCTGGACGTACGCCGTGAGTAAGCTGGCCGAGGAACATCTGGCCATCGCTTATCATAAAGAGAAGACTTTGCCGACGACCGTCGTGCGCCCATTCAACGTATACGGACCGGGCCAGGTCGGCGAGGGAGCGCTCCGTACTTTCATCCTGCGCGCCATTCGGAACGAAACGATTGAGATTCATGGCGACGGCACACAGATACGCGCCTGGTGTTACGTTGACGATATGGTGGACGGAGTGTTGTTGGCGATGTCTCATCCGAACGCCGTCGGAGAGTCATTCAACATCGGTAACCAACGCGCGATTATTACAATTTACGGCCTGGCTAACACGGTGGTCCGCGTGCTTGACTCATCATCGCCAATTGTCTTCACCAGAAAAGACTATGCGGACGTCGAGTTGCGTATCCCGGCAGTGCAAAAAGCGCAGGAATTGCTGGGCTTCGAGGCAAAGATAGACTTGGATGAAGGAATTCGGCGGGCCGCAGATTTCTACCGCAAGCGGAAGACTTGAGCGAGCTGCGCAACACTGAGCAGTGACAGGCCTCTTAACTCTTGAAGCAGACAAAGCGAACTCTCAGCGGACGCTTGAACCGGGACGAGCGATGAAGACTGTAATGATTTATGTGACAGATAGCATTGATCTCATATTGACTAAGAGCAATGCCTGGTACATCCGCCACTACGAAGCCTATTTTGACAAAGTCTACATGGTTTACCTGCGCGGCACTTTTCACAAACCTATTGTGCAGGGCAGAACGGCATTGGTGTCTTTGGGCACAGGACGAAGTAAGCTTGACTTTTTGCTGGCGCCGTTTCGCCTCTACAGATTCGCCAGGGAGATTAGGCCAACCGCCTACGTTACATCTGATCAGATATGGAGTTGGTGGATTTCATGGGCGATGCAGTTGTTTCTCGGAGCGCGCATCTACCTGATGCCACAGTTTATGCCCGAACAGATTTATGAAAGCAGTAAGCGCTCAGTCTCTATGGTCTTTCCTATCTGGCTTGAGCGATTCCTTATCTGGCTCAGCCTCTCGTTTGCTGATCATGTGCTGACCGGGAAGTGTTTTGGCAGTTGTCCCGACTGGCTGCGTGCTCATTCTGTCGCCGGAAAGAAAATCATTGTCGCCGAAATGCTGCCCGAGGCTCTACCGCCGCCCGCGTTTCTTCAAAGATTGGAATCGCTCGGCATCCGCTCAGGCCAGCAACGGATCAACGGCACTTTCAACATCATCTATGTCGGAAGGTTGCAACGCGATAAGCTGGTTGACGGGCTAGTCAGGATGATGCCGATCATCAAGAACATAAAGGGCGACTCACTCCGCTTCAAGCTAACAGTCGTCGGAGACGGCCCCGAAAGGACTCATCTTGAGCAGATTGCCGACGACCTGGGAGTGCGCGAGATGATCAGTTTTACCGGGTATGTCAACAACGACGAGCTTCCCGAATATCTGCTCGGCTCGCATGCTTATGTTTCGCCGTTGACCGGAATGTCTTTGCGCGAGGCTGCGCTGTGCGGACTCCCTATCGTGGCTTACGATATGGATTGGATTCAGGGATTTCTCAAGCACGAAGAAACGGCCCTGATGATTGACTGCGGGAATTATGAAGAGATGGCTCGCCAGTTGGTACGTCTGGCTGAAGACGATCAATTGCGAAAGCGTTTGTCCGAGAATATCAGGGAGCTGGCCTGGCGCGTCTGGTCCCCGCGCCACTTGCGAGAATCTTTGAGTCAGGTTTTTGGGAAGAACTAGCAGCCGTCGCATTACAACGCACAATCCCTGCGGGGCGGCTATAAACATCCTTCGTTTGTCTTTCGAAACACAGTGGTTCCACACTCCAGACCGTTCATCGCCCGCACCGACCGCGACGCACTGGACAGCGTGCTCGGCGGCGGAATGATTGCGCAAGGCCGACTGGTAGAAAACTTCGAGCAGGCTGTGGCCAGTTATCTGCAAACGGCCGGCTGCGTAGCGACCGGCAGCGGAACCGCCGCGCTCATACTGGCACTGAAGGCTTTGGGCGTCGGGTCAGAGGATGAGGTCATTCTTCCGACCTACGTGTGCAAGAGCGTTGCCGAAGCTGTCACCACAGTCGGAGCCAAACCCGTGCTCTGCGACGTCGGTGAGCAATGGAATATGACTGCGCAAACCGTCGCTCCACATGTAAACGCTCGCACGGCGGCCATTATCGTTGTTCATATCTTCGGCATTGTCACCGATACCCGCTCGTTCAAAGAGTTCAACGTGCCGCTGATAGAGGATTGCTGCCAGACATTCGGTGCGCAGATTGACGGCGCTTATGCCGGGACGGTAGGCGACATCGGGTTCTTCTCTTTTCACGCCATTAAATGTCTTACAACTGGAGAGGGCGGCATGGCGGTGACGAACGATTTCCATCTGCTCGAGATCATGCAGCGCTTGCGGGACTCTGCAGCAAACTCAATCGTCGAAGCACGGCTCACTTCTCCAATGACCGACCTGCAAGCCTCGCTCGGATTGAGCCAGCTTGCACGTTACGATGATTTCCTGAGCCGGCGAAAACGACTGGCTGACCTTTACTTCAATGAGCTGCGATCTTGCGCCATTGAGTTGCCTGAGGCAGTGCGATCAGCGAGCATTTTTTACAGGTTCCCGGTGCGCTCGCGCGGAGTGTTTGAGAAAGAGCGCGAGCGATTCGATGCGCTCGGCGTGCAGGTACGACAAGGGGTCGACAGATTGCTGCATCGCCTGATGAACGTTGATGCAGAGTTGTTCCCCGTCGCCGAGCGGCTCTTTGATCAAACCGTATCCATCCCGCTTTATCCTGCTTTACCAGACGAAGAAGCTTGGAAAGTAATCGAAGCTTGTCGAGTGGTTTGGGCAGCATGAACATCGAGGTCGAACTCCTGAGTCCGGGCCGAGAAGCTCAATATGAGGAGCTGCTGCATTCAGTAGACTCTTCTCTATTCTACGCGTCGCTGGCCTACCGCCAGTTTTTGCGAACTGTGCTGGCCGAGAGTTGTGATCGCTATCTGATTGCGCTGCAGCATGGACGGGTGATTGGGGCGCTCCCGTCTTTTGTCAAATATAGTTCGCGTTACGGCAACGTGCTTAACTCACTGCCCTTTTACGGCAGCAACGGCGGAATCACAGTCGCGCCCAGTCTAGCCCAACGTGAGACTGTTAAGAGTGCGCTGACGGATGCTTTCATTTCTCTGGCGGCCAAAGAAAAGCTGGTGACTTCGACGCTCATCTCGAATCCCTTGCAAGACGATGAAGAGTTCTACCGAGCGCACACAGGCGCGACTCTGTGCGACGAGCGTGTCGGGCAAGTTACTCCGCTGCCAACCCTCAGCGGCGACGAGCGCCACATCGAAGCCCACTTGATGGCGTTGTTTCATCAAAAAACCAGAAACTCTATCAGAAAGGCACAGAAGAGCGAGATGGTTGTGAGCCATTCGGGCTCGGCCGCCGCGCTTACCACGTTGGCCGATATTCATAAGCAGAACATGGCTGCCATAAATGGGCCAGCCAAGGCCGCGTCAGTTTTTCAGGCTATCCGCGAAAATTTTAACTACGATCAAGACTACAGAATTTATCTGGCGGAGAAGGATGGTACGATCATCGCCGCTTTATTAGTCTTTTTTTTTCACCGGACGGTTGAGTATTACACACCCGTAACTCTGGAAGAATACCGTCTCTTTCAGCCAATGAGCCTCCTGATCTATGAGGCTATGAAGGAAGCCGTGCGGCGTGATCTACGATACTGGAATTGGGGAGGGCCAGGGCCAGTTCAGCCCGGAATCTATAATTTTAAGAAGCGTTGGGGAGCAGTGGATAGACCCTATTATTATTATACAAGGGTGCTTGATGAGTCGGTGCAAGGATATTCAAAGGAGACTGTGTTAACAGAGTATCCCTATTTTTATGTCATTCCATTTAGAGCATTGCGACGTGAAGGAACTCAAGGCCAAGCCGAGTAAGACATAAGCGCGAGCGTTATCAAAGAATTTAGATATGTCTCTCAAGGATAATTCGGTTCTAGTTCTATTTGGCGGGCTCGGTCGTGAGGCCACGGTCTTGAGGCTCCAGGCCGAAGGCTACAGAATTAAAGCGGTGGTCACTTCCGCCAAGGCGTCGCCGCCAGCGCAAGAAAGTCTTGAGATTATTGAAGATGCGGGTATCAACGTGATCAAGTGCCTCAAGGAGACTCTACGGGTGACCCTCGATCCCTTTGCCGGCTGTACCCTGATAAGCATTAGCTTTCCTTACTTGTTGCCCGGGGACTTGCTTGCGAAGTTCAGAGTCTGCCTCAACGTGCATCCCACTCTGCTGCCTCATTATCGCGGGCCTACCAGCGGCGCCTATATTCTAGTTAACAACGAGCCGGAAACCGGATCAACTGTGCAGGAGATAGATGCGGGAATGGATACCGGTCCGATTGTCTTACAAAGGACAGTCAAGCTCTCTCGTTTTGACACCATTCGTTCGATGCAGCGGAAAACCTTCGCCTTAGAACCTGATTTGTTGATTGATGCGCTCCAATTAATGGATACGCCCGGTTTCGAACCAGTGCAACAGGATGAGTCACAAGCAACAATCTATCCCAAAAAGCGCAGGCCAGAGGATTCTGAGATTGACCCAAATAAATCTTTGGTGGAACTATTCGATACCATCCGGGCCTGTGACCCGGAGGATTTTCCTGCTTTCTTCTTCATCGAGGGCCAAAAAGTCTGCATTCGATTATGGAGACCCGAGCGCCCCGTCGAGGAGGACGACGATACTCTTTGAGATAGGTACAGCGCAGCCACATAAAAGGAAAGCAGCAGATGAGCAATGGGACTCCACACCCTTCAGCAGGCCCAAAAGTTAAGATTGTAGTGACCAATGATTGATTGAACGAATTCTTTTTCATGCGACTGCTCATTGTGTTTCTACCCTAAAACCGCAACAAGCCGCCACAGTGAGGGTTGCTTGACATATATACGGCGCGTTCAGTAGCCTTCACAAGCCTTTAAAATTGTTCGAGCAATCCCCAAAATGGAGCCGGCTCGCCCCCTTAGAGAAGTGACGCGCTATCTGTGGGCAAGCCATTAAACCACCGCAAATTCGATCTCAGCATTTAAGTCTGTGCACAATCAAACGACAGTTTTATCAGATAAACCTTTAGTCACGATTAAGCCCAGTCGATTATGGGCGCCATTAGACTTGAGGGAACTGTGGGCGCACCGTGAGTTGTTGTACTTTCTCATCTGGCGTGATGTCAAAGTGCGCTACAAGCAGACGCTGCTGGGCGTTTTGTGGGTTATTATCCAGCCGCTCTTTACGACCCTGATCTTCACGCTCTTCTTTGGCATCCTGGCTGGCGTCCCTTCTGAGGGCGTGCCGTATCCCGTGTTCGTTTTCGCCGGCCTTTTACCCTGGGTATTCTTCTCCAACGCCGTCGCGCAAAGCAGCAACAGCCTTGTGGGTAGCGCGAACTTGATTACAAAGGTTTACTTTCCGCGCCTCATGATTCCAGCTGCGGCTGTCGGCGCAGGATTGGTAGATTTCCTTATCGCGTTTGTGATTCTGCTGGGGCTGATGATCTATTACCGAGTGCCGTTCAGCTGGAGCATTTTCATGTTGCTGCCGCTGATTATGCTTATGACGCTCTTTGCTCTGGGTGTTGGAACGTGGCTCTCAGCCCTGAACGTCAAGTATCGAGACGTGCGCCACGCAACTCCGTTTCTTTTGCAGATGTGGATGTTCGCTTCGCCAGTCATTTATCCACCGATTCTCGTGCCTGCGAAGTGGCGCTGGATTCTGGTATTGAATCCGATGACGGGAATCATTGATGGGTTTCGCGCCGCGATCTTCAGGCAGAAGAGTTTCAATTGGGGGGCGCTCGCGGCGGCAACCATGATCACTGTTGCTCTACTGGTTTATTCCGCTTACGCCTTTAAACGGATGGAGAAGAGCTTCGCGGATCTTATTTAGTGAGCTGATGAAGCCAATCGTCAGAGTCGAACATTTAAGCAAGCAATACCGGTTGGGCCTGCGCCAGGAATCTTATTCGACCCTGCGTGACACGCTTGCGGGATTTTTCCGCGCGCCATTTGAGCAGTTGCGACGTCGCGGGCAGGCTCAGGGGGAAATACTCTGGGCGCTCAGGGACCTCAGCTTTGAGGTTGAACCCGGTGAGGTGGTTGGCATTATCGGGCGCAATGGCGCAGGCAAATCTACCCTCTTAAAGATTCTCTCACGCATTACCGAGCCGACGACCGGTCGAGTCGATCTGTATGGGCGTGTCGGAAGTTTGTTGGAGGTAGGCACAGGCTTTCACTCTGAGTTGACGGGACGGGAAAATATTTTTCTGAGCGGAGCCATTCTGGGGATGAAGAGGGCAGAAATCTCCGCCAACTTTGATGAAATCGTCGCCTTCGCTGAGATGGAAAGATTCATTGACACTCCCGTCAAACGTTATTCGAGCGGTATGTACGTGCGCTTGGCCTTCGCCGTCGCGGCCTACTTGGAACCGGATATTCTGATTGTGGATGAGGTCTTGGCAGTAGGTGACGTCGCTTTTCAAAAAAGATGCCTGGGCAAGATGCAAGACGTGACAAAGCAGGGCCGCACTGTGCTCTTCGTGAGCCACAACATGGCGGCGATCAAATCGCTCTGCCGACGTGCATTCCTGTTGGAAGCGGGACGTATCGATTGCGAAGGAGCTGTGGATCGCGTAGTGGACAGGTATCTGTTTGCCGGAAGCGAGATGGCTCAGACCGGCGTGATCTCTGATAGTGCGTCACGATCAGGAACCGGAGAGGCGCAAATTCGTCGCGTAGAGCTTCTGGATTTGACGGACAATCCGGTCTCGCATATCTATTTTGGGCAAACTCTCCGAGTTTCCCTGACTCTGGAAGTGAAGAAGCCCATCGAAGATGCGATTGTGGGAGTGGGTCTCTCGTCGCTGGAAGGCACGCGCATTTCGAGTTCGTATAATATTGATGGCGGACAATCGCCCGCGTCATTCTCAGAGGGATGGTATAAAGTCTCAGTGGATCTCGATGTGACCTTGCTGCCGCGACAATACACTTTGGATGTTCTTGTGTGCCACCTGAATGGTGCTGACATAGATGTTGTCAACTCAACTTTGAAATTTGAGGCGCTCGGCGTCGCGGAAGCGGGAGACGACCATTACCACTGGGCGGTCGTTCACGGTTTCGTCCGCCTCAAAGGGCGTTGGCAAGTGACTGAAGTCTTCCAACAATTACCCGTATCAGGTGCGGTCGCGTAAATGCTAAGCAAGATCCAAATTAGTAAGGTGAGCGTAGGATGCTAAGGAACAGTCGGGTACTGGTTGTCGGCGGAGCAGGCTTTGTCGGATCTCATCTGGTGGATCAGTTGATCCATGAACCGGTTCGGGAAATCGTAGTACTCGATAACTTCGTCCGTGGCACACGCTCCAATCTGCGTGCTGCGGCGAAGGACAGTCGTGTTCGGTTCGTAGACGGAAGTATTACCGACCTGGAACTTCTGCGCGAACTAATGAAGGGCACCGAATACGTTTTTCATCTTGCCGCACTGTGGCTCTACGAATGCGTTCACCAGCCAAGATCGGCGCTGGATGTCAATGTGGTCGGCACGTACAACGTGATCGAGTCAGCTCAGCAGGCCGGCGTGAAGAAGGTGGTCTATTCGTCATCCGCGTCCGTCTACGGCGACGCAGCGTTTACCCCTATGACCGAGGATCATCCTTTCAATAACCGGACGATGTACGGGGCGACGAAGATCGCCGGCGAGCAATTCTTCCGCGCTTTCTACGAGCAGCATCATCTGGACTACGTGGCCCTGCGCTACATGAACATTTATGGCCCACGCATGGATTACAAAGGAACTTACGTAAGTGTGATCATGAAGGTGTTGGATCGTATAGACCAGGGATTGCCGCCCATAGTCTTTGGCGATGGCTCGCAGGCTTATGACTTCATCCATGTTGAGGATGTGGCGCGGGCCAACATTCTTGCCCTAAAAAGCGATGCAACTGATGAGTTCTTCAATGTTGGTATGGGCGTCAAGACTACTATTGACGAGCTGGTTGAGATGCTTCTTGAGATCACCGGCTCGGACCTGAGACCCGAGTACAGGCCACAGGAACAGATGTTCGTTACTCAACGCGTAGGGAGCACGGAAAAAGCAGAGCGCCTGCTCGGCTTTCGAGCAAGTGTCGAGCTACGGGAAGGTCTTCGTTCCGTGGTCGAGTGGCGGCAACGGGATCAACGTTCGGCTTTAGTGGGAAGCGTATAGGCGAGGCCATGTCAATCCCCATAACAAGACCTTTTTTTGGCGAGGAAGAAATGCGTGCCGTGCAACTGCCTCTCGAGAGCGGCTGGGTTGTGCAGGGGCCCTACGTGTCCAAGTTCGAAGAAATGTTCTCAGCCTTCACTGGAACGCGCCACTCTGCGGCCGCCAGCTCGTGTACCACAGCTCTGCACCTCGCAGTTGCCGCGCTGAGACTCAAGCCGGGGGACGAGGTGATCGTGCCCGCCTTCACCTGGGTCGCCACAGCCAACGTGGTCGAATATATGGGCGCGAAACCAATTTTCTGCGATATACGCCTTGACACGTTCAACATCGACGTAGAGCAAATTGAGGCCTTGGTAACGCCGCGCACAGTTGGCATCATCCCGGTGCACTTGTTCGGGTTGTGCGCCGATATGCAGCCCGTCATGGACATCGCGCGGAAGCACAACCTCTGGGTGGTAGAAGATGCGGCCTGTGCTTTCGGAGGATGGTACCGCGGCCGTCACGCCGGAACGTTTGGTGAAATGGGATGCTTCAGCTTTCACCCGCGCAAGTCCATCACCACAGGCGAAGGCGGCATGGTTATCACAGAGCGCGACGACCTTGACGAGCAAGTGCGTTCGCTACGCGATCACGGAGCTTCTCGCTCGGATTTATCTCGTCACACGCAAAGGGAATCTTTTCTTTTAGCCGAGTATGGTCATCTGGGCTATAACTATCGTCTCACGGACATTCAGGGAGCTTTAGGTTGTGTTCAGATGGAGCGTGCGGAATGGATTCTATCGGAGCGTCGCGCGCGCGCGCGTCTGTACGACGAATTGCTAAGGGATTTTGAGTGGCTGAAAACACCAGTTGTTCCTGATGGGTACGTTCATGGCTACCAATCCTATGTCTGCATGTTCCTACCCGAGCGGCCGACCATAGCTAACGTCCAGCGATTGCACGAACAGCGAAACGAGATCATGATGCGCCTTGAGGAGAGGGCTATTGCCACTCGGCAGGGCACTCATGCGGCGGTAATTCAGCGGTACTACGCCGAGAGATACGATCTTCACCCTGAGCAGTTTCCGAACGCTTACATGGCTGACCGCTTAAGCCTGACGCTACCGCTCTTCGTACAGATCACGGAGGGCGAACAGCGACAAGTGCACGACAGCCTCCAGGAGGTGTTCAGTGCGCGAATCATTGCTTGAGATTCTGATCGTTCCCGTCGCGAGAGCGCCACTGCATATTGATACGAACACTCTGGGCAGGAGCGGAGCACATCTAGGCGGGACTTCCAGTTGGCTATTCCGACCAGCGGAGAGCAGGCTCACGGTGCGGTCGTTAAGGAGTAGCTGATGTGCGGAATCGCAGGCATCTATAATCTGAATGGCGAAACGGTGCCCACGGGTCTGCTGAAGGCGATGACGGACGTTATCGCCTATCGCGGGCCGGACGGCGATGGATTCTACACCGAGGGGCCGGTTGGCCTAGGGCATCGTCGCCTGGCGATCATTGACCTTTCTCCGGCGGGGCGGCAGCCAATGGCAAATGAGACCGCCGACCTCATCATCACCTACAACGGCGAGGTTTATAACTTTCAGGAGCTTCAAGTTGAGCTACAGGCCCTCGGCCATCGCTTCCAATCAAAAACCGACAGCGAGGTTGTCGTCCATGCCTACGAAGAGTGGGGTGAAAAATGTGTCGACCGTTTTAACGGCATGTTTGCATTCGCGATCTACGATCGCCGATCGAAAACGGGCACGGCACCAGGTGGAGAGCAGCACTCCGGCGGCCGGCTTTTCCTCGCACGCGACCGTTACGGAATCAAGCCGCTATACTACTATCACGACGGCGAAGTTTTTCTTTTCGCCTCGGAGATTAAGGCACTATTGAAACACCCGGCGGTGCGCCCTCGAGTCTCGCACCCGGCACTCAGCGAGTACTTCACCTTTCAAAACATCTTCAGCGATTTGACCCTATTCGACGGCGTTCGCCTGCTTCCGCCGGGCTGCACGCTCATGATTGACGCGACGGCCAGCCAATCCGTCAAACAAGACAAATACTGGGACTATCGATTCGTCACCGAGCCATTGGATTTGTCGCAGGAAGAATGTGCTGAAGAACTGCACAGACGCTTCGACCAGGCAGTGACGAGACAACTAATAGCCGATGTTCCGGTCGGCTCTTATCTAAGCGGCGGAATGGATTCCGGTTCAATCACCGCCGTTGCAGCACGCCACATTCCGCGGCTCCATACGTTTTCCGGTGGGTTCGACCTGTCGTCAGCATCCGGCCTTGAACTGAGCTTTGACGAAAGACCGGCGGCCGAACTCATGTCGAATTTATTCAAGACTGAACACTATGAAATCGTCATGCATGCCGGTGACATGGAACACGTACTTCCGCAGCTGATCTGGCATCTGGAAGATCTCCGAGTAGGACAGTGTTACCCTAATTTTTATACCGCTCGGCTCGCGAGCAAATTTGTGAAGGTGGTGCTTTCGGGCGGTGGGGGCGACGAGTTGTTCGCGGGATATCCGTGGCGATACTATCGCGGCATGAGGGCCAATGGCTCTGGAGGCTTCTACAGCGCTTATTACGATTACTGGCAGCGCCTCATACCGGACGAGGACCGGGCCCAATTTTTCGCACCGGCGACTTTCGCTTGCATTAAGGATGTCCGCTCTTTCGATGTTTTCAGGCAGGTGTTCGAAGATGGCGAGCAGTCGTATGAGACAATCGAAGAGCGGATCAATGCCTCGCTCTACTTCGAGTTGAAAACATTCCTCCACGGACTGTTTCTGGTTGAGGACAAGGTAAGTATGGCGCACTCGCTCGAAACGCGCGTGCCGTTCCTCGATAATGACCTGGTGGACCTTGCGCTTCGCATCCCGCCACACTACAAGCTAAGGAATCTAACCAAAGCCCCAGTCGTTGATGAAGACGAACCAAGTAAAAGAATCCGATACCAGGCTAGCCCCCACCATGACGGCAAGCTGGTGCTACGAGAGGCCATGGCCCGCCTCATCCCCCAAGACATTACGAGGCGCGCCAAGCAGGGTTTTTCCGCTCCAGATGCGTCATGGTTCAGGGGGGAGAGTATTCGATACATCAACGAACTGCTCCGCAACCCAAAGGCGAAAATCTATGACTTCATCACGCGTGAGTACGTGACCAGAACCCTGGACGAGCACACCAGCGGACACATCAATCATCGTCTACTGATCTGGTCGCTCTTGAGCTTCGAGTGGTGGTTACGAATATTCGACCCGGTGGCGTGAAGCGGAGCAGACGAAAGGTGGCGCTCATAAGAATCGAGAAACTCCGGTCCGAGTTGTTAGAGGCCTACGATGAGTTTCTGTTGAGATATCCAGAAACGCTTTTTTACTACACCTCGAAGTATAAAGACTTTCTCAGGAGCCTGCTCGGGTGCGGTGAGGAGTATCTTCTCGCACTGGAAGACGACGGCATTTGCGGCGTACTTCCTTTGATGTTTGCGAAGTGGGACAAGAAGCGCGTATATAATTCGCTACCTTTTTATGGCAGCAACGGGGGGATTGTGGCGGAAAACGAACGCGCTTACAGTGCGCTGTCCGACGCCTATCGCGAGATTGCCCACAGCGCGACGACCCTATCGTCCACAATCATTGAGAATCCTTTTGCGAAGCGGAAAGCTAGCGGCCTTCCCAACAATCTGCCCGACTATAGAATCGCGCAGTATACCGGCATTGAGTTTTCAGCTGACCACAGGGAAAAGATTATGGCGCTCATAGATTCCAGCGCGCGGCGAAACATTATGAAAGCCTTGAGAGAAGGACTGACCGTAGAGATTGATCATTCGCAATTGCCGCGGCTGCGCGAGCTGCATCAAGCTAATATCCGTGCCATCGGGGGGATCCCAAAGAGCGATGAGTTCTTCGCTTTGATCCCGAAACACTTCGCGCCAGATAAAGATTTCAATCTTTACGTCGCCAAAAAGCACGGTTTGGTTGTCGCCGGGCTACTGCTCTTTTATTTCAACCAAACGGTCGAGTATTTCACGCCGGCCGTCGACGCCGAATATAGAACGATTCAACCTCTGTCGCTGATTCTGATTGAAGCAATGACCGACGCCTCCCGGCGTGGCTTCATTTGGTGGAACTGGGGCGGCACTTGGAAAACTCAGGATGGAGTTTACCGTTTCAAGAAAAAGTGGGGAGCTGTCGAAGGACGATACAATTATTATACGCAACTCAATGACACTTCCTTTTTGAACTGGCCGCAGGACAGAATTCTCAAGGCGTTTCCGAATTTTTACGTTACGCCTTTCTCAGCTCTAAAGAAGTAAGGAGCAAAACGGTGGGCAGCAAGATTGTCATCTTCGGCACGGGTAGTTTTGCTCAAGTCGTTCAGTTTTACCTAACGCACGACAGCGAGCACGAGGTTGTGGCTTTTGCCGTTAATGAGAGCCACATAAAAGACAGAGAATTGATGGGACTACCTGTGGTTCCCTTCGAATCGATAGAGAACGCCTACCCGCCCGGTGCTTTCAAAATGTTTGTAGCCGTGGGATACAAGAAAGTGAATCAGGTGCGGGCTTCCATCTATGGCGAAGCGAAGCAGAAGGGCTACGAGTTAATTACCTATGTCAGCTCGAAGTGCACTTACTGGGGAGAGTCAATTGGGGACAACTGCTTTATTTTTGAAGACAATACAATTCAACCATTCGTCCGGATCGGGAATGACGTGGTGATGTGGAGCGGCAATCATATCGGGCATCATTCGAGCATCGGCAATCATTGTTTCATTACATCCCATGTAGTCATTTCCGGGCACGTGACTGTTGGACCCTACTGCTTTGTCGGCGTCAATTCCACGACTCGCGATGGTATTTCAATTGGCGAGTCATGCGTCATCGGCGCTGGTTCTTTGATTATGAAGTCGACAAAAGAGAAAGAGGTGTATATCTCCGCGCGCACCCACCCCGATACGCGAAGTAGTGATCAGATCAACATGTAGGAGTTAGCCCCTTGACCGACAGCGAAACCCCTGAAAAGGGAAATGTTTCAGATACTTTAGACGGCATTGCCAACCTGTACGAGGAAAACCTGACCAACTACGGGCAGGCGTCGAAGAGCGTGGGCTGGAAAGACGAGGCATCGCAAATTCTGCGCTTCGAAAAGCTGGCCCAGGTGATCGACACGCGCGCCGCCGTCAGCGGGATCACTGTGAACGACTTGGGCTGCGGTTACGCTGCAATGTTTCAATATCTCAAAGAACTATCTTCAACTTCCGTAACGCGATATCACGGATACGACATCAGCGAGAAAATGCTGACCGCAGCGAAACAAGCGGTCGGAGATGATCCGCGAGCGGTCTTTGTAAGAAGTTCGGAAATCACAGAGGAGGCTGATTACTCATTTGTCTCTGGCACTTTCAACGTTAAGTTAGAAGCCAGCGACGAGTTATGGACAAAGCATATACTGGACGCCGTAAGTAATCTTGCCGTCAAATCTCGGTGCGGATTCGCCTTTAATCTATTGAGTAGTTATGTCGATTGGAAGCAGGAGAATTTGTACTATGGCGACCCTTTTAAGTTTTTTGATTTCTGCAAGCGCAATATTTCGCGGTACGTGTCACTGTTACACGATTACCCACTTTACGAATGGACTATTCTCGTGCGTAAGGGCTCTGCCTAGCTCTGGCTGGCTCGTCTTTGTGCGCGAAGGCCGAGGAGATAGCTAATGAAGGAAGCAAAGAAAAAGGACGAAAGCGTCTCCTACAAGATGGAGACAAACTCATCGGCATCTCAGCTTGATTTTCGCAAAAAGATGCTTGAGATGTTTCGAGGAACGCCGCTGCCGGCCGAACATCTGATGTGTAATTTCGGCCTCTACACTCGCGGGTCCGTGCTCGTGAAATATCTTGTCATAAACGAACTTTATGAACTTATCGTCAACATTCCCGGAATCATCATGGAGTTCGGCACATGGTGGGGGCAAAACATGGTGCTATTTGAAAACATGCGGGCCATTTATGAGCCCTTTAATAAGACCCGACGCATTATCGGTTTCGACACTTTCGCCGGATATTCCAGTTTTTCCGAAAAGGATGGTTCCAGTAGTGTGGTTAATCAGGGCGGATATGCTGTTTCACAGGATTATCAGAGCTATCTGGAAGAACTCTTGTCCGTTCATGAGGGCTGCAATGTGCTCGGACATCTCAGTAGCGGGCACCGGCTCATTGCCGGTGACGTCGTGGAAACGGTGCCGCAATATTTTAAGGACTATCCCGAAACAGTTGTTGCGCTGGCATATTTTGACATGGCGCTTTACCAACCCACGAAGTCTGCTCTGGAAGCTATTCGACCACACTTGATTCCCGGAAGCGTGGTGTTGCTGGATGAATTCACCTGGTCTGAAGCGCCAGGCGAAGCCATCGCATTTAAAGAAGTATTTCGTGACATAAACTATACGATCAAAAAATCCCGCTATACTGCGGAGCGAGCGATTGTGGTGCTTAAGTGAAACAGAAAGGGATGCGTAAGCATTCGCGATGACCTGGAAAAAACTTGGCTTAATATTCCAGCCCACCAGCAGACGGGAATGGATGATGACACATGCTTCAGCTCCGGTCGCCGTCTCAGTCAATGATTCTCTCTATCGAATCTACTTCACTACGCGCGATGGGCGAAATCGCTCTCATGTCGGTTATCTGGAACTGGACATCCGGCGCCCTGCCGAGATCCTAAGAGTTTCAGAAGAGCCTGTTCTGAGACCTGGCCCTTTAGGTTGCTTCGACGATTACGGCGTGTATGCATCGTCAGTCCTTGAGCATGATGGGAAGCTGTTCATGTACTACATCGGCTGGAGTCCTGGTCAAAGGGGTCCGCTCTTTTACTCCTCGATCGGTTTGGCCTCTAGTGATGATAGAGGAAATACTTTCCGGAAAATATCCGTCGCCCCTATCTTGGCACGCAGCGAGTATGATCCATGCCTGGTCACCGCACCTTTTGTAATGGTTGAGAACGGGGTCTGGCGCATGTGGTATGTTTCTGGTTTCAAATGGGAGGAAGATGAAGACGGACTGCACTCCTACTACCACGTCAAGTACGCCGAGTCTAAGGACGGGGTACAGTGGGAGCGAAACGGGCTTGTATGTATTGACCTTCGACACGGCGAGCGGAACATCGCGCGCCCCTGCGTGGTGAAGGAGGACGGCACTTATAAGATGTGGTACTCGTATAACAAGGGCACAGGTTACAGAATAGGTCACGCGGAGTCTCCCGACGGATATGTTTGGACCAGACTTGATGATAAGCCGGGAATAGATGTTTCGGAGTCAGGTTGGGACTCTAAGGCTTTAGCCTATCCATGGGTCTTTACCCACGAGGGTGTGAAGTACATGCTTTACAACGGCAACGGATTTGGCCGCGATGGGTTCGGACTCGCGACCGAGTCCTGAGGCGCGTACCGACTTGCGGCGGAGCAATGTGTGAATTGAAACGTTATGCAAAGGTTGAAATTCCGTTCAAATTAAGGATATTTGATGCGCATCCTGGTAGGAGCGGGTGAAATCGCCGGACAGATTTCCACTATTGCGGATGGATTTCGTCAGCTAGGACACCACGTAACTACTGTTATCAGGTACAGAAACCCCCTCTACCCCGATATTGAGTATGACATTGATCTTTCTTCCGAGATAATCCGAAGTCCGCGGAGCATCGCACGTAGTAAGAGTCTGCCGATCAGAATACCTCGGTACCTCATAACTCAAAGCGCCAAGTGGCCCAAAATATTAAAACTAATCGCCAGTCATGACGTTTTCTTTTTTCAATATCTCAGTTTACTCTCAGCCAACCGCGACTACCCCCTGATTAAAAAGTTTGACAAACGAATCATCTCGTTCTTCGTTGGAGACGATGTCAGGCATTCCTCAGCCTTCGATCAGCAGTATGGGTTCCTGTTCAATTCAGAGGAGGGCGCAAAAGGGATGAGGGACTTTCAGCGGGATTATCCTGTCGCTGGGCCTTTGCGCAATCTGAGGATGGCGGAGTTATATAGCGATCTTATCGTCAACGCAGAAACGCAGTCCGGATTGGCTTTACGGCCTTACACGCGCAGCCTTCATTTTCTCGACTTGTCGAAATATCAACACAGAATCCCGGCTAGAGAAGTGCCTGTAATCGTGCATGCTCCCTCGGCCAAAGATTGGAAGGGAACGAATGTAATCTTGGCCGCTTTAGAGCGACTTCGCTCCGAAGGAGTAGCTTTCGACCTGCGTCTACTCCATGGCGTGCCGAACGAGCAGGTTATTACTGAGTTGCAGGACGCGGATGTCGCTATAGATCAGTTATATCTCTTCATCTATGGCAAATTCGGAGTCGAAGCTATGGCTTCTGGATGTGCGCTCGCGACCTCGAACAGGGAAGAATGTGAATCGCTTCCGCCTAATCGTCCTGTCTGGCACATTGATGCCGGGGGCGTTTATAACCAGCTCAAGAGTTTGTTGACTGATCAGGAACTGAGGGTTCGGCTGGCGCGCGAGGGACGCCGGTATGTTGAGCGGTACCACGATCACATGAAAGTGGCCCGATACTACCTCGAAAATCTGGAAGCTGAACCGGCGAAACAGCACCACTTCTATCCCACTTTTTTTGCTCGTCATTACCGCTTGCCCGAGGGAGAAAAGATTTCGCCTTACTTGAAGAAAATGACTGCGAAAATCGTTCGCCGGTGGGGATTGCCTGAGGATGTAGACCCGCGAGATATGATTGCGCGCGGGCTGATGGCTAATAACTTAGCTTCTCTAAATGCCGTTCCGCGCTGGGAACTGCCGGCATCGGTCCTAAGATAAGCAAGGCGACAGTGCACTAGTGATTGTAAGCGGCTGAACAACGGGATAATTGAAACCACGGAATCGCACTGCACCGGTATCAAAGAGTTTAAGAATTACCGCCGGCACCCAGCATCAAAGAACTAACATACATTTTTTTCCACCCCCTTTAACTAAAATCCAGAGTCGATGAATTTCTATTGACAGCCGAATACAATATAGAGTATTAAGGCACCCTCTTTTGGGAAGTGCTCACTGTTTCAAGGATCTTTAGCTGCTTTGCAAATGGCCCGTCAAGAAAAGTCTTAAATCCCGGCCGGTTGATAAAGATTTGCCGCAACTTCTAGATCACGAAACCTTGGACTGTGCCGCTGATTCCGAATTGAGGATCAAGCCACGATGGTCTCTTGATGGTTTCGATCGCTTTTTCCAGATAGCTTAGGCCAATCCGTCGATAAAACTCGAGACGTCCCCCGTGTAAAATCGTAAGGAGAATCCATGAGAAGCAAAAATACCTCGCCACGTGCGATAAATCGTCTTCGTTCACTTATGTTTATCGGAATTTTCATAATTCTGGCCGCGGTTGTGGTTATGCCATTGTATTCGGTGAGATCCAGTGCTTTGCCGGCCGGGGACTCGAATCGGGGAGTGCCAATTTCGTGGGAGAGCCCCATTGCACTCAGGTCAACAATCAGCTTTCCCTTGCTGGTACCGCAAGCGAGCACTCCCTCGGTTGCTACCTTCGACGGGACCGATGGTACGACGTGCGACCCTGCGAAGACCGAATTCAGCCTCGGTCAGAATGTTTGCGCGACTGCGACGAACACGGGCGGCGCTACCGCCAACCGACGCTTCTCCTGGGCTGATCCCCAGGGGTTCGTGCGGCGGCAGACAGGCATCACCACCGATCCGCAGAACGATCACTTCGACATCCCGAGTACACCGACGTCCACGCTTTCAAATGGCCAGGTGGTCGGCAATATCGGCAACTGGCGAGTCAACATAATTTCGAGCCGGGGAGCACTTGTAACGTACGCAACCTTCGTGGTCAAGGATCCGGCCAATGCCACGGCAGATCTGGCAGTTTTCAAAAGGGCTCCTACAAACTCTGAGCAAGTTCAAGCGGGTTCGAACGGAAGTTTTAATATCACCGCACAGAACAGTGGTCCTGACGATGCCGCTACCGTTACGCTTACGGATCATGTTCCTGCCAATACAACTTTTGTAACAATGGTGCAGACATCAGGGCAACCCAATTCAACTTTTACTTGTGATACTGTGCCTAACGGTTTGGGCAATATAACTTGCACAATAGCCACGTTCGCCGCCGGCGAGTCAGCGACGTTCGACTTTGTCTATACGGTAAACGCAGGTACGCCCGCCGGTACCTTAATAACCAACACTGTCAGCATTGCAAGCGCCACGACAAACGAATTGAATAACAGCGACAACTCGGCGATGGCGTCCGCCAGCGTGACTGCCGCAGGTGGCACTGGCACCTGCACGCTTACCTGCCCTGACGACATAGTCACCCCGGCCAACACTACCGACGAGAACAATAACCCCGGCGCTATTGTTCACTTCACGCCCACAACCAGTGAAGGTACATGCGGGGTAGTGACGACTGACCATTGCAACGATTGCTTCTTCCCGCTAGGCACTACCACGGTTACCACATCCACCACTACCGGAGATTCATGCAGCTTTACGGTAACGGTCACAGCGACGGGATCAAACGCTACTATCTCTTGTCCCGCAAACAAGACTGCCAACGCTAACGGCGATTGCGAAGCCGTAGTAACTCTTGGTACCCCAACTGCGACGGGTGACAACATAACAATCAGTGTCAGGCGTAGCGACGGTAAGCCCATGTACGATTGCGACATAAACGGCGAAAACTGCGTGCGCAAGAGTACTGATCTTCCTTTCTCAGCTGGGATAACCACTGTCACGTGGACGGCCACATCGCACGACGCCCAGGGAAATGACACGGGCAATGCAGCGTGCAATCAAACAGTAACTGTTTACGACGTGACCCCGCCGGTCATCACGGCGACAGACGAGACGCTCGCGGCAGACGCAAACTGTCAGGCTGCGGTGCCAGACTACACCAATAGCGTCTCAGACAATTGCTCATGTGCCGCCAGTGACAATTCGCAGGATTGCGTTGGCCAGCACCGAATCACCACAACTCAAAGCGTGCCCGCGGGTACGTTGCTTGGGCCGGGAACTTATACAATTCACCTGACAGCGAATGACGGCGCCAGCAATCCGGGTCCGGACGGCATCCCTGATACGGCCGACGATGGTACCGGTAACACTACGGAAAAGGACATCACCTTGACGGTCAGTGACCAAACGCCGCCAACGATTCATTGTCCGGCCAACATAACCACGAGTAACGATCCGGGTACCTGCTCAGCAACCGTTAATCCGGGAACGGCAACGGCTACTGACAATTGCGACACCACACCGACCATAACCGGTACGCGTAGTGACAATCAGCCTTTGAATGCTTCCTATCCAAAAGGCACCACCACCATTACGTGGACCGCGACAGATGACGCGAACAACACTTCGTCGTGCCAACAAACGGTAACGGTCAATGACACGGAGAGCCCAACCATCAGTTGTCCGGGAAACATCACCAGGAATAACGATCCCGGTGTATGTGGTGCCGTGGTCACCTACACAACGCCAGTCGGTTCAGACAATTGTCCCGGCGCCACGACGGCACAAACGGCAGGTCTTCCGAGCGGCTCCACTTTCCCCGTCGGCACCACCACCAACACGTTTGAAGTGACCGACGCGAGCGGAAATAAGACCTCCTGCTCGTTCACGGTCACAGTAAACGACGTGGAGAACCCAATGATCAGTTGTCCGTCGAGCCAGACGTTAGAGCCAACGTGTCCGTCAGGTGCGGTAGCTACGTGGGTCGCACCAGTTGGCACGGATAATTGTCCGGGAGCAATCACAACTCGAACCGGCCCGGCCCCAGGTTCGGTCTTCCCGATTGGAACGACGACAGTCACCTACACTGTGAACGATGCGCATGGGCATTCCGCGTCGTGCAGCTTTACTGTGACGGTAAAGACTGTGACGCAGACGATCAACGATCTAAAGACCAGCGTTAACAGTTCTTCGCTTAGCGGAACACAGAAGCAGGGCTTGATCTCGAAATTGAATGCCGCCTCAGATGCTCTCGCGCAAGGGCATACAAATACGGCATGTCAAAAGCTGGCCGATTTCATTAATTCGACGCAGAACTACATCGACCACGGAAATCTCTCGGCGTCGGTGGGCAATGCGTGGATCAGTACGGCTAGCCACATTCGCAATACGCTCGGCTGTACGAACAATCCTTGTACGTGAGCTACACGCTCGGCGACTGAAGCGCCAGGGAACTGGCGCTTCGATCACCAGTGACTCAGCAAGGGACCGGGAATTAGGATTTTTTGCAATTTGTAAGCCTTATGGCACTCATCAAGGGTTTTGGTGAAAATATTTCTTCAACGAATGGGAAGACTCGGCGCAACAGTGGCCGGAACGATCCGCGTTCTACTGGCGGCCATCCCAAACTTCAACTGAAAAAAGGAGACTCCAAATGAACAAGTTTCGGTTCACTCTCAATGTATTGGCAATCGCGATCTTCATGTTCGCTTTTGCGTCTATGGCCCAGGCGCAGGCAACGCGCACCTGGGTGTCCGGCGTCGGCGACGATGCCAACCCGTGCAGCCGCACGGCGCCTTGCAAGACTTTCGCGGGCGCCATTTCCAAGACAGCCAAGGACGGCGAAATAAGCGTGCTGGATCCCGGCGGTTTTGGAACACTGAATATTACTAAATCAATAACCATCAACGGCACGCATGGGTCGGGCTTTGGCTCAGTCCTGGCAGCGCTCGCCTCCTTCGGGATTCAAGTCAACATAACCGACGCTGCTGATGTGCGTAAGACCGTACGTCTCGTAGCGCTTAATATTAACGGTGCCAGCACTGGTACGGACGGTGTCAAGATACTTGCTGCCACCAGGGTTAGTATAGAGGATACGATCATCGACGGCTTTACGAACCGCGGGATCAGCGACACGCGCACCAACACCGGCGCTTCGCTTTTCGTGACCGACTGCACCGTGAGAAACACCGTGCAGAGCGGCGTTGTTGTCCTGCCGGGCGTGGGTGGTCAGATTTCCGCCGTCATCGACAATCTTCGCTCGGAGGGGAGCACCAGCAACGGTGGCGTAGCCTTGGATGCTTCTGCCGCCAGCTCAGTCGTGAGGGCCACGGTCAGAAACTCGTTTATGTCAGGCCACAGTGCTGCCGGAATATCTGTAGCAGGAAATACACAGGTTGCGGTTCAGAACTGTGTCTTGTCGCACAACGGCCAGGGAATCAGTGCGGGTGCTCCCGCAACCCTCGTGCTTGAGGGTTCGTTTATTACGAACAACGCCACAAGCATTGTGGGACCAGCCCAGGTCTCCTCTGCCGGCGATAACATCATCATGAACAACAACTCAAACGTTCTGCCATCAGGTCCGCCCGCCACCCAAGGCTGAGAACCAAATTGCCGGGTTTCTTTCTTTCCCCCATCGTCGCTTCCAGCGGCGGTGGGGGAATTTTCCTTTGATGCTCAATATTTACTCTTTTGCTATTCGGTTTTTGTGGGCTCTTCTCTGACTTTCCGCCAAGCCAGATTCATCAATCGTTACCCGGTGATGGGAGCGCGTTTCCAAAATGGCACTTCAGGCTGGTTCGTGTCGTGTTCCACGCGTCTGTCAGCCGTAGAATCAGTTAGGAAAGGCGGCTTGACGTCCCCCTTCATGCAACCTAAACTTACGCAGCTTGATAGGAAAATAATCCGCGCACAAGATGACCCTCCCGGATCTCGAAGGGGTGAGTTAGTTCCTGACAATTCTCTTGATTAATAGATTCCGTTAAGATTAAGAAGCCTGACAGTCAACGAAGGTCCTCAGATGGCCGCGGCCCGCTGTAGCTGGCATGAGGACAACGCAGATGCGCTCTTGTGGAAAAATGGCCTCACGCTTTGAAAAATTTGGGGTCGATTGAAGGAATGATCATGAAAAGACATTGCCATCAAAGAAGCCGGAAGCTAATGGAAATTAGTAGCCTGCAGACAGTAGAGCGCCTGGTTCTGTAGAGAGATTTCGCGTCCATCAAGTCTATCGAAATGATAAATGCGCTGTGATGCTGTCTGCTCAGCTTTATTCTTAAGAGCTCAATAGCGCGTTAAAATTTTTTGCTGGGGGGTCCTTCAATGAAGCGGTATGCTCTTCAAACTCTTGTCTGTCCCTTTACGCGTTCTGAGTTATCGCTGATTAGTTTTGAAGAGACTCCAATACACCTCAGTGAACAAGACATTCAGCACTGCCATCGCTTACTGATCGATCCTGCCGCTGCCGGTTCTGCCGTTAAAGAGGGTGTTCTATATAGCGACGAAAGTCGCAAGTGGTATCCGATTACCAACTACACTCCTATCATGTTGGACTTTCCGACGGATATGCATCGCGAATTCAAAGAGCGTTACAGTGCCAAAACTGATGTCCTAACAAAGTATGAAATGGCAAATGGAACACCCCGTGAGGGAGAGCTGTTCGTTCAAAAGACATTCACGCGGGAATGGGACTTGCTGAACCATGACAACGTTTCATTCGGCTACACTCCAGCGCAACGCGATGAATTTGTTAAGCTCGAGTTCGATTGGCCTCCTGGCGTGCTGGAGCAAAACCCACTTAAGATATTGGAAGTTGGGGCCGGTTCTGGATTTGAGACGGCTTCGCTGGAGCGAGTGACAAAGGGTGCTATTTTTGGTTTTGATTTAAACCTGGCGCTTGTCAGAAAAGGGCATCTGCTATCTTCCAATGCCTTTATCAATAACTCGATAGCGTCAGCATTCAATCTGCCGCTGCGACCCCGCGCCTTTCAGGTCGTCTATTCAAATGGAGTGCTGCACCATACCTATTCGACGAAAGCTGCTTTCGATGCTATTGATCAGTTTCGAGCTGAGGATGGCGTCATTTGTATTTGGGTTTATGCGTATGAAGATTATAACACTGGCAGGCTGTCGGCCTTGCTTTATGTTGCGGAATGGACTTTCCGTCCCCGCATCGCACGCTTATCAGATTTCTGGCAAAACCTTGTGGTCAGATTGTTAACTCGCCATTATCACTATCAATACCGAAGGCACGGCAACCTCGGTCGCGAAAAGTGGACTTTGAAAGATTCAGAGCATCAGGTTCGCGATCGTTGGACACCTCTGTATGCTCACCGCCACTCATTCAAGGAAGTCATCACGTGGTTTCAGGACAAGGGCCTTTCCTATCAACTAATTGATGCGGGACTGTATCAAAAGAAGATTGGCATTCCATTGATCGGCATCGGCATTCGGGGCGCGCCTCAGGCTTATTTTGATAAGCTGGAACATGAGCAAGAAACCGATGTGACTGAGAGATTGATGGCGCAGGTCGATCTTTAATCGCTGCTGAAAGCAACTTCGGGCCCATTGAAGCATTTTTGCATTCGCTGACAAGCAGGCGTTGAGTACGTCGAGAGCATTGAAGGTCCCTTCTTTCTTCTCAATTAATGCCACGAAAAAAAAACTCCATCTTTATCATTTCATTCTCAACCATACGAGGCGACTCGCGTGTGCTGAGGCAGATTCAATATCTCTCGCAGCACTTTGACGTGACCGTGATGGGCTATGGTGAACCGCACCTGATGTGGAGAGATAAAGAGAACGTGAGGTGGCTGACCGCGCTTCCCATCTCTCCAGAGCGGACTCTGAAGGGGCGCATAACCAGGCTGACAAACCGCGCCCTGATGGTCGTGGGAAAGTTATATAAGGGAAGCTATGACCACCTATACTGGAGCCAACCGGCCTTCAAAGACGCGTTAGCCAAGGCGCTCGCAAGCGGTTGCAATGCTTTTCATGCGAACGATTGGAACACCCTACCCGTCGCTGCTGAAGCGGCGCGCCGGCTCAATGCGCGACTAGTTTTCGACGCTCACGAATACTCGCCGGTAGAATTCGATGAGCAGTTCGCATGGCGTCTCTTTGTCGCGCCGATGATTAGACACATACTGCGGAAGTATGCTGCACAGGCAGACGCCACGATTACGGTCGCTCCGGCTATAGCCGAGCGTTATCGTCAGGAATTTCCGATGGACCCGATCGTAGTTCTTAACGCCCCGGACTCGGTCGAATTGCCCAGGAAGCATGGTAACTACCAAAACGTTCGCCTAATACACCATGGTTGCGCTATGCGTGATCGGCGAATCGAAAATACAATAAAAACCCTCGCTCTGTGCGACAGGCGTTATACGCTTCATCTTATGCTTACGGGTGACCCGGCCCATGAATATTTTGCGGAGCTCAAAAACTATAGTGTCTCCCTTGCCCCGGGCCGCGTCTTCTTCCATGATCCTGTTGCGCCGGAAAAAGTGGTCGAACAGATCTCCGCTTTTGATATGGGCTTTTGCTATATGATTCCAGACAATTTCAACTACAGGGCGGCTCTTCCGAACAAGTTTTTTGAGTGTATCGCCGCGGGACTCCCCATCTGCGTGGGCCCATCCTTATCAATGGCCCGGATTGTCGTTCAGTATGGATTGGGGTGCGTCGCGCCGTCGTTTGAGCCGCAGGACATCGCCTCAACGTTGAACCAGCTAACGACGGAAGATTTTGCCGGTATGCAATTAGGCGCACTGAAAGCTGCCGAAGAAATTAACGCCGAAAAAGAGATGGGTAAGCTCGTCTCTCTCTATCAACGTCTTTTGGCCGAGGAAGCTTAGTAGCCTATGTGCGGTATTTCAGGTGTCTGGCATTTCAATAATCAGCCAATTGATGTCGAGAGCGTCGAGCGCGCGACTCGCAGGCTACGTCATCGCGGTCCTGATGATGAAGGATACTTGCTCGTCAACACAGGTATCGATCGGACGGTGCTATGTGCTGGAAGCGATACAACACCTGAGCTCGAATTGCCTCCCGTCATGCAGTTCAAAGACGAGTGGTTTGATCTGGGATTAGGTTTTCGCCGCCTCTCGATTTTAGATCTCTCTCCCGCCGGTCACCAGCCCATGCAAAGCGCGGATGGCAAGTGTTGGATTATCTACAATGGCGAAATCTATAACTATGTTGAGCTGAGAGAAGAACTCGCGCGCTTGGGCTTTCAGTTCCGCACGGGCACGGACACGGAAGTTATTCTCACTGCGTACGGTTATTGGGGTCTTGATTGTCTCTCCCACTTTACCGGAATGTGGAGCTTTGCCATCTGGGATAGAGAAAAGCGCCGGCTCTTTTTGGCCCGCGACCCGTTTGGCATTAAGCCGCTCTACTACTTCAACGCTGACGGCCGTTTCATCTTCGCTTCGGAAATAAAGGCACTCCTACAGCATCGAGACGTGGGCCGCCGAGCCAATCCCCCGAGACTTTACGAATACCTCCGCTCGGGGTTGACTGATTATGGCGAGGAGACTCTCTTTGAGGGAATCAAGCAACTCGGTGCTGCGCAATATTTGGTTATTAACGCCGATGCTCCAGGTGATCTTCAAATCAACCGATACTGGCAGATCGATTTCACACAAGAGCTTGATATCTCGTTTGCAGAGGCGGCTAGTCGCTTGCGCGAGCTATTCCTGGAAAGCGTGAAGATTCATTTGCGAAGCGATGTACGCGTCGGGGCAGCGCTCTCGGGGGGTATCGACTCGTCGGCAATCGTGACAGCCATGCGCGCAATCGATCCGCAATTGGACTTACACACGTTCAGTTATATAGCCGAGGATCCTAAAGTGAGCGAAGAGCACTGGGTTGATATCGTCGCCAAGGCTGCGCATGCAGAGTTGCATAAAGTCCAGCCGACGCCTGAAGAATTGGTAGCTGATCTGGATAACCTCATCGAGACTCAGGATGAGCCGTTCGGCAGCACTAGCATGTACGCGCAATATCGTGTCTTTCGATTAGCGCGTGAGAATGGCGTAACTGTCATGCTGGATGGCCAGGGAGCCGACGAGCTGCTCGCGGGCTATCGCATGTATCTGGCGATGCGCATGGCTTCGATGTTGCGGCGTGGAAAGTTGTTAGCCGCGAATCGTTTGCTCAAGCAAGCTTCCGGTTTACCGGACAACAAGAGTCTCAGCGGGCTAAATCTCCTCGCCAATGCTGGAGGGGTGCTGTTTCCGAATAGGTTTCAGATGGTGAGAACGTTGGTGAAGCGTTCGCTCGGCAGCAACGGTGCAAGCACGTCCTGGTTAGATGAACAATGGTTTCTTGATCGAGGGGTGGTTCCTCGGAAATCTCCGAAAGCGCACACCCCGATGATGCTTCAGGAGCAACTTTACGAGACTCTCACGGAAAGCAGTGTGCCCATGCTTTTACGCTATGAGGATCGTAATTCGATGGCCCATTCGATTGAAAGCCGCGTACCCTTTCTTACCGCTGGCCTGGCAGAGTTTATTCTTGCCCTGCCTGAAGATTACATTATTGCTTCTGATGGCACATCGAAATCGGTCTTTCGACAGGCCATGCGCGGTCTCGTTCCTGACGCAATCCTGAATCGCCGCGATAAGATTGGCTTTGCGACCCCTGAAAAGCGCTGGCTGCAGGCCGTGGGGCGGTGGATAGAGGAAGCGTTGAGTAGCGAAGTGGCTTCGCACGTTCCCGGTATTAATTTGCTGAAAGTGAAAGAGCAGTGTCACGCAATATTGACGGGAGATCAGGCTTTTGACTTTCGGGTTTGGCGATGGGTCAACATCATTCGCTGGGCGCAAAAGTTCGAGGTAGCATTTTGAGGTGCTTTCGATAAGATGCGTTTGCTGGTGGTCTCTTTCGCTTTCCCGCCCTTTAACAGCATCGGCGGTGTTCGAGTCGGGAAGATCGTAAAGTACATGCTTGCATTTGGTCACGACGTACGCGTTCTTACCGCGCGCGATCAGCCTTTCTGGCCGACGCTGCCTTTAGAGGTTCCATCCGAGAAGATCATCTACAGCAAATGGCTCACAGCGCGTAGAAAATCTGCACAATCATCGTTGAAGCCAGCCGACGTATCCAAAACCGTCAAGCAAAACTCATCAAGCAAAATCGCATTGAAAACTGTCCTTAAGCGAGCACTAGGCTATCCATACAAAACTCTGGTGGATTTTCCCGACTCGAATATAGGCTGGTTGCCATATGCTGAGTCTGCCGCATCACGATTGTTTAAGAACTGGCGTCCCGATCTGATTTTTGCCAGCTCTCCACCTCCTACTTCGCTGGTGGTGGCTCAACGTCTGGCTCGAAAATATTGTGTTCCCTGGGTAGCAGATCTGCGTGATTTATGGATCGATCACCCTTATTACGACCAACCTCGCTGGCGCAAAGTGTTTGAGGAAAAGTTGGAACGCCACGTCTTATCATCGGCAGCCGGAATGACTACTGTTTCTGAGCCGTTGGCAGAAACGTTGAAAATGAAATATGGAAAGACGGCGTGCATCGTTCTCAACGGCTTCGATCAGGTCGATTATCCTGAAAGCTCCGATGTTCCATTTGACGGTGGGCGTCTGAAGATTCTTTATACCGGAATGATCTATCCGGGCAAGCGAGATCCTTCGCCCCTCTTTGAAGCGCTGCAGAGATTAGGGACTCTGGCCGAACGCGTACGAGTTGTATTTCATGGCTTCTTTCTGGAGGGTGTCCGGCCTATGATCCGTAGTTACGGCCTGGAACATTTGGTCGAAGTCCACGATCCTGTATCTTACAAAGAGTCTCTGCGAATGCAGGCGCAGGCGGACATTCTTCTTCTTCTGCTATGGACTGATCCGACAGAGCGCGGAGTTTACACCGGTAAATTGTTTGAGTACATGGGAGCACGAAGGCCGATTCTAGCTGTTGGTGGCGTTGAAACTGTCGCCGCTGACTTAATACGTAAGCGCGGCATCGGCGTCGCGCTACAAGAGCCATCTGAAATCGCCTTGCAGCTCGAGAGTTGGCTAAAGCAAAAAGAGACTCAGGGCGGAATTTCGGGTTTGAGCGAGGAAGCAATAGCGGGAGTGTCGAGACAAGAGCAGACACGAGTGTTAGAAAGTTATCTGTTGGAGACGTTGCGTTCAGGCACAACTCCGCTGGTGACCAGGCCATAATCGGGGGCCTTGGCGGCAACGCCTGCGGACTTGTTTCCGGTTCGGAGCACGTTCGAGGATCGACAAGCTGGCGTTCGTGTCAAATCGTTCGCTCATCAAAGCGATCGCAACCTTTGATAATAAGTTGAAACCTAAGACAACACTAATCACGGGCATTACAGGCCAGGATGGCAGCTATCTTGCTGAATATCTGCTTGACCTTGGTTACGAAGTACACGGGCTGGTGCGTCGGGTCGCATTGGAAGATCCGTCGCGACGTTTCACACGGCTACAAAACGTGCTGGGACGGATTCAATTACACGCGGCCAGCCTCGAGAGTTACCCATCAATCTTCAGCGTCTTTAGCCGATACAAATTTGACGAATGCTATCACCTCGCGGCGCAAAGCTTCGTGGCAGAGTCGTTTGCGGACGGCTTCTCGACGATGAATACGAACATTAACGGCACACACTATGTGCTGGCCGCCCTGCGTGAGCTGCAGCCGCACTGCCGTTTCTACTTTGCCGGTTCCTCTGAGATGTTTGGCAAGGTGAGCGAGAGTCCGCAAATCGAGACCACGCCATTTCATCCGCGTTCCCCTTATGGCATCAGCAAGGTCGCCGGGTTTCACCTGACGCGCAACTATCGCGAGGCTTACGGCATGTATTGCGTCGGCGGCATACTCTTTAATCACGAGTCGCCGCGCCGCGGCTTTGAATTTGTTACCCGAAAAATTACCTCTACGGCCGCGCGAATAAAACTAGGGATGGCGGATGAGCTGAGATTGGGAAATCTTGAGGCGCAACGGGACTGGGGTTACGCCCAGGATTATGTTCGCGCAATGCATTCAATGTTGCAACAAGATGGCGCGGACGACTACATCATTGCCACCGGCGAGACCCACACCGTGCGTGAGTTTTGCGAGCGTGCCTTCAGCAGGCTGGGAATGGATTGGCAAAAATATGTAAAACTTGATGAGCGTTTCTATCGCCCGGCGGAAGTTGATCTGCTGGTCGGCGATTCTTCAAAGGCACGGCGTCTGCTGGATTGGCGACCTCAATTTACTTTCGAACGACTGGTTGACGAAATGGTAGATGCTGACATGCGTTTGCTGCAAAACTCGAAAGTCGCCGCCAATATGAGCGTGGAAACCACATGAAAAAAGCACTCATCACCGGGATCACCGGCCAGGATGGTTCCTATCTGGCAGAACTCCTGCTCGCGAAGGGCTATGAAGTCCATGGTATAATCCGCCGCGCCTCCACTTTCAACACGGGCCGCATCGATCATCTCTACAAAGATCCACACATCGATGGCGTTCGCCTTTTTCTTCATTATGGTGATATCGCCGACTCAAGCAATCTTATTAAACTGCTTTACCGCATTCAGCCAGAGGAGGTCTATCACCTTGCGGCACAGAGTCATGTCCGGGTCAGCTTTGACATCCCGGAATATACAGGTGATGTAACAGCGCTTAGCACTGTCCGAATTCTGGAAGCAATTCGTGAAACAGGAGTGAAGTCAAAGTTTTATCAAGCCAGCAGTTCCGAGATGTTTGGCAAAGTTCAGGAGGTACCGCAACGAGAGACTACGCCGTTTTGCCCGCGCAGTCCTTACGGCGCCGCTAAATTGTACGCGCATTGGATGACCGTTAATTATCGCGAATCGTATGGCCTGTTCGCCGCGAGCGGCATACTCTTCAACCACGAAAGCCCGCGCCGCGGTGAAACTTTCGTTACGCGCAAAATCACTCGCGCTGCCGTGCGCATCAAGGCCGCCTTGCAAAACAAACTTTACCTCGGAAATCTGGATGCCAAGCGCGATTGGGGGTTCGCCAAAGAATACGTTGAAGCGATGTGGTTAATGCTTCAGCAGGACGCACCTGATGATTATGTCATCGCAACCGGTGAAACTCATTCTGTAAGTGAGTTTCTGGAAGAAGCTTTTTCTTATCTGGATCTGGACTGGCATGAATACGTTGAGCTGGATCCAAAATACTTACGACCAACCGAAGCTGATCTGCTTATAGGAGACGCAGGCAAGGCAAAACGCGTCTTGAATTGGGAACCCAAAGTTACGTTTAAGGAGTTGGTGCGTCTGATGATCGATGCAGACATGACGCTATTGGGTGACAAAGAGAGCAGCGGAGCGTTCGGCGATAAGGATCCGCTTCCCGCACGCGCCTGATGTCGCTTGCCGATCAAGTAATGATCAAGAACATGGACGAAATCCTTGCTACAAGCGTGTGCTGTTACCGGCGGCGCCGGCTTTTTGGGACGGTTCATTGTGGAACGCCTGAGCAATCTTAGCGGCTTGGAAATTTTTGCGCCTCGCCGAAGCGAATATAAACTGGTCGAGGGAGCGGACATCGAGCGTTTGTTTTCCGAAACACGGCCTGACCTGGTCATACATCTCGCCGCTGTAGTCGGCGGCATTGGCGCGAACCAGCAGAATCCGGGAAAATTCTTTTACGAAAACTTGATGATGGGCGTACAGCTTATTGAGCAGGCGCGTCAACATGGCGTGAAAAGGTTTGTCGCTCTCGGGACCGTTTGCGCGTATCCTAAATTCACGATTACGCCTTTTCGTGAGGATGATCTTTGGAATGGCTATCTCGACTAATGCGCCTTATGGCTTAGCTAAGAAAATGATGCTGGTGCAGGCGCAAAGCTATCGCCAGCACCCTGTCAACATCGCCACCGGGAATGAAATAAAGATATGATTCCTCCGGCCCTGAGCCGGTACTGCTAATCAACATCAGTTAAGCGCAATCAAACTTTCCTAAATTTCCGATATGCACTATCACTTGATTGGGATCTGCGGCACGGCGATGGCCGCCCTGGCAGGTATGCTGCAAGCCCGCGGACACCACGTCACCGGTTCCGACGAGAATGTGTATCCGCCAATGTCCACAATGCTGGCGTCCCTCGGCATTGCAGTGATGCCGGGTTATAAAGCCGAACATCTCGAGCCTGCGCCCAACTGCGTAATTGTCGGCAATGCTATTCCGCGAGGAAACCCCGAACTTGAAGCGGCTCTCAACCGCAGGCTCATCTATCGTTCCCAAGCCGAAGTAGTTAAGGAAGAATTCATTCGCGGCCACCGCTCGCTGGTCGTTGCCGGCACGCATGGGAAGACGACTACGACAAGCATCGCTGCCTGGATAATGGACCAGGGTGGACTGGATCCTTCGTTTCTGATTGGTGGCGTGGCGCAGAATTTCGGCGTTGGCTTTCGCGTAACAAACAGCGATTACTTCATTATCGAAGGCGACGAATACGACACGGCCTATTTCGACAAGGGCCCAAAGTTCATGCATTACCTGCCGGAGATCGCGATCGTTAACAACATCGAGTTTGACCATGCCGATATTTATCCAAATCTCGACGCCGTTAAGCTCGCATTTCGGCGGTTGATGAATCTTGTGCCCGCAAATGGTCGATTGATTGCTGGTTGGGACAGCCCGCACGTTCGCGAAGTCGTCGGCGAGATGGGCCAGAAGCTGTTTACGCAATTAGAAACCTTTGGCACGACCGCCGATGCTAAGTGGCGCTTAACTGAAACTGACTTTTCCTGTGATTTGAGTACGTTCACCGTCACCTGCGAAGGCAAACCGTGGGGCCGATTTCAAACGCCGCTTATCGGCGAATTCAATTTGCTTAACACTTTGGCTGTGATTATTGCTGCGGATGCCTGGGGAATCGGCCGCGAAGTAATTCGCGAAGCGCTGGCAACTTTCAAGAACGTTCGTCGTCGGGCCGAAGTAAGAGGAGAGGAAAAGGGCGTCACAGTGATCGACGATTTCGCCCATCACCCGACAGCAGTGCGCGAAACGTTGCGCGGATTACGAAATCGATATCCATCGCGCCGGTTGATCGCGGTGTTCGAGCCGCGCTCGTGGTCGTCGCGCCTGGCGGTGTTTCAAGATGAATACGCAACTGCTTTTATGGATGCCGATTACGTTCTGCTTGCCAGCGTGTTTGACAGTCAGAAGGCGCTGGAAAAAGGTAAGACCCTCGATACACGCAAGCTAATCGAGGCCATTGAGAAACAGGACAAGCCTGCGTTTGCTCTGGCAAACGCCGCTGAGATTATCGAACATCTACGACCGCAACTTCGCGAAGGTGACGTGCTGGCAATAATGTCGAACGGCGGCTTTGATGGCATTCACGAAAAACTTCTTGCAGCACTGAAAGAACAGCAGGCAGTAAGTCGTTAGCAATAAACACTAAACCAAGCTCAATCGCAGAAGTTGGAAGATTTGTCAGGAGGGACTATGTCGATTTCCACTACCTTCTTACCCAATTCTGCAGTGCTATCCTTTGCTACCGGCGTCGGATCGTGTTCAATGTAAAATTGAATACCCTTGTATTCATGGACATCGGGTTGATCGCTACTGCTTTCTTCCCCGTAAAGCCGGAAAACATCCCTCAAGGTGCTCTGGCCCACGATTATTCCTTTGCTACTAACGCCGTGATGCAGCTCAACTAGAAAAACTCTCTTCTTTTCATCCTTGTGGCAGTAATAGAAGGCGAGCCCCAGGTCGGCGTACTCCATTCTGTATGAATAATCGTTCCTATTGATTAGTTCGTACTTCATTCCATATCGAGCTTCGACGTCGGCCGCGCTGGAAACGCCAATCAATATCTCACCAACTCCGATCCCATCCTTAATGCGGCCAACTTGCGATTGAGTTTGCGAAATCGTGGCGCTGGGGGCATGAACGCAAATGACGAGGATCAGGGGCACGGCTAAGAGAGCCAGTTGGCGCGCAAATTTTTCCCTGTTTGGTTTCCACATATAAGCAGCCTCCGGTAGTGTGATTTAGGATTGCTGTCTAGCGCCCGGCTGGAATTTTTCCTTCCGAAGCGACTAGCAAAGGTACCGGGAGAAGTTTGCCTTCTCCCTTTGTCCCCGAAACGGTTACTCGCGAACTGAGCACGCGCCTGATACGTTTCGGTAAAAACTTTGCTGCAAGCATGGCTGCGGCTCCGATTAACTCAACCACGTCTCCGCCACCGCTCCAATGTTCCCGTACCACCTTCGGATCCGTTCGCTCGAGTAGTCTTAGCAGTGTCAGCGCAATCAGATAAGCATCGTCAACCTGCCCGACAAAAGGAATCATGTCTGGTATCAAATCAAAGGGAATGATTGCGTAAACAATCGCGCCCGCCAGCAGCGCGCGCTCAGTTGCGGGTACACGCGAATCCGTCATCAGACGCGCACAAAGCAGCACCATGTTGGGTATGAAGAGCAACAGATTCTTTAGTCGCCGCCGGGCCATTAGTGCAGACATCCCGCCTCCGTACCACCCTTCGTTGTGAATCGCTGGTATTGATTGTTAAGTTATCACGACTTTAGGCCCGCAGGTAGTCTCAGGTTGAATTAGCCGCGGAGTTGCTCCTAAGAGTAAGGAAACAAAATCTAAAATCCTTTTCAGATTCGCGTCATCCGCGTTAATCCGCGGCTGATTAGAACTTGTTCTCTTAGCCGGGGTTCGCTAGACTCACTTTTCTCGTAGAGCCTGCAAATAGATCCCTTTCTCTATGGACATCCTTGAACGAATTCGTCAACGCGCCGTCTCGCGGCCGCAACATATCGTCCTGCCGGAAGGGAACGATGCGCGCACTGTAAAAGCGGCGGCAATTTGCGTGCGCCAACGCCTGGCGCGAATAACGTTGCTGGGTGACGAATCAACCATCCGCGAGACGGCACAACGCGAAGGCTTTGATCTCAGCGGCGTGTCAGTGGTGAATCACCGGCGCGCGCCGGATTTCGAAAAGATGGTGGGTATCTTTCACGAGATGCGCCGGGCGAAAGGCTTGATGGCGGACGAGGCCCGCACACTAATGTCCGATCCGCTTTACTACGGAAATATGATGGTCCGCCTGGGCCAGGCGGAAGGCTCAGTGGCAGGCGCCACGAATACAACCTCACATACCGTGCGCGCGGCGCTTCATTGCATTGGCGTACGTTCCGGATTCAAGTTGGTATCGAGCTTCTTTTTGATGGCGTTGGACAACAGTAATTTCGGAAGTGACGGCGCCTTGATCTATGCAGACTGCGGCGTCGTGATCGAACCGTCCGCAGCGGAGTTGGCCGAAATTGCGATTGCGTCCGCCGATTCATGCCGGGCTTTGTTAGGAGCAACGCCGCGTGTTGCTATGCTTTCGTTTTCGACCAAAGGCAGTGCGAAACATAAGTTAGTGGACAAGGTGGTGGAAGCGACGCGCACCGTTAAAGCTCGGGCGCCACACCTCGAGATCGATGGTGAATTGCAGGCCGATGCGGCGCTCGTGCCCGCAGTCGCCGAATCAAAAGCGCCCAGCTCGCCTATCTCGGGACGCGCAAATGTCTTGATTTTTCCGGATCTGCAATCGGGCAACATAGCTTACAAGCTTACGGAAAGATTGGCCGGGGCAACGGCCATTGGCCCAATTCTTCAAGGACTGGATAAACCGGCCAACGATCTGTCGCGCGGTTGCAAGGCAGAGGATATTGCAGACGCGGTGGCGATAACCGCGGTGCAATCACAGGCACGAGAGACCGCCGCTGGAAGGTAATGAGCTTATTGGTTATGCCGTTTCCTCATTCAGCAACCTGAAGTTGAACTGCGAACTAATCTTGAGCAGGCAGATTTAAGGCAACGCGAAACCGCCCCGCGTTGCATCCTACCTCCGCAAACTTAAACCCGCGAAAGGCCAATCATCATCGTGACCCGCCATCCGATCCCTGTCATTTTGTCGTTTATTCTAGCAGTTGCCGCTTCCATTCAGGCCCAACAAGAAACCCCACAAACGTCCCCTGCTCCGGCGCCAAGCACTCAGGAAGAACCGGTTCGCGTCTTTACAGAAGAAGTTCGTTTACCAGTCGTCGCAGTTGATCAGTACGGCCATTACGATCCTGCGGTGGTTCCTGACGACATCCTGGTTCTGGAAGACGGCGTGGCGCAGCAGATCAGAAGCGTGCGTCACATTCCGGCGAATGTCGTGCTGGTACTCGATACTGGTGGCGAGTTGAGCGGGCTTGGCGGCCTATCGAAAAAAACCAGTCTAACGCGTGATGTAGCTGCCGCATTAGTAAACCAGCTTTCAGCGAATACCTGGATCGCGACAATGCAGTTTAATAATAAAGTTGAGTTGCTACAGCCCTGGACACAGGATCGGCAAGCCATCCTGAAAGCATTGAAAACCAAACTTTCCTCAGGCAAGCGCGCGCGCTTTGCGGAGGCGATCGTTGCCGCCGCCGAACAATTGAAGGACCGCCCCGAGGGCAGTCGCCATGTTGTTTTCATTACTGACGGCGTGGAAACTCAGGGCGGGAAAACCGACAAGCTGCAAGCTATCAAGCGGCTGGCGGCTACGCGCGCGACGGTCCATATCATCAGCTACACAGAATTTGTCCTGCAGAAGGATACGAAAAAGAGTCCCCCGTTTGAAACGGGACAATTGCCGACCAATCACGATCCGATTTCGAATAACGATCCAACCATGCCGCCAGGTCAAACGCGCAGTCCAACCTACGGCGTAACGGTGCGCTTTGATCCGGCCATGCGCCGGCAGCGAAAAGCCTACGAGGCAGACGTCAAGAAGAGCCAGCAGGTGTTGTCGGAGTTGGCAGACGAAACCGGCGGACAAATTTACTTACCGAAAGCAAGTGATGAAATGATCGCGCAAGCTCAGGAAGCTGCGCGCGAGATCGGTTCCGAATACGTCGTTACCTATCGTCCAAAGCGACCACTGGCTTTGGCGCGCAACGGTGAGTATCGGCACATCGAGGTGGCGTCACGGCGTGTAGGTTTGAGCTTGCATTCGCGGCGCGGCTACGTGGTCCCTTCGCAGCCCTAAAATGATCAGAGGTCAGAGGTCACAGGAACTTCACGGTGACTTCTGACCTCTGACCTCTGACTTCTGGCTCTAGCTGACAACTGCCTCCAGTTGTGACTCAAGCATCTGGATCATGCGGTGCACTTCGATGTTTTCTTCCTTTTTCACCAGCGATTGTTCATGAAGCACTTCCCAATCGCGTTTGGGCACCCGATGAAACGCCTGCACAACTTTTGGATCAAACTGTCTCCCGGCCCACTCATCGAGCTCCTGCGCAGCAGCCTCATAGGATTTGCCTTTGCGATATACCCTATCGCTGGTCATCGCATCGAACGCATCGGCCACTGAGAAAATCCGAGCGCACAAATCAATATCTTCACCACGCAAGCCCAGCGGATAACCTGAGCCATCCCACTTTTCGTGATGTTGGGCGACGACGCGCGCAGCGCCTTCGAGAAAGTGTATGCCGCGCAAAATTTGCTGGCCGTGCGATGGATGTTCGCGCATGCGCACCCATTCCTGGTCCGTTAATTTGGCTGGTTTGCGCAGGATGGAATCGGGCACTCCGATTTTTCCAATGTCATGCAACAGTGAACCAAACTCGAGCGCCTTGATGCGTTGGCTGTCGAGTCCGTACTCGCGGCCAAGCCGTAAGCTGTAGGTCACTACGCGTTCCGAATGTCCATGCGTTTCCAAGTCCCTGGTTTCCAGCGCGGCCGTCAAAGCTTTCAGGGTGGAGCGATACGCGTCTTCGAGTGAATTTAGCGCATCATCGAGCTCGGCTGTGCGTTGCTCGACAAGTTCTTCCAAGTGGCCCTCATAACGTTGCTTGGCCACTATTAGTTCCTGATGTTCAAGCGCGCGCTTGACTACCGCTTCCACCTGCCGCAGGTCGAACGGTTTCATAACATAGTCAAAGGCCCCAAGCCGCAAGGCGCCGATGGCGCTCTCAACCGTTTGCATGCCGCTGATCATTACCACTACTGTGTTGGGCGCCATGCTCCTCACTTGCGGAATCATGTCGAGGCCGCTCATACCTGGCATGGTGATATCGCTTATGACCAATTCATACTCAGACACCAATAACCGCTCGAGTGCTTCCTCAGCCGAGCCAGCGGTCATACAGTAGTGTTGGCTACTGAATAAATCGGAGAGTATCGCCGTTATCTCCGGCTCGTCATCAACAATAAGAATCCTGGATTTCACGACAGTGGACATTGATCGACTCCTACCTTAGGGGAATTGGCGGTGCGATTACCGCGAACAATCTTGAGAGGGTTAAACGAGGGACACACAGGCGGGTTGGAAAGCTGGTCCCCGCCGAAAGGACTGCGTGACATTCTACAAGTTTTACAGAATGATGGCAAACATGTTTTTACACGGGTCTAAGGTATTGAATCTGTGGGACTTTATAGTGAATACGGCAGGAAAAAGTGCGGTCGAAGAGCGCGCCACGTAACCGCAGCCCTCCACCGCATTTCCATAACCTTGGCATCAATAACGAGCAGGACGACGCCGGCCTTTGCGGATCTTATAAGTGTAGACGGCGGCACCGCCACCTCCGGCCAATGCGCCGATGGCCGCGCCTTTCTTCCCACCAGCGACGCCGCCGATCAAGGCGCCAGCGCCTGCCCCGGCTGCGGTGGTCAGCTTGTCACGATGTTTCTGCCAAAAGCTACGGCCATGTTTATGACCGTCGCCAATGCAACCATAGTGCGTGTGCCAGTAATTTCCATGCCGATGACGGAAGTTGCCACATCTCTTTGCGGACGCCGGCACGACCAGCAGCACTACAAAGGTTAATGCCACCAAAAGCGAAAATATTCTTTTCATCAATCCTTCTTTCCGACGTCGACAACGTCGTTACGGGAGAGAAAATCTATGTGCTGGGGGCTTTGGCTTATACAGTTGCCTTTCCTTCCGGGGGTTGGTTGCAGTTGCTGAATTATGGTGCCGGAGGTCGGACTCGAACCGACATGAGTTTGACCTCGCCAGATTTTGAGTCTGGTGCGTATACCAATTTCGCCACTCCGGCTTTGCGGTGAAAAAATGATAAGTCGAGCACTCGGGAATTGCAACTACCTCAGTAGGCGAGCGAAAATCGCGAAATCATTAGCCTCGGGCCGGTCTTGGGTTCTCCGTCCCTGTCATTTCTTCCTACTTGGGAATCACCACTATCGAATTCTGCACGGTCGCTTGCGAATTTTCGGCGTTCGCTTGCGAGTAATCATCGCGTTTGTAGCCGTAATGATAGTAGTAATAATCGTTCAAGCGCACGTCGGCTTTATTCAACACGACTCCGATAATCTTGGCACCAATTTCATGAAGCATCTGCCGCGTGCGCTTTACTACCTGTCGCGAAGTCTTCCCGCCCTGCACTACCAACAGCACGCCGTCAACCAGTGACGAAATGAGCACGCCATCAGTGAAAGAAGCAACGGGCGGCGAATCGATTACGATGTAGTCAAACGTTTCGCCAGCCATGTCCAATAAGAGTTTCATCTGGGGAGAGCCCAGCAACTCAGCCGGGTTTGGCGGGATCGCGCCGGAACTCAAGAGATAAATATTAGTACCGTTAAATTTAGTGATCTTCGACAGCACCTCGGCTTCCGTCGTATCGCTGGAGAGGATGGCGCTTAGTCCATCGTTATTGTTTAATCCAAAAGCTTTATGCAGACGCGGCCGCCGCATGTCAGCATCGATAACCAAAACCTGCGCTCCAGTCTGGGCCAGCACGGTGGCCGTATTTACGACCGTCGTCGTTTTTCCTTCTGCCGGGACGCTGGACGTGACCAACAAACTCTTCGGCGCTCTTCCCGCTGTCGACAAAAGTAGCGAAGTGCGCAGATGTTTGTAAGCTTCTGCCTGCAGCGATGGACCGCTGGCGTTTATAAGCAACTCCGGACCACTGCCATTGCCATTCGTTCGCTGCAAAGCTCGGGACATGGGCAGGAACCGCTGCGTGGGTTTGCCGGCGATGGGAATGATAGCAAGTGAGGGCAGGCGCAAGCCGCTTTCAATGTCGCCTGGGCTCTTCACTGTGTCGTCCAGATATTCGAGGAACAGCGCCAGCGCAACTCCGAACGCTACCGCCAACACCAGCGCCAACATCACGGACTGCATGCGTCGCGGGCCGACCGGTCCTTTGGGTATCGCCGCGTAGTCGACAACGTGGATGTTGTTGGGCGTGCCCGCCATGGTCACGTCGTTCTCTTTCGAACGCTGCATCAAACCATCCAGCAAACCTTTGTTGGTCTCGATTTCCTGCTTGAGAATGTTGTAATTGATGGCCGCCTGATTCTGGGCTACAGTTTCCGCGCGCTGCTTGCTAAACGACTCACGCAGTGTTTTCTCGCGATCCAGCGCTTTGCGGTAGTTACTCTCAAGATTCGTATTTACGATTTTTTTCGCGCTGCCGCGAGTATCCTCCAACTGTTTCTCGAGCGTTGCTATTTGCTGTGTTACATCCTTGACTTCCGGCGACTCCTCAGTATCAGTCAACAGCAGTTGCGCGCGTTTTTGTCGCAACTCGGCGAGATGTGCCTTGAGATCACCAATTTGGCTATCGCTAACCTCCGCGTTTGCCTCAGCCGCGCCGGGCAGCAGGCTGGTCCGATAGGCCGCTTCGGCAAGGCTCCGGTCGTTCTCCGCTTCCAGCAATTCTTTGTTCAATCCGGCGAGCCGCTCCACAACCGTGTTCTGGCTGGCGTCGAGCGAAAGAATCTCATGACTTTGCGCATAGTTAACCAGTTGCTCTTCGCCGTTGCGAATCTGCGATTGCAATTCCGCGATACGCTTTTGCAGATAAGTTCCGGCCAGATTGTTTGTCTTGGTCTTCACTTCCAGATTCCACAATGCAAAAGAGTCGGCCGTCGCGTTTACAACCTTGGTGGCGACCGCCGGGTCCGTGTGGCTCGCGCGCAGATCGATCAGCCTCGTCTTCTTGACCTGCTCCACTTCCAGCATTCCCTGAAGCGAATCAACATATGGCGCAAGCCGTTCTATCTCGGCTGGATCGTCAAGAGAAGAAGTCATGCTGGACAGTGTGGGCCCAATCTTGTCAGGCAAAGCGAGACTGGCATTCTTCGCCGGCTGCCTGGCCTTCTTAAACCCAAACATGCCGAGCAGGCTTTGCACCGCAGAACGGCTCTCAGCCGGCCCATCGAGAAAGCTGCGGTTGTGCTCAAGATCAAGCGTCTTGGCGACGCGGCGCAGTAGCGTAGGGCTGCTCAGAATTTGAACTTGAGTATTGAAGTATTCTGGGTCCATGTAAGACTTGTAGACGAAGTAAGCATTGCCTTTTGAAGCGCCTAACGCAGGGCTGTAACTCTCTGTGTCGACCTGCACGCGCGCACGCGGCTGATAGATGTCCGGTTGTTTGGCTTGTCTAAGCGCCGCGATGGTAGAAACAATTAAGGCGAGTCCGACAATTAACCACAAACGCTTGCGGATCGTGCGCCAATAGTCACGCAAATGGATCTCGGCCCCGGGTAGGGCTTCTTCGCCGTAGGCAACAACTGGCGGCGTCGCATAACCATTGCGCGATGAACCGTTCGTGGGCTCAAGAGTCGAATTCTTCAGGTTAACCTCGTGAGGTTTGACGAGATCGAACGGTTCTTTCATGGGGCAATTACTAATCTTGGTTGAAATTTCTGGGTTCGGTGACTATTGGGAAATTCGTAGACCCGATAAGGCGAGTTGGTGGGCTTGTTTCAGCCGGTTTATTGAAACACCAAGCCGCGGTTTTTGCGCGCAGGTTGGCGGAAGCCCCTGGCGCGACGAAAACGGTTCTAACCGGTTAACATCCTCATCCTTATCTCAATCGCATTGTCGGGTCACCGAGTAATATCCAGGTACGACGCACGTCGAGATCCGGCGTTGCCAGTTTTGCGGCGCGCGCAGCCTCGCCTAAACGTAGCGGCGGTCCCCAAAACAAAAGACGATAGAATTGGGAATTCATTTCAAACTGCGGATCCGCCGTCGTGAATCCGGATGAGGCCCAAACCGCAACCGCACCCCCATTCTCCGCCTTTAACAGCGATTCGCTCAGGCTATCGCCGTAGGCATCCTGCGCATAACCATTCAGGCAGGTCATCATCACGTAGATCGACGGCCGGTTAGCGTTGGTCAGGTTGGCGGCCAGATCCGAATCCAGTAGGCCAGCGCCCGTCCAAACGCGCACGGATCCATGACCATAGAAGTTAACAATCAGCGGGCCCTGATTGAGCGCGTCCACCAGCTGCCCACGCATCAGATCATCGTTGCCGATATCCGCGCGGTTGAGCGACTGGGTCGCGACGCTTGCCGGTAAGAGAGCGCGAGTATCAGCGCTCTTCGATTCAAAGCCAGTATCGGCAACCATCACCGCCCCGCGCAAAGGCGCATTTAATTCTCTTTCCTGTTCGTATGTCAGAATTTTGGAAACCATCAAACTAATCTCAGCCGGTGTACGACCGGGCAGACGAGCCAAAGCCATTTGGGCCTGGCCCAAACTGCTGAAATCCACCAGCCAGTCGTCAGAAGCAGTTTCCATGTAGGCCGTGTCGATCAGTTTCGTCGGCACAAAATCATTGTCGCCCTGGTTCATGTAGTTGCGTGGATCCCAACTGCTATCTCCAACCAGCAACAGATAAGCAGGCTTGCGGCTCCAATGGCTGACCGCCCATGACAGGAAGCTTTTCAAGGCAAACGGCGTATGCGCCCCATAGCTGAATTCATCGTAGATGTCTTCAACGTCAACCACGGCCACGCTTACGCCCTGGCTGCGCCGCAAAGTGACGAGTGGCTCGATTGCCTGACGAAAATCCTTGTGCGTGATAATGATGAGGTCTGCGCCGCTACCGGGCGCATTCCAGTTTGAAGGCCTATTGGCCGCCATTGATGAAGGATGACCTGACAGTACATCGGCAAAAGCCATTAGCGTGCGAGTGTCACTGCCAGGCGCTTGAACCTTTAGTGCATAACCCGCCCCCGATGGACTGGCTACTGTGGTTACGTCAATCGGTGAATTCGGATTGGTTATATCTACGACGCGATTGTTTGGCGTCGTAAAGCCCCCAACACGAACCACCGCGCCGCCGGGCATGCTGAATCTCAGCGCATTATTGTCCGCTACGTACTGATGCGCATAAGTCAGACGTACGAAGTCAACAAGACTTACGTCAGAGCCGCCGTTCCGGCTGGCAAGCGAAACTGTGTTATTGCCTTCCCGGAGGAGTGATCGATTGACCGTGAACCTGGCACTAGCGTGCTCGGAAGCTTTGAAAGATATGTTGCCAAGATCCGTGCCGTTGAACATAACCTGAACTTCATGACCCTGCGTAGTCAGGCCCTGCAAGGCAACTTCCAACCGCGGTTGGCTTGCAGATTCACTATCGATATTTCTGACTGACAATGTTTGATCCGTCCGGTCAGTGAAAATTAGGGCGCCGAAAATATTGTCGGCGTCGCCATTTAAGAGACGCGGCGAGTAGATAAGTTTTTCGCGGCGCTCGGTAGTAAAGGCGAAGCTTCGGAGACCAGGACTTTCCGGCGGATCGGCCTTGGGCTTGGTGCGCTTGGGGCTGATGCGCTTGCCCGCTGTGTTGCCATTGACCAGCCAGTACGTATGCTTATCGGTTGTCGGCGTATCCAACTCCACGCCGTAAAACTCAAGCGTGTCGTTCGCGTTAAGCCGCGCGCCTTCGCTGCTTGGAAGAAGCGGTACTTCTTCGCCATCAACGAACAACTGCAACAGCCTGGCATCAGCCGATGGATCAAAACCCGCAGCAACTAATTCCGGTTGCGTTACGCGATACCAACCGGATTGCCGCACTTGAATCTTGACTGCCTTGCCCCGGGCAATTGCCTGCTGCACGGAAATATTGGAGGAACTTAGGTTCGACAAATTTAAGTTTGGTGGACTCATTGCGGCCGGCCAACCCGCTGCATCCGAACCGCCGGCATTGTCTGAAGTATTTGATAGCGACCTGTTTACTTCGTTCAGCAGCAACGCGCGTTGTCGCTTTGGTGAAACTGTGCTGAGTGAATTGGCATTAGGATATATTGGCCCGCTGATCTCGCGTTCACCGTTGAGATCAATTGCTTCCAGATAATAGGAAGTAGCCGGCGTCCCCTGGGGGTCAAACCACGAATACGAATAGCCGGCAGTAAGATGATTGCCCTCGCCCACGGTCAACGCAGAGCCAGCCACAATGGAAGGTGTCACCAGCGTGCGTTTGCCGTTCCGCTCGCGATAGAGATGGTAACCAAGATTGTTAATTTCGTAACCGCTGTCCCAGTTCAACTGCACGCCATCGGTGTAGCTGGCCGCATTGAAGTGCGTAAGCTTAACGGCCGTTGGCGCTACAGGCACTACTTCACCGGTCGAAAGTATTGTCGCAGTATAATTAGTGACACCATCAGAGAAGATCATTTGAGCTAATTGACTTGCTGTTAATCCGGAAGAAGTTGAGCCCATAAAAATCTGGCCTGAAGTACCCGAGGTCCCGTTGAACCCACCTGTCCATCCGGTTATGGCAAGTTTTTTTCCTGCAGACCAGGAAACGCCATTACTGGCAGCAAAGGTCAACGCGTGGCTGCCCGTGCCAAGTGAGATTACAGAGTCATCAGCAAGCGCAAGTGTACCTACCGTTTCCGTAAAACCAGCCGCAGCACCAGTACTGAAAGTCCCGCCATTCAAAATCATGTTGCTGGCATCTGCCAAAACACTTGAAGCTCCCAATGTCACCGTGCCGGCGCTGATCGTCGTTGTCCCTGTATAGGTGTTCGGACCGGAGAGGGTGAGCGTGCCTGCACCGGCCTTCACAATGTTACTGACCGAGCCACCGCCGTTCGCAATGACTCCGGTTACCGAGGTGTTGCCGGTGCCGCTAAAGGCGAAGGTTCTATTGGTCGCATTACTAGACAGGTTGAGGGTGTTGGACATCGTAAGAATGCCGCCGGAGATGTTGTTAGTTATTGTGGGCGAGACACTATTAGTTAGAGTTCCGCTTAGTTCGAGGTTGTTAGTACCGTTAAATACATTCCCAGTTGCTCCAATCGTGCCGTTATTAGCAATGGCGTTGGCTCCGCTTAGGTCAGTTGAGGCAGAAGTTGTGACTCCGTTCCATGCCACTGGGCCGATGCCGAATGCTGCCTTGTTTCCAAGAATGAGCGTGCCGTTGGTCAGTGTCGTGGTTCCGGTGTAAGTGTTAGAGCCGTTCAACGTCAGCGTTGCCGTCGCGCTATTCAGAATCAGATTGCTGGCGACCGTGTTTGCTGCACTGTTGTTGGTAATGACACCACCAATTGTAAGGGCACCCGATCCGGCAATAGTTAGGGTGCTCGCCGCATCAGTATCCCTTAGAAATAGGTTGCCGTTTAACGTGGTTGCTACTGTGTTCACGGTTAGGGTTCGGCTGGCAGCACCTGAGCTCGTGAAGCTGCCATTAACTATAAGGTCGTTGCTACCGCTGATCGTAGCGTTGCCTCCCCAAACGACCGCATTCGAGATTGTTCGACTTCCGCCGCTGGACTGAATTACTGTGGCTGCGCTGCTGCCAAGCGTCAGGGTGCCGGTTCCTAAGCTGCCGTTATCGCCGATTTGCAAGGTGCCGCTAGTGACTGAAGTCCCTCCGCTGTAGCTGTTTGCTCCATTGAGTTGAACGGTTCCCGCTCCGGGTAAATTCAGGGCAATGCCGCTGCCCGAGATTGTCCATTCACGATGAGTGTACCGCCGCTTGCCTGATTGAATGTGGAAGTAGTACCCAACGCCGGTGCAAGAGCCAGAGGGACATCGATTGTGTTTGTGCCTGAAGTATTAGCAGCAAAAATTGCAGCAGAGTTTGAATTCGTGCCCTGCGTGGCGCTACCTGTCGTTTGTCCTGTGAAGGTGAAAACGGCACCACTAGTTCTTGTAAGGTTATAACCTGATGAAACTGCTGTGGAGAAACAGAGCCCGGCGTTTGAAAGCGAAACGCTTAGGTTCGGCTGTGCGACCGCTGCGCTTGCAAATTGCCCAACATCACCAGCGCCCGGAGCAGCCGCACCTGACCAGTTGCCTCCTGTATTGTAATCCGTGCCGGTGTTATTCCACGTTCTCGCCAGAGCATGGACTACGAAGAAGACAGCGGCCATCATGGTCAACCCGATGAGCGCGCCGATCGCGATGCGGAACTGGTTTAGTTTTGCGGTTTTCATTTTTCCTTACTCCCTGGCGGAAAATGTCAAAGCGCTTAATGCGGTTACAATGAATTCGCGCGTTTAGTTCCAAGTAGTTCTTGCCTTCTCCCCTACGTACAGCGCGGCGTTGTAGGGCCGCACCCGGGCACAGACACGCTGGAGCAAACTCCGCAGCAATCGACAGGGCTGTTGCATGGGTGGCATGTCGCGCCACAGGACACCGCGGCTTCGGCGGGCGTCGGGGCCGTTATCGAAATCACAAGCGGCAAAGCGATCGCGGTACCCAGACCAATGCGCCTGATGGCTTCGCGTCGCGACATATTTCCAATTCCGGAAAGCGCCAGCGGCCAAAATGTTTTTTCGTTTGTCTCATCTTCTTCCAAAAGGTACGAGCCGCGCAGTTGGTCCAACGCCAGCCAAACGACGCGAACATGCGGGCACGTCCGGATGTTTTCTTCGGAAGGAAATACCCCCTCGCTACCGCTCAGGCTTCTGATTTTGTTTTCCGAAGTTCCCTGCCGCACTTCCCACTGCTCACTGCGTTCTCCCTTTTGCCTTCTTGCCTTCTGGAGTTTGAGTGCGATGGCGCCCACGCTGCTCTGACCGTCGCACAGTTTCCAAACCGCGGCCGCGGTTTCGTTTAGACAGTGGGCACTGTCGCGCGCTTGATCGTAGATAAGAAGTTCACCCTCAACTTGCCTGGTAATGATTTCTTCGCTGCGTGCCTTCGGCAGGAACGCGCCAGAATCAGTTTTCATATGACACCTGTTATGACTTTGAACTGCGGCAGGTTACCGGTAGCGTGGGTGAAGCGCCCGGGTCGGATATTTACTTTAATGAAGGAGACTCGCAAAGCGCGCAATACCGGCGCCCGGCCTTGAATGCTTTGCGTCCTTAGTGATTCCGTTTATGGCAACTATGCGTCGCCAATTTACCTTTTAGAGATGAACTAGATTGTAAGAGCGGTGGGCAAAATATCATTCGGTCAATTCACAGATCAATATTTTGCGGGAAAGAGGGTTTTTCGTTGCTTGCCAAATTTCTTGTAAAGCCAAAATGAAGCGCAAGTCCTAAGGCGTTGCATAGTGCGATGGGCGAAGAGCGATTAGAGTGCGGGTGGTTTGATGGTGCACTGGACTGCCGCGCAAACAATGAGCTTGCGGAAATTCGACCGCGCTCATATTCTTCACAAGCGCAATTGTTAATTCCTTCGCGAGGTCCCCGATGCAAATTTTTCAAGAACTCGGTGAGCTGATTGAAGGCCGCTGGCGCCACGAAAATTACAGTGAAGGACTTTTTCCCGAGCTGGCAGCGCAGGCTTTAACTGAAGCCAATCTGCCCGCGCAGGTCGATCCCTGGGAGATCATTCGTTGGGTACAGAGCGCTTCGGCTCTGCCGGATCAGAAAGACGCTGAAGGCCGCTTTGGCGATCCACCAATAACGTTATTTGCCGGTCCGCGTTTTTATGTCGATGTCTACTTTTGGCTCGACGGCACCACCAGCATTCATCAACACGCATTCACCGGCGCGTTCCAGGTGTTGCTCGGATCCAGCATTCACAGCCGCTATAGTTTCAACGAAAAGCAAGTCCTCAGTGAACACTTTTCGATCGGCGAGCTGAAGCTGGAAGAAGTGCAGTTACTACAGAAGAACGACGTACGCCTGATCAAGCCAGGCAGGAATTTCATCCACTCCTTGTTTCACCTCGATCGGCCTTCAGCCACGATCACCGTGAGGACTGAGCACACACCTTCGTCCGCATTGCAGTGGGACTATCGCAAGCCATACTTCGCGACGAATCCTTTTTTCCGCAATCAGGTGATGTCCAAGAAACTGCAAACCATCGGATTGCTATTGGGAATGAAACACAAAGATGCCGACGCGATGATCGGGGATCTCATTTGCTCGTCAGATTTTCACACTGCTTACTTTGCGCTCGAAGCTTTCTTCCATTCAGTAAAAAATAATCAGATGGATTCCTTGTTTGGTTTGTCCACGGGAAACGACCGCTTCAAGGCTATTCTGGAGAGGGCTCGCGGCAAGCATGGCGAATTGGTCGATTTAATCCCGGCGGTGTTTGACGAGCAGGCGCGACAGCAAAACATCATTCAGCGCCGCGCCACCATCACCAGCGAAGAACATCGCTTCTTTCTCGCGTTGCTTTTGAACGTACCCAGCCGCGAAAAGATTCTGGAGTTGGTGAAGCAGCGCTATCCGGAAACTGATCCGGTTGAGAAGATTCTTGATTGGGTCGAGGAGCTGTCGCAGACACGCGTCCTGGGTTCAACAGAGCCGAACGCGCTGGGCATTGAGGGATTTGATGAGGACTACGTTTTTGTTTTGGAGCAGCTGCTCCGCGGGAAGTCGACGAAAGAAATCATGCAGCTTATTCAAACCGGCGAATTTCAGAGGTTCGCAGCACTTGGTGACAGAGTGGATACGATTGCTGGGGCAGTGCAAAACTCACCGCTCTTCAAGACAATGCTCCGATCCGAGGGGTGAGATTTAGAGCGCGATTCAGATTAGCGTGGAAGTCGCCAACTAGAATTCGAAACTCGAACAAAGCGGAATGATAGGATTAAAGGCCTCGCTATCGGATTGCAGTTGAGAGTTCGCCATTCGGTCGAGATACCAACACTCAACACTGAAAACAATTATCGGCCGGCTATTACGCATTATGGATAGCATTGATGCGTCATTGAAAAATCAATGAATTGTTACAGGCAAGTATTGTTAGGGCACCCCGGGGGGAGTGGGCTCGAGCAGCACGTACCACTGCAGCATTGATTGGGACTTCCACAGGCGGTTCCCGGAGTACGGGTGCCGCCGCCCACGCATGATACTTGCGCCTGTGCAGTCGGCGCAGCAATTGAAACTATTACCGGCAACGCGATTGCCGCGAGTCCAACGTTTCGCACCCATTGACGGCGGTTCATACCGGCGAAATGCGCGGGGGTAGTCAGTGCTTTTTCAAGCAGATTAAACTTCTGAAGCTGATCCAAGGCCAGCCAAACGATAGCGTCATTCGCTTTAGTTCCTGTCTGTTCTGCAAGAGATTGCGCAATTTCAGTTACGCAACTCCGGCCGTCGCACCGCTGCCATACGCGAGCGGCGGTGCTGTTCAGGCAATGTGCCTGATCGTTTTCGAGATCGTAAACGAGGGTCTCGTCGGCTAATTCTTTGATGATAAGTTTATCTTTGCGGGTCTTGGGCAGTTGATTTATGGAATCCTGGTTCACTAGGGCGTACTCCTATTTCGGCTTCGTAACCATTGCACACTGTTGGCGAATGCGGGGGATTATAACAACCTGACTGACTTTAAGGGCTTGAAACTAACACGGTGCGAAGGAAAGATCAATAGTTGTTGAAGGTCTTACGTGGACGCAAGGGCAATGGCTTATCTCTCTTCGGCTCGCGCAACTTCAGTCTCACAGTCGCCCAGGCAATGAAGAGTAGAAGCCCGATACTTCAGACGGGCCGATAGGGCGGTGTGTGTGTTTGGTGTGCTTAAACGCGGATCCGGGGACTGTGAGCAACAGTCCCCGGTCCAATCCTGGTTAGAATCCGAATATCCTTTGGTTTGATTTCTTGCTTAAGCCGCGCCAACCATGCCGACTTATAGATCCTGGCACACGGGGCCGGTTGGACTGGGCGTAAACCCAATGCACGTTTTGCCGGAACCGTTCGTCGCGCACACATTAGCTGGATCGTGTGCACAGCAGTGCGAGCTACAGTCATTCGGGTTATCGCAGCATCCTCCGATTGGTACCACAGATCCTGCGGCGCGAGCCGTAGGCGAAACAATCGACATGATCGCCGGCAAGGCGATCGCCGCTACACCTACTCGAGCCACCATCTGGCGGCGTGTCAGGCCGCCAAAAATCGCCGGTTGCGCCGGCGTTTCTTCGAGCAGATCAAACTTTTCCAATTGATCCAAAGCGAGCCAAACGACTTCGTCTTTAACGCTGGCGTTTGAATCAGCGCTTAAAACTTTGCTGATTTCGCTGACGCTCTTGAGGCCATCGCAGTTTTTCCAAACGAGCGCGGCTGTTTCGTTAAGACAATGAGCTTTATCCGTTTTCAGGTCGTAAACGAGGGTCTCGCCGTCTACTTCCTTGACAATTAGAGATTCCGTCCTGGCAACGGGTGATACTTTCATGGGGCCTCCCGGGTGTTTTTTAGTGAAAAAGAAAAGCCTACTCGGGGCACGAGGTTGGCTGGAGTCTTACCCTTGGCACTTATGTGGTTTTGCAGCAAGATAACTATCATCTTCGAAACTGTCAATCGAAAAGTTCAGATGCCACATCGGTAATGCCCCTTTTTGGGCCGTAAAGGGCCATTTCCTTTAATCTTTGACTGGCGAAACTGGCGCTGTTATGTTCGGTTCCGCGGGTTTTGCTGAATAAATCCTCTTGAGAAGTAAAGAGCTAATCAACCTAACTTCCCAGACACATTCGCTGTCGCCGCCTCTATTTGGCAGGCACTCGGATAGCGCGGCCAAACCGCCACTAAAGTGGGCCGGTGGCAAGCGCTGGCTGGTTCCATATCTGGCTCCTCTTTGGGCATCTCATACATCGCGACGGTATCTCGAACCCTTTTGTGGCGGATTGGCCACGCCGCTCGGGCTACAGCCCAGGCGTGCGGTTTTGAACGATCTCAATCCGCATCTGATAAATTTTTACATTCAGGTGCAGCGCGGCCTGCAGATCCAGCTTGAGATGCGCAACGACGAGCAGCTTTTTTATAGCCATCGCGAACGCTTTAACGCTCTCGTAAGCGCGGGAAAATACAGCAATGCGGAAGCCGCGCAGCTTTTTTATTATTTGAATCGCACTTGCTTCAACGGCCTTTGCCGCTTCAATCACAGCGGCGCATTCAACACGCCCTTCGGCCGTCACAAGACGATCAACTACTTGAACGATTTTTCAGTGTTGCAGGTGGCTATACAGGATTGGACCTTCACCAGTACTGATATCAGTTTGTTGAAGCTTGAGGAGGACGATTTTGTCTATGCAGATCCGCCCTACGATGTCGAATTCACGACTTACAGCGCCGGCGGCTTCATTTGGGAAGATCAAGTGCGAACGGCAGAGTGGCTTGCAGCGCATCGCGGGCCGGTGGTGCTTTCAAACCAGGCGACGAACAGAATTGTTAAGCTGTATCGCAAGCTGGGATTTGCCCTTCGTTTTCTGAACGGACCACGCCGCATCAGTTGCAATGGTGATCGCAGAACGGCGCGAGAAGTTTTGGCTGTGAAAGGTTTCTAAATATCTTGCCGGCTCACATCAAACATGACGAGGACTGTGCCCTACTTCCCGGCCTCGTCAATGCCCATTCACATGCATTTCAGCGCGTCATTCGCGGCCGAACGGAATATCGCACACCAAGTGATAAAGACAGCTTCTGGACCTGGCGCGAAATGATGTACAGCGCCGCCGCACGACTTACTCCCGAAGATATTTACGATGCATCGCGCATGGCTTTTCTCGAGATGGCACTCAGCGGCATCACAGCCGTCGGCGAGTTTCATTATCTTCATCACGCGCCCGACGGCAGTCCGTACGATGATCCCAACTTGCTGGCAAAAGAAGTTGTGCGCGCGGCTAACGATGTTGGCTTGCGCATTGCGCTATTGCGAGTCGCCTATGCGCGCTCAGGATTTCAAAGTGAATCCAATCCGCGCCAGGCACGATTCATCGAAGTCGACCCTGAACTCTATTTGAAAAATGTTGCTCAACTGCAAAAAGATCTTGGCCAACAAGAAGGAATGGCCTGGGTAGGCGTCGCGCCGCACAGTGTTCGAGCCTTGCCACTTGACTATCTAAAAGAGATTGTTGACTTCGCCGGCAACAACCAGTTTCCGGTGCACATGCATGTCGCGGAACAGGCCGCAGAGGTTTCTGCCTGCATCCAGGAATACGGCCGCTCGCCGGTCGTATTGTTGGCCACCGAAGGCTTGCTCAGTGAACAGTTCACCGCGGTTCATGCAATTCATGTAACGCCGAAAGCTGTTCGCATGCTGGCTGGCGCGCGTGCGACTGTGTGCGCGTGCCCCACAACTGAACGAAATCTCGGCGACGGAATTGTTCCCGTCGACGCATTCTTTAACGAAGGTGTTCGCGTAAGTCTGGGAACCGACAGCCAAATTCAGATCGACCTTTTCGAAGATGCGCGCGAGCTTGAGTATCATTTGAGACTTCAGAAAATGGAGCGGACGGTATTGGCTGAGA
>Ga0184619_10000014_pt1 | contig 73568 bp, 51 predicted proteins | sample PLM0_60_b1_FD_133146 | JGI IMG/M metagenome (GOLD analysis project Ga0184619, IMG submission 133146) | Groundwater sediment microbial communities from an aquifer in East River, Colorado, USA - PLM0_60_b1 | ecosystem: Environmental > Terrestrial > Soil > Riparian zone | place: USA: East River...
CGGGACGGCGACCTCGATCTCATCGTTGCCGGCTGGGACGGACGGCCCCGGTTGCTCCGCAACGACGGCGGCAACGTGAATCAGTACGCGGATGTGCGTCTCGTCGCGCTGCGCCAGGGGAGCGGGAAGAACAACGCCTTCGGGCTCGGCGCCACCGTCGAGCTGCGCGCCCGCGACCTGTACCAGCTGCGGCTCGCGACCGACGGCGTGACGCACTTCGGCCTCGGGCGCCGGCTGAAAGCCGACGTGCTGCGCGTGCGGTGGCCCAACGGCGTGTCGCAGACGGTCTACTATCCGGGAACGGAAGAGGATGTGCTGGAGCAGCAGATGCTCAAGGGGTCGTGCCCATTCCTCTACGTGTGGGACGGCCGCGGGTTCACGTTCGCGACGGACGCCATGTGGAACAGCGCGCTGGGCATGCCGCTCGGCATCATGACGAGAGAGGGCGGCATCATGTCCGCCTCGCCGCATGCGTCGCAGGAAAACTTGCGCCTCCCGAGCGGGCTGCTCCAACCACGGAACGGACGCTACGAGCTGCGACTCACCGAGGAGCTGTGGGAGACGGCATATCTGGACGAGGCGCGGTTGCTGGCGGTGGACCACCCGGACTCAGTGCAGGTCTACCTGAACGAGCGGTTTGCGCCGGCGGGGCCGTCGGCGCTGCGGCTCTACCAGGTCGCGCGGCCGCGCCTGCCGGTCGCGGCGACCGACGAGCTCGGCAACGATCTCCTCCCGGCGCTGCACGCTCAGGACCACGTCTACGCCACGACGCTCCGCCCGGCGCGCTACCAGGGCCTGACCGAGCTGCACGATCTCGTGCTCGACTTCGGGAACCTCGCGGGGATGGACAGCGTGTTTCTCTTCCTCACCGGCTGGATCTATCCCACGGACGCGAGCATCAACTTCGCGCTCGCCCAGTCACAGTCGCTGCAGGTGGTCCCGCTCCAACTGCAGATGAAGGACCCGGCCGGCCGTTGGCGCACGGTGATTCCCGACCTCGGCTTTCCGGCGGGCAAGAACAAGACGGTCATCGCGGATCTCACGGGGAAATTCTTGAGCGCCGACACCCGGGTGCGTATCCGGACCAACATGGAGGTCTACTGGGACCGGGCGTTCGTGGCCGCCACGGCACCCGCGAGCCCCGTGACCGTGACCACCCTGCGCCCCGTGGCCGCCGATCTCCACTACCGCGGCTTTTCGCGCATGTACCGAAAGGGCGGACGGTACGGGCCCCAGTGGTATGACTACGCCGACGCTTCGCGCGAGCCGGCCTGGGCGCCGATCGCGGGGGCGTTCACGCGCTACGGGGACGTGCTACCCCTGCTCGAGCGGGCGGACGACAGGTACATCATCTTCGGTCCGGGAGACGAGGTCGCGCTGCAGTTCGACTCGGCCGCCGCGCCGCCGGTGCCCCCCGGTTGGACGCGCGACTTCGTTCTCTACACGGACGCCTGGATGAAGGACGCCGATTTGAACACGGCGGCCGGCGGCACGGTGGAGCCGCTCCCGTTCCATCGGATGTCGCGCTACCCCTATGATGCCGACGAGGTGTTCCCGACGGATGCCGCCCACCGGCGGTTCGTCGAGACGTACAACACGCGCCGGGTGGGACGGGGATCCTACAACAAATAGCCGCGCTGCATGAGGGAGCGCCCCGAGGCCGCGTAGCCGTCCGGGCCGGGGAGATGGAAGCTGAGCGAGTCTGCCAGGCGGTCGTAGATGTTGAACAGGACGCAGGCGTGGATCGCGTCCTCTATGGCGTCATCGCTCACGCCGGCGGCGCGGAGCGGAGCGAGGTCGGCGGGGCGCACGTCGGCGGGCGTGAGCGTGAGTTTCTCGAGGAAGCCGAGCGTCGCCCGCAGCTTCGGATCGATCGGAGCGGTGCGCCAGTCGGCCAGGACCGCCGCGACCAGCGAGTCGTCTTTCTCTTCGTGCATGAAGGCCAGCGACGCGACCGCGCCGTGAGCGCGGGTTCAGAACACGCACTGGTTGAGGCGGGACGTGAACGCGGCGAACAGCTCCCGCTCGCCCACGCTCCACGACGAGGGTCCGCGCATCACCGCCTGCGTCCAATCGCACATCGGGCGGCCGAAGAACTCCGGCCGGTACAGCAACGTCTTGACGACGTCGGGCACCCGGCGCCTGCTCACCAGTCGGATGAGCAAGAGCTTCAGCCGCTGCGGCAGGCGATGACGGTGCTCGACTGCGTGTAGGCGCATCAGCGCTGCTCGTCCCGTTCCGAGACGGAACGGGGCTCGCCCCGCAGGGCTGCGAGGCCCCGCTCGAGCCGCCCCAGGGCGGCGCCGAGCGCCGCGGAGACCGTGACCTCGAAGAGGGCGTCGTCGGAGGTCCCGGCGCGCTGCAGCGCCGTGACCTCCTCGTCGGTGACCTTGTGGGCGTGCCGGGCGACCTTGTCGACGTAGGTGCCAAGCGCGGCGGGCACGGCCTCACCGGACGTCGGGCCGGCCGTGGGGTCGCGCCCCCCGCCCAGCCGCGCCGCCTGCGCGAGCACGGCGCGACGCAGATCGCTCGGCGTCTCGCCAGGCGCGGTCAGCACCCGGTCGACGAGGCGTGCGGTGTAGGCGGCGTAGCGCCCGCCTAGATCGGCCATCGTTCCCACACTTGGCGTTCGGAGCCCGCTAGAATGGCCGCCGCGCGCGTGTCCGTCAAGAGGGCGGTGCGGGCTGCCGCGCCCGCCGGGCCCTTGCGGGGTTGCCATTCGGCGCGTATTTCAATCGGACGCAATGCTTCCGTGGCTGCGTGCGGGGAATCCGATCGTGCTGTAGGAGGGCAGCGCATGGCACTGAGCCGTCACCTCGTTGCCGCGCACATCCGTAGTGTGGGGTGGGGCGCCCTCCTCCGTTTTGCCGATCCCGATCACGCGACAGAGTTCACCGGGGCCCTCAAGGCCCGAACCGTAGTGCTCCTGACGTATCGCGAGCTGATCACCAAGCAAGGCCTCAAGGCCATGCGACGACCCGCAGGATGAGGGCGCCCCCATGAACGACATGCTCCAGGGTAAGCGTTGGTTCGGGACCAGGCATCTCCACTTCCTCAGCGCGGTGGGGATGAGTCTCCTGTTCACGTTGACCGTGTGCGGAACGGCACTGGGCCAGGAGCCAGCGGCGCCGATCGAAGTCTCCGGCAAAGTCACCACGCCGGAGGGTCATCCCATTTCCGGCGTGGCCGTGCGCGTCCGGGGGAGCGCGACCAGTACCGCCACCGACGCGCAGGGGAACTATACAATCTCGGCTCCGGGGGATGGGGTCCTGACATTCAACCTCATCGGGTTCCGCGGTACCGCGCAGGGCATTGCCGGACGTAGCACGATCAATGTCGCGATGGACCGGGCCATCGCCCTGTTGCCAGAGGTCGTCGTCACCGGTTACACGGCGCAGCGGCGGTCCGACATCACCGGCGCGGTCGGCACTGTCGATGTCGAAAACCTCCAGAAGCAGACCACGACCAGTGTGCTGCAGCGGCTGGATGGCAGCGTTTCCGGTGTCACGGTCGATGCCAGCGGCTCTCCCGGCTCGCGCTCCACCGTCCGGATCCGGGGCATCACTTCGTTCCAGAACAACGATCCGCTGTACATCATCGACGGTACGCCGACCCAGGACTCCTACCTCAACTGGCTGAGTCCCGACGACATCGGAGAAATCCAGGTGCTGAAGGACGCGTCGGCAGCGTCGATTTACGGGTCGCGGGCCAGCAACGGCGTGGTGATCATCGAGACGAGGAAGGGAAAGCCCGGACCGCGGAAAATGGAGCTGGATGTCAGAACCAGCGTCGCGACGCCGTTCCGTGGCTACGACGATTTTCTGATGACCGACGCGCTGCAGTACTACCAAGTCGTGAAGCGGAGTTATCGCAATGCCGTGTGTGACAGTTGCGTAGGCCAAAGGGATACGATCCCCGATGCGGTGAAGGCCATCTACGGTGTTGATCGCAACGGCGACAACCCATCGATTCCGGCGTTCATCTTTCCCAACAACGGTCACACGCAGACCACGGATACGCTCAACCTGAGTTCGTACGCATGGCCAGGGCCTGCCAACGGAGGCTCGACCTTGATCATGCCCGGCAGCGCCGGGACGAATTGGTGGAAGGCGGTGTTCAGTCCCGCTCAGACCACGGACGCCAACCTGCGTATTTCGGGAGGCGGCGCGGACAACGCCTACAACGCGTCTTTCAATTTCTTGAATCAGCAGGGAACGGCGGCCTTTAACCGGCTGCAGCGCGGCACCCTGCGCGTCAACACCGCGTTCAACGTGGATAAGTTCGTCGTGGGCGGGAACATCGCGCTGGCGCGCGAGCAGTCCTTCGGCGGGATTTCGAACGATGACTTCGGCGAAGACAACATTCTAGGCAAGAATATCCTGACGCAGCCGGTCGTCCCGGTCTACGACATCGGCGGGCACTTCGCCTCCGGCAAGGCGGTCAGCTTGGGGAACAACACCAATCCGCTCGCCTACGCCTCGAACCGCCAGTTCGATCGCAACACCAACGACCGGATGTTCGGCAGTGTCTACGGCGGCCTGGACCTCATGAAGAGCTTGTCGGTCAAGACCAGGCTCGGGTTCAACCTCTCGCAGGAGGTGTTCCGCGGGTACAATCCGATCACGCCGGAGAACTCCGAGCCAGGTAGGGCCAATTCCATCGACGAGACCAGTCAGCAGACTACCGACTGGACGTGGACCAACACGCTGAACTATTCCCGGACGTTCGACCGCCACAACCTCGCCGTGTTGGTAGGCCAAGAGGCGAACGAAATCACGGGACGGTTTCTGTTCGGGCACATCGGTAACCTCCTGGATACCGACCCGAGCAGCCGATACATCAAAGATGCGCTCGCCGACCCGGCCACCAAGAACGACAGCAGTGCGGGCCACAATTCACGATTGCTTTCGTTCTTCGGCAAGGGGGACTACAACTACGACGGGAAGTACTTCCTGAGCCTCACGGTCCGGCGGGACGGGTCGTCCACATTCAGCCCGGGTCATCAGTGGGGCACCTTCCCGGCGTTCAACGTGGGTTGGCGGTTCTCTCAGGAGCCGTTCATGGCCGGGAAATTCCTGACGAACGCCATGCTGCGGTTCGGGTGGGGGGTCACCGGAAACCAGAACGTCCCACTTCGCCTCATTAGCACGTTTGGGGGCAACGTCGGCGACGTCTTCTACGATATCGGCAACACCGGAAGGACGGTCGTGAAGGGATACCGACTGACGTCGATCGGCAACCCGGACTTGAAGTGGGAGGAGAACAAGTCCACGAACGTGGGCGTGGACGTCGCCGCGTTCGACGGCAGGGGTACGCTCACGTTGGACGTGTACCAGCGTAAGACGGATAACCTGCTGTTCCCCGCGACCATCCCGGCCACCCAGGGGAAAGGGAATCCTCCCATCGTCAACATCGGGTCGATGAGAAACCGCGGCATCGATTTCTCCATCGGCTACCGGGGCACGCTGGGCGAGCAGACCTCGTACAGCGTGAACTTCAACGGCAGTCACTACAAGAACTCGATCCTCCGCATCAACGATCAGGGGACGCTGTCGTTCTTCGGTCCCAATCCCACACGCCTGACGAACCACGTCATCAACCAGGTCGGCTCCCCGATCGGGTCGTTCTACGGGTACCAGGCGGACGGGTACTTCGCCAGCGCGGCGGAGATCGCGGCGCTGGACGCCGCCGCCCAGACTGCCACGGGAGACCCCACGGCGAAGTACCAGGATGGCGAAGCGCCCGGCCGGCTCCGGTTCCGCGATGTGAATGGAGACGGCGTGGTCAACTCGTCCGACTTTACCATCATCGGGAGTCCCCATCCGGATTTCACCGCGGGCCTGGATTTCTCCCTGCGGCGGGGCGCCTGGGATATGAGCTTCACGGTGTTCGGCACGTTCGGGAACCAGATCTTCGATGATCAGAAGGACTTCTACGTGTTCCGCGACTTCTCGACCAACGTTCGCAACGACCTGCTGACCAATTCCTGGTGCATGGCGGGGGACGAGGGGTGCACTCACCCGGCTGACCCGAACGCGAAGTATCCGAGAATTGACAACAACGACGTCTTCAGCCGGCAGGTCAGCAGCTATTACGTCGAGAGTGGCTCCTACGTGAGGCTGCGCAACTTACAGATCGGGTACACGTTGCCCCCGGCGTTCATTCGCTGGGTGCCGCTGGCACGCATCTATGTGCAGGCGGAAAACCTCTTCACCATCACCGGCTATAACGGCCTCGATCCGGCGCTGCCGACGGCGGGTGGCGCGACGGGGACGGGATTGTCAGGCGAAGACATCAGGGATCAATATCGGGGTGTCGACCGCGGGTCGTACCCCACAAGTCGCATTTTCACCGTCGGCATCAGCACGAACTTCTAGGGGATCGCCTCTTTTCGGGAAGGGAACACGATGAACACGCTCAATCGGCACAGACTGCTCGTCGCGATAGGGTTCCTGATTCTCTTGGGGGGCGTCACCTACAGTTGCAAGGATTTCCTGAACGCCGTGCCCCAGGGGACGCTGAATCAGGCGACGCTCACGAACGCGGCGGGGGTCGAGGGCAGCCTCATCGCCGCGTACCGGGCGCTCGACTGCACGAACTCGACCAATACCGACTGGGGATGCGCCGCGAGCGGCTGGCCGTTCGGCAGCGTCCCCAGCGACGAGGCCTACAAGGGATCCGAGGCGTCGGACCAGCCCGGCGTCACCGACCTCGAGCTCTACAACTGGACCACCGGTTCGGCCGACGACTACTTGAACACCAAGTGGATCGCCGTTTATGAAGGCGTCTTCCGCAGCAACGCGACACTCCGGCTGCTGCACCGCGTGCGGGCGGAGAAGCCGGGGGAGATCGACAATGCCACCGCCCAGAGCATCGAGGGTGAGGCCAAGTTCCTCCGGGCGCACTATCTGTTCGAAGGAATGCGGATGTGGGGGGCGGTTCCGTATTACTACGAAAACGACACTACGGATTTCAAGAAGACCAATGTCGGCGTGAACGACACGCTCCTTATCCTCGCGGACTTGGACTCGGCCATCGCGTTGCTGCCGGCGACGCCCCGCAACGGCCAAAAGGGGCGAGCCACCAAGTGGACGGCGACTGCCTACAAGGGCCGGGTGCAGGTGTATGCCCATGACTACGCCGGCGCGATCACGACGCTGCAGTCGGTTGTGGCGAGTGGCGTTTATGGCCTGGAAACGAGCTTCGATCACGTCTGGACCGGCTTCCACCAGTTTGCCGACGGACCGGAGACCATCCTGGCCTACCAGGCCTCCTCCAATGACGGCGAGCCGGACGGCAACAACGCCAACTATGGCGAGCGCCTGAACTTCCCGCACTCGGACAGTCCGTTTGGGTGCTGCGGCTTCCACCAGCCGTCACAAAACCTGCTCAATTCATTCGTGGTGGACGCCAACGGCCTGCCCAAGGCGGTGACGGACCCGACCTGGAACGCGAGAAACACCTTCTACGTGGCGTCGATCAACGATACCCTCGACCCGCGGATCGATTGGACGGTGGGCCGGGACAGCGTGCCGTTCAAGGACTGGGGACTCCACCTGCCGGTGTGGATCCGGGCCCCGGGCTACGGCGGTCCGTACAGCCCCAAGAAGAACATCCATGAGCATTCCAGCGGCGCCGAGAGCAAGGTGGGTTGGGCGACGGGGCAATTGAACTCGGTGCACATCCATATCTACCGCTATGCGGATCTGCTGCTGCTGCTCGCCGAGGCGAACGTGGAACAAGGGAATCTTGCAGCGGCTCTAGCGCTCGTCAACCAGGTCAGGACCCGGGCCGGGGGGCCCCTGGCGACCGCGCAGGGGTGTGGGAGTGGCGTGACGGCGAAAGCCGAGTCAATCCTGGTGGCGAGATATCCGGGATGCGCAGCGGATACTCGCATGGCGGTGCCCATCAATGATCCGGTGATCAAGTGGGCCACCTACAAGGTCGGGCTGTACCCGACGTTCCCCGATCCGACCTTCGCGCGCAATGCCGTGCGAATCGAGCGCAAGATCGAGCTGGCGATGGAAGGCCAGCGGTTCTTCGATCTCCGGCGCTGGGGAATCGCCGATACGACGATCAACAACTTCTTGGCAGTCGAGAAGAACCGGCGGTCGTTCCTCACCGCGGCGACGCCGTTCGCGACTCGCTATCACCTGTACCCGATCCCGTCGCTCCAGATCGAGTTGAGCAAGGTCGGAGGGACAAGCACGCTGCAGCAGAATCCCGGGTGGTAGCGGAGCGCCTTAGCGGCGCCGGATCGTAAACGCCTGGAGGGAATCGCCGTTGTTCGCGACGAGCACGGCTTTCCCTCTAGGCGTTTTGATCAGCGCCAGCCCTGTGACGTCCCCCGGTGCCAGGAAGCCACTCTCGACTGCCGGCACCGGCGTGAAGTGGCCTTGCCCGTCGCCTCTCAGCCACAAGCCGTTGCCGGCATCGGCGCGGGGAGTGTTCGGCTCCGCCTCGTACAGGTTGCCCGCCACGATCAAATCGAGGTTACCGTCACCGTCCACGTCGTCGACCGCGATCCCCTTGATCGGAGCGATTTGCGCGAGATTGGGGAGTGACGACAGGGTGAAGGTTCCGTGGCCCGTGTTCTGCATATAGACGCTGGCGAGGGTATCCGTCTGATAGTGGACCGCCTGCTGCAACTGGGAGGCGCCGAACATCTGCGGAATGGACGCTTCTGAAAACGCCGCGTAACTGGGGAACCTGATGGCGAGGGAATAGACTGGTTGACCTAACTGGGCCAACCCCCACACGGGATACTCCGTCCCGTTGATTTCCTGTGTCAGCACGATGTCCGTGGTTCGGTGCCCCGTGAAATCGGCGGCATAGACCCCGAACCTGCTGCGCTGCGAGCTCGTGTAGGTGTAATTCAGCCCCAGATTCCCGGCCACCAGGTCGGGATGGCCGTCGTGGTTCCAGTCCGCGGTCGCGAGGCTGTACCACCACCCGCGCAGCGGGGGCAGGCCCCGCGTTGCCGTCACGTTGCGGAATCCCGTTCCCTCGTTGTGATAGAACTGGAGCGGCATCCATTCGCCGGCCGTGACCGGATCCAACCGGCCGTCGCCGTCGAAATCGATCCACACGGCTGCGGTGATCATGCCTCCGGGATGCACCAGCTCCGGAGCCATCGCTTCCGTGACGTCCGTGAAGTGGCCGCCGTCATTGCGTAACAGATAGCTTCGGGTCGGATTCGGATAGTTTCTGGGTGAGAGCCGGCCTCCGACGAACAGATCCACTTTACCGTCACCGTTGAAATCACCCGCCGCCACCGCTGCGGTACAGGTGTGCATCTCCGGCAGGGCGCGCGGATCCTTCGCAAACCCGCCGCCCCCTTGGTTGATGTAGATGCGGTCCTGCAGCAACTCTGAAGTCGGCGCGAGGGCGTACCCACAGCTCGCCACGTACAGGTCCGGGAGTCCGTCGCCGTTGGCATCGAAGAACAGCGCTCCCCAATCCTCGTACTGTTTGTCGGCCAGCCAGGGTTGACCGTGCGTGGATTCGACCCAACGGCCGTCTTTCTGCTGCACGAACAGCTTGCCTGGAACACCGGCCGGGCCGCCAATGAACACATCATCCAGGCCGTCGCCGTTTACGTCTCCCGCGGCGAGCGGGGGGCCTTGGCTGGACAGCAGATACGGTAAGAGGGGTTGGGCATTGTAGTCGACGAGCGTTCCCGGCTGGTGCCGGTACTTCGGCGCTCGGCGGGCATCGGCGGACTCGAAGATGCGGGAGGCGGGAGGTGGGAGGCGGGAGGCGCTGTCTCCGCAGTCGTGTCGCATCCCGCATCTCGCATCTCGCATCGCGTCTTGCTGGCGCACCGTCACCATCCGATCGACGGTCAGATCCGTGAGCAATTGATACCGCCCATCCGGCCACGTGACTTCCAGGCTGTCGACGCGCGTGGCGCGACCCAGGCCGAAATGGATGCGCCCGTCCATGGTGGACAGGTACCCCCGATACGGAGAATGGTAGATGTATTGCTTTTTCCCCCCGGCCGTGAGGATGAGTTTCGATCCGATTCCCCCTGTGTTGGGAGACTCCCCCGCCAGCGTAACCCGCAGATAGTGATGTGCGTCGTCCTTTGGTTGGACACCTTCGTAGATGAAGGCGGGTGCGTCGATGTTGTTCACGACGAGATCGAGCCGGCCGTCGTCATTGAGATCGGCATATGCCGCGCCGTACGAAAAGCTCGGGTGGTCCATTCCCCATGCTTTCGTTCGGTCGGCAAACGTCAGGTCACCGTTGTTCCGGAAGACGTAGTTGGACACCCGGTAACTGGGCAGCTGCTTCAGCAGTTTCAGTGCTCGTTGATTGTCTCCGAGGCGGCGGGCTCTGAATGCGGCCATCTGATAATCGAAATCATTGACGGCCTTGGGATAGCCGTTGGTGATGAAGATGTCCTTGTATCCGTCGTTATCGAAGTCTCCAAACAGGGCGCTCCAGCTCCAGTCCGTGTACGCGACCCCCGCCAGACGGGCGATCTCACTGAAACTGACGTCTCCGTGTTGCGTGACTCCGTTGCTCAATTGCAGGGCGTTGAGGTCGTAATCATCGCGCAAGCCCCGGCTGCGTGACTCGATGAGGCCGCCGTAGGTCATGAACCCGCTCATCCGCTTTCGCCGGCTCAACGCCGGCGGCATCATGTCCACCTGCAGGACATCGGGCCAGCCGTCATTATTGAAATCGGCGATATCGACGCCCATCCCCGCGAGACTCGTATGCTTGAGCGACTGGGCGGCCTTGTTGGTGAACGTGCCATCTCGGTTGTTGATATACAGGACATCGTTGGGCGTGTCGTCGTTCGAGATATAGATGTCGGGCCAGCCATCGCCGTTCACGTCGGCGACGGCCACGCCGAGGCCATACCCCGCCTCCCGCAATATCCCTGCTTCCCTCGACACGTTGGTAAACGTCCCGTCGCCGTTGTTCCGATAGAGCTGATTGTAGCTGCCGGGCGTTTCGCTGCGGAGGCCTGCCGGGTGCATCGCGAGCCGACCACGCGAAAAGTCTTTGGGCGAGTTGTTGAGCAGGAAGAGGTCGAGGTCCCCGTCCCCGTCGTAATCCAGGAAAGCCGCGTGGCTAGTGAAGCCGGTGTCCGCGATCCCGAATCGCGCAGCGGCTTCCGTGAAGGTGCGATCTCCATTGTTGAGAAATAGCAGATTGGCTCGTTGTTGCCCGGTGGACCATTCCGGTCCGGAGACGGAGACGTAGATGTCCAGATAGCCGTCGTTGTTGATGTCCACCATGGTCGCGCCGCTGGCCCAGCGGCTCGTCGCGACGCCCGCCGATTGCGTGATGTCCGCGAACCGCATGTCGCCTTTGTTCAGGTACAGGCGGCTCGAGACCATGTTGCCGGTAAAGAGAATGTCCGGCAAGCCGTCGTTATCGACATCACCGATCGCCACGCCCGCGCCGTTATAGACGTAGACGTCGATTTGCACGTTCACGGAATCAGTGGTCGTGATGGTGTTCGCGAACGTGACCCCCGTTTGGGCCGGTGTCAGGAGTTTGAACAGGGGGTGAGGCTCGGCTTCGGAACGACATCCCTCCGACAAGAGCAGAGCGATGAAGAGCGCGGAGCGGAGGGCACGAACGGTGGGGGCCTCACGCATGCTCGCTCCGCGGGGTTCGGGGGTGGGGGCGGCTAGAATGGCGGGGGAACCATACCCCGTCAAGAGGGCGCACTCGGCGTCCTTGACAACTCGAGTGCGAGGGGAAGAATGATGTTGCATGCGAGCGACACTCAGCGTGAGAGGACGCCAATGAGACGAGCAGCGTACGTCATCGGTGCGCTCCTGGCGGTGCCATGGACGGCGCCGCTGGGCGCGCAACAGCCTACGGGTACGATCCGGGGACGCGTCACGGACGGCGCGACGCAACAGCCGCTCTCCGGCGCCACCGTCGCGGCAGGAAACCGTGCCGCGCAGGCTCAGCATGACGGCCGCTACGTCATCACCGGGGTACCTGCGGGCTCATACAGCGTCCGGGCGAGCGTGATCGGGTACACGCCGGCGACGCAGCCCGTCACGGTCGCGGGGGGCGACACCGTCGTCGTCGACTTCACCCTGAACGCTCAGGCCATTGGTCTGTCGGAAATCGTGGTGACCGGCTACGGAGAGCAGCGGGCCGGCAGCATCACCGGCGCCGTGAAGCAGGTGACGGCCGCCGAGTTCAACAACGGCCGCCTCATCAGTCCCGAGCAGCTCATCGAGAACAAGGTTGCGGGCGTGCAGCTCGTGGACAACAACGAGCCGGGTGGCAACCTCACGATCCGGATTCGCGGCGCGACGTCCGGCAACGCCAGCAGCGAACCGCTATACGTCGTTGACGGCGTGCCGCTGGGTACCGGCGCCGGGGGGGGCATATCTATCGGTCGCGATACGCTCAACCCGTCCGCGGGCCGAAACCCCCTCAACTTCCTCAACCCGGGCGATATCGAAAGCATCACCGTGCTCAAGGACGCCTCGGCCGCGGCGATCTATGGAGTGAACGCCGCCAATGGCGTCGTGCTCATCCGGACGAAAGCAGGGCGGGGGGAGCCGCAGATCGAGTATACCGGCAGCGTCTCCGCCTCGTCCGTCACCCGCCTGCCCTCGATGCTGAACGCCGCGCAGTTCCGTGCGGCCGTGCTCGCGCACGCGGATACGGTGCAAATCAATCAACTCGGCGACGCGAACACCGACTGGTTCGGTCTGGTGGGCCGCACCGCGTTCGGCCAGCAGCACGACGTGGTGGTTTCGGGCGCGGGAGACAGAAACAGCTACCGCTTGTCGGTGAGCCACTTGAACCAGGACGGCATCATCAAGGGCACCACCACCGAGCGGCAAACCCTGGGAGTCAACTACCAGCAGCGGTTCTTCGACGACCGCCTGAGCTTGCGCACCAACCTGAAGGGCTCGCGCGAGTTCGACCAGTTCACGCCCGGCGCCGTGCTTTCCAACGCCGCCCAGATGGGGCCGACTCAGCCCGTGTTCGATTCCACCACCGCCACAGGGTACTACAATTGGCCGGGCGACAACCTCCAGTCCGCGGACAACCCGCTGCAGATTCTGAGTCTGGCCAAATCACAGGGCACGACCTACCGCAGCGTCGGCAACATGCAGGCCGACTACAACCTGCGCTTCCTGGCAGGGTTGAAGGCCACCGTCAACCTCGGTTACGACCTCACCAAGATCACGCAGCAGGTCTTCAACCCGAGCGCCCTGCACGCCGAAATCAAGTCCGGGGAGAAGGGCTACGGTTATCGCACCGACCCGACCCAGTTGAACACCGTCCTCGATATGTACCTGAATTACGCGGCGTCCCTCAACACGGTGCCCGGTAACATCGACGTGACGGCGGGCTACTCGTACGCGCAGTCGCACGCCGAGTTCCCCTCGCTGACGGTGACCGGTCTCAGCACCGACATCCTCGGTATCAGCGGGTTCCCCACCGCCCAGAACACGTCGCCCGGGAGCCCGAACATCCAGGAGAGCAAGCTCATCTCCTTCTTCGGGCGCCTCAACTACAACCTCAACGATCGCTACCTGGCGGGCCTGAGCGTGCGGCACGACGGATCGTCGCGGTTCGGGCCGGGCCACGCGTGGGGGACGTTCCCCGCGGTGTCGCTCGGTTGGCGGATTTCCGAGGAGCCGTTCATGAAGAGCTTCAAACCGGTCTCGGATCTGAAGCTGCGGGCGTCGTGGGGGAAGACCGGCAACCAGTCATTCGCGAACTACATTCAGTACGTCGCCTATCTGTATGGCAACGCGCAGGCCCAGGTGCAGTTCGGCAACCAATTCGTGTCGACCATTCGCCCGGGCGCAGTCGATCGCGACATCGCGTGGGAGCAAACCAGCTCCTACGACGTCGGCCTCGACTACGGTCTCCTCGGCCAACGCTTCAGCGGCTCCATCGACTGGTACAACAAGAAGACCACCGGCTTGATCTTCGTGGTGCCTACGCCCGCCGGCACCAACTTCTCAAACTTCGTCACGCAAAACATCGGCAGCATGAAGAACCAGGGCATCGAGGCGAGCCTCAGCGCCCGCGTCCTCCAGGGTAGCGCGAGTCGCCTGCGCTGGACGACTGACCTCACGGTCGCCCACAACACGAACGAGCTGACCAGCATCAGCGCGAATGGCGCGCAGCAGATCCCGGTCGGGGGGGTCGCCGGCGGCGTGGGCACCACGATCGAGGTGCTCGAGCCGGGCCAGCCGATCAACTCATTCTTCGTCTGCCAGCAGCAGTACCAGAACGGGAAGCCCGTGGAGGGCAAGTACGTCAGCCTGGCCGACACCATCGCCTCGGGCTGTGATGCCGCCAGCCTCCGGGCCTACCACGACCCCGCGCCGAAGTGGATCCTGGGTCACTCGTCCTACCTGAGCTACCGGAACTTCGACTTGAGCTTCACGCTGCGCGCGTGGCTCGGGAACTACGTGTACAACAACGTGGCGGCCAACCTGGGGACCTACCAGGAGCTGAGGCGCGGCTCACCCTACAACCTGCACGCGTCGGTCCTCCAGACCGGCTTCACGAGCCCGCAATACCTGTCGGACCTCTATGTGGAGAAGGGATCCTTCCTCCGCATGGACAACGTCACGCTCGCGTACAACTTCACGTATCGGGGCGAGCGGATGCGCCTCTACACCACGGTACAGAACGCGTTCACCATCACCGGGTACAGCGGTGTTGATCCGACCGCGGGGCTGAACGGCATCGACAACAACCTGTATCCGCGCTCGCGCACCGTCACCGGTGGCCTGAGCGTGCGGTTTTAGAAGGGGACGGAGCCATGAACCTCACCAGACGGACAGCGCGCGCGTTCGCGGCCACGCTCCTGCTCCTGGCCCCAGCCGGCTGCACCGACCTGACGGTGGAGCCGCAAAGCACCGTCACCGAGTCCAACATCTTCAACGATCCCAGCTCGTACCTGGCGTTCATCGCGCGCGAGTACGCCGGGCTGGCCGTCAGCGGACAGCAAGGCCCCGCCGGGCTGCCGGACATCTCGGGCATCGACGAGGGATTCTCACAATACTTGCGCCTGTACTAGGAGACGCAGGAGCTGCCCACGGACGAGGCCGTGATCGCGTGGAACGACGTCGGCCTCCCCGAGATGAACACGCAGACCTGGACGTCGCAGAGCCGCATGGTGGTGGCGATGTATTATCGCATCTACTTCCAAGCCGTTTTTGCGAACGAGTTCCTGCGCCAAACGACGGATGCGAAGCTCACCGCACGGGGGAACGTCCCGCCCGCGCTCAGGGCCCAGATCCGCGAGTATCGCGCCGAGGCACGATTCCTCCGCGCCCTGAGCTACTGGCACGGGATCGATCTCTTTGGGGACATCCCGCTCGTGACCGAGAGCGATCTCATCGGCGGCCCCCCGCCGCCGCAGAGCACACGCACGGACATCTACAACTACATCGTCAGCGAGCTCACCGCCATCAAGGACTCGCTGCCCGTGCCCGGGCCGAGCACCTACGGCCGCGCAACGAGACCAGCCGCGGACATGCTGCTGGCCGAGCTCTATCTCAACGCGGGCGTCTACACGGGCACGCCCCATTTTACCGATGCGCTGCTCGCGGCCGTGGTGGTCATCAACTCAAGTTGGTACAGCCTCGATCCGAGCTACCGGCACCTGTTCCAGGCCGACAACCATACGTCGCCCGAGATCATCTTCGCCATCACACAGGATGGGCTGAAGACCCAGACGTATGGCGGTGTGACGTTCTTGGCCCACGCCTCCTGCGGCGGCAGCATGAGCAACAGCAGTTACGGCATCGACGGCTGCTGGTGGGGTCTGCGCCTGAAGCCGCAGGCCGACAGCTTCTATGCCGCCGGGGACAACCGGGCCACGTACTTCTACACGGCCGGTCAGACAGTCGCGGTGACCAGCATCGGCGACTTCACCAAGGGCATCGCCGCACCGAAGTTCCAGAACGTGACCTCAGGCGGACAGCCCGGCTCAAACGGAACGTTCGTGGACACGGATTTCCCGATGTTCCGCCTCGCGGAGGCGTACCTGATCTACGCCGAGGCCGTGCTACGCGGCGGCGGCGGCACCCGAGCGCAGGCGCTGACGTACGTGAACGCGTTGCGGCAGCGCGCCTACGGGGGCACGTCCGGCGACATTACGGACCCGGAGCTCACGCTGGACTTCATTCTGGCCGAGCGGGGGCGCGAGCTGCTGTGGGAAGCGCACCGCCGGACCGACCTCGTGCGCTACGGCCTGTTCACGGGCGGCACCTACCTCTGGTCGTGGAAGGGCCAGGACCCGCATGGTACCAACTCGGCCGGTCTTGCTACCGATGCACACCTGGACCTTTATCCGATCCCGGCGTCCGAATGTGTGGCCAACCCGAACCTGACGCAGAATCCGGGCTACACGCCCTGCCGCCCCTGAGGGGTGGTCCTTGCACGACCCCTTCCACTTGTCCGCAGCTCCGCCGTCATAGACGGTGGAGCTGCGGCTTGGTTCTCGCGCTTGCGGTGGCAGCCTGCCACGAGGCGTCGCTGCGTCCGTCCTCCCCGAATCCGCTTCCCGATCGTCCCCTGCTCCCACAGACCTACCGCCCCAGCGGCCACATGGTGGCGGGCGACGTGTTCGTCCATCTCTTCGAGTGGAAATGGACGGACATCGCCGCCGAGTGCGAGAACGTGCTCGGCCCCGCCGGGTTCAGGGCCGTCCAGGTTTCGCCGCCTCAGGAGCACAGCCTCGAGTCCCCGAACTACCCCTGGAGCGAGCGCTACCAGCCGGTGAGTTACAGCATCGCGCACAGCCGCTCGGGCACCGACGTCGAATTCGCAGGAATGGTGCAGCGCTGCCAGGCGGTGGGCGTCGGTATCTACGTGGATGCCGTCATCAATCACATGACCAACTACCCGAGTCCCGGCGTCGGGAGCAACGGCACGGCGTACAGCAAGTACGACTACCCGGGGCTTTACACCCCGAGCGATTTCCATGCGCCCTGCACGGTCGACAATTACCAGAGTGCGGCGAACGTCCAGGACTGCGAGCTGTTCTCGCTGCCGGATCTCAACACCGGTCTGCCGTCGGTCCGTCGGAAGATTGCCGACTACCTGATCATGCTCGCCCGGCTGGGCGTCGCGGGATTCCGAATCGATGCCGCCAAGCACATCCAGCAGGTGGAGCTGGACCAGATCCTGGCGATCGTGGATTCCACCATGACCGCCGACGGCCGCCCCATCCCGTACTACTTCCTCGAGGTCATCGGGGGAGCAGGCGAAGCGCTGTCGCCGCGCGACTATTTCGGTGAGGCGTACGCGTCCGGCGGCGCGGCAGACGTCACGGAGTTCACCTTCGTCGGCGTCGGCGACAAGTTCAGAGGCACAGGCGGACAGCACATCTCGCAGCTCAACCCCGGCGGCTCGGCCGGAAACCAGTTCTCCGAGGCGGCATGGGGCTTGATGTCCTCCGACAAGGCCGTGGTGTTCCTCCAGAACCACGACACGCAGCACGACTGCGGCATCAGCTATCGGGACGGCAACAGCTTCCGCCTCGCCAACGTGTGGATGCTGGTGCAGTCCTACGGCTATCCGTCGGTCCTGTCGAGCTATGCGTTCGACTGTCCGGCCGGCAACTCGATGGGTCCGCCGTCCGACGCCAACGGCAATACCAACAGCGTGACATGCGCGTCGAGCCTCGAGACCGCGACCATCGGCCAGTGGGTATGCGAGCACCGCGACCCGTACATTCTGGGAATGGTCGCCTTCCGGAAGCTGGTCGCTGGCAGCGACGTCAACCTCTGGTGGGACGACGGCGCCAATGCCATTGCGTTCTCGCGGGGCGATAAGGGCTTCGTCGCCATCAACCGGGGGGGCGCCGGCGTGGACACCACGGTTGCCACTGGGATGCCGCCCGGCACGTACTGCGACATCTTGGCGGGCGGGCTGGTCGCCGCCGCCTGCGCCGGAGATTCAGTCGTCGTGGACCCGGCGGGCGCCATTCATTTTCATCTCGCATCCAGCTCGGGCGTCGCGATCGACGTCGCGACCAAGCTGCCATGAGCCTAATGCATCATGCCGCGCGTGTGGTCGCGGCGGGGGCGGGTCCCGCGTCGATCAGCCGCTTCGTGACCGGGTCGACCCGTAGGTTCAGGCCCTCCAATGAACGCGAACCCAGCAACACCAGATCTCCAGGCTCGCCGAACACGACCTCGTCACTGGTCTCGATGCCGGCCACGCGGAGCATCACCCCTCCCGTCCGGCGGGCCAGCACCGTTCCGTCCGCCTGGCGGAAATGCCACACCTTGATCCGCTCGATCCCGAGAGATTCGAGGACAGCGGTGGGAAACCACGACAACTCCGCCCCCGTGTCCACCAGCACCGACTCCAGCGTCCGCCGTTCACCGGGTCGGGCCGGGTGCTCGATCTCCACCGTGACGCGAAACGTGCCCATTTCGTCGCGCATATTACCTCCTCCTGCCTCGCCGAGTAGTACCACAAGAACGCAGGCCGTGTCAATCCTACTCCTCGCGTGCGCCGCGACCACTTCGCTCGCCGCGCAGCGAGCCACCGTCCCCGCCTGGACGCGCGGCGCGGTCTGCTACGAAGTCTTCGTCCGCTCGTTCTCCGACTCGGACGGCGACGGCATCGGCGACCTGAACGGCCTGATCCAGAAGCTCGACTACATCGACAAGCTCGGCGCGTCCTGCATCTGGCTGATGCCGGTGGCCGCGTCGCCCAGCTACCACGGCTACGACGTCAGCGACTATTACCGCGTCGAGCCCGCCTACGGCACCAACGCCGATTTCAAGCGACTGGTGACGGAAGCACACCGCCGCGGCATCGTGGTACTCGTGGACATGGTGCTGAACCACAGCTCGAGCGAGCATCCGTACTTCCAGGCGGCCCTGCACGACACGACGTCGCCCTATCGCGCGTGGTACCGCTTCGCGCCCACGTCGCAGGGGAAAGACTGGCACCATTCCCCCGTGCGCGACGAGTACTACTACGGGCTATTCTGGTCCGGCATGCCGGACCTCAACTACGACACGCCCGCCGTGCGGGAAGAAGCGAAACAGATCGCTACGTTCTGGCTGAGCAACATGGGCGTGGACGGGTTCCGGCTGGATGCGGTGCCGTATCTCGTGGAGGAAGGCGACTGCATCATGGGGTGTCCCGGGACCCATGCGTTCTTGCACGAGTACGCCCAGCACATTGACAGCGTGAAGCCTGGTGCATACACGGTCGGCGAGGCGTGGGGCGGCATCGACAAGATGCTGCCCTATTACCCGGATCAGCTCACGTCCTACTTCGGCTTCGAGCTGGCGGATTCGTTGCTGTCGGCGGTCCGCACCGGCTCGGCGGCAGGGCTGCTCACCGGTTTCCTGCGACTCCAGGACACCCTGCCGGCGTACCGCTGGTCGCCGTTCCTCTCCAACCACGACCAGACTCGCGTCCTGACCGCCTTGGATGGCGACGGCTCCCGCGCCCGGATCGCGGCGACGCTCCTGCTAACGTTGCCAGGCCTGCCTTTCATCTACTATGGCGAGGAGATTGGGATGACGGGCGACAAGCCCGATCCGCGGCTGCGCACCCCGATGCAATGGAGGGCGCGTCCGGGACTGGGGTTCACCTCTGGCACTGCGTGGGAGAGCTCCCAGCCCGACTCGCTGACGACGAACGTCGCGGCGCAGGACGCCGATCCCCGGTCGCTCTTGAACCTGTACCGCCGGCTGATCCATCTGCGTAGAGAGAGCGAGGCCCTCGCGATGGGGAGCCTCGTGCCGCTCTCAGCACCGAGCTCCCAGGTTGCCGCCTACCTTCGTCGCGCGGGGGACCACACTGTGCTCGTGGTGGCGAACCTGGGCGGCGCGCCGGCCTCGGGCGTGGCGATCGCCTCGGGGGAGCGCGTGCTCCCGCCTGGGAAGTACGCGCCGCGCAACCTGCTGGGCGGTCCGGACGGCGCGATGCTGCAGCTGAGCCGGGACGGGCGCATTCGCGGCTATGTTCCGGCCGCTACGCTGGCGCCGCGGGAGACCCTCGTGTTCGACCTGATCCGCCGATAGACCCGCGTGAATGCAGCAGTCTGTCTCGCGATCCTCCTTGCGGCTCAGGGGCAGCCCGCCACCAGGGCGGTGTACCTCGACAATCAGGGTGTCGTGCGCTGGCGAGACGACCAGAAAGAGGTAACCCTCTTCGGCGCGAACTACGTGCTTCCGACCGCCTCGGACTATCGCGCAGCCGGGTACCTCCACGCCGATCGCAAGCGGATGATCGATGAGGACATGGCGCAGTTCGCCCGCATGGGGTGGGACGGCCTGCGGCTCACCTTCTGGGGCGACTGGGAAGCCTCCGACTCCGCTGGCAATTTGATCGTCAACGATCACTTGGACCTGCAGGACTATCTCATCGCCCGCGCGCGCGAACGTGGCATCTACATGCTCTTCAGTCCCATCCAGCTGTACGGTTCGAATTGGCCGGACGCGCTGTCAGACACCTCGGCGCCGGGTTTCGGTCGGCACTTCGGCAAAGCGCGCATGGGCACTGACTCGGCGGCGATCGCGGCACAGGTGAACTACCTGCGCCAGATCCTGAAGCACGTGAATCCGTACACGCGCGTGGCCCTCAAGGACGAGCCGGCCATCCTCTTCATCGAGCTGGTGAACGAGCCCTGGCATCACCCCGAGGAGCTCCGAGGCTCGATCCGCTACATCAACGCCCTCACCGACGCGGTGCGTAGCACGGGGTGCACCAAGCTCGTCTTTCACAATGTGAGCCAGGACTTCCGGATCGCCGAGGCAATCGGGCGTAGTCGGGCGCAGGGCGTGACGTTTGGCTGGTATCCCACCGGCCTCAACGCCGGCCACGAGCTGGAAGGCAACTACCTCCGCACGGTCGATGCCTTCCCCGACATGCTGCGCCCGGAGCTGGCCCGCAGCCCGCGCATCGTGTACGAGTTCGACTCGCCGGATCTGCGGACCGGTTACATGTATCCCGCCATGGCGCGGACGTTCCGCGCGGTGGGCGCGCAGTTCGCCGCCATGTTTGCCTATGACATGCTGGAAACCGCCTCGCGCAACCTGGGCTGGCAGACGCACTATCTGAACTTGGTCTACACACCCCGCAAGGCCATGAGCGCCATCGTCGCCGCCGAGGCGATGCACCGGCTGCCCCGGTTGCGCTCGTATGGTCCCTATCCCGAGAACACCCGCTTCGGTGACTTCCACGTCTCCTATGAAGGCGACCTGGGCGAGCTGGTCGCGCGCGACGCGTTCCTGTACGCCGGGACGACTCGCGCGGCCCCCCCGGACCCCGCCGCGCTGCGGCGTATTGCCGGGTACGGCTCGTCGCCGGTGGCGACGTACGAAGGGGACGGGATCTACTTTCTGGACAAGGTGCGCCCCGGCGTCTGGCGACTCGAGGTCTATCCCGACGCCGTGCCGGTCCGCGATCCTTTCGAGCCGCCCAGCCCCGACAAGGTCGTGATGCGGGCGATCAGACGCCGCTGGTACATGACGGTCAGGCTCCCGGACCTGGGGGGCGAGTTCACGGTGCAATCGATGAACAGCGGTGGTCAGGCGGTCGGACGGTCAGAGGCCGGTCGGTTTCCCGTCATTCCGGGTGTGTACGTCCTGAGCGCGAGCGGTCCGATGGATCCTGCGACGCTCCCCGCCCGAGTGGGCCAGGTCGGGTTCCTGGAGTACCATGCCCCTCCCACCGATTCTCTCCCGCCGTCCGTCCAGCCTCTCACCGCCCCCGAATACCTCGCGGGCCGACCCGCCGAGCTGCGCGCTCGCGTCGTAGACCAGACTCCACCGGATTCGGCCATGCTCTTCATCCGGCCTGTGGCCGGAGGGTTCTACCGCGGCTTCGCGATGCGACCCGCAGGCGCGTACGAGTACGCTGCCTCGGTGCCGGCGGCGGCGTTGCGCGAGGGACCGTACGAGTTCGTGATCACGATCTTCCGCGGGGTCTCCGCGACCACATTTCCCGGCGGCCTGCACGTGAAGCCGACGGATTGGGGCTTCTACGGCCGGACGTCGTGGAAGCTGGACGTGGTTGGCCCGCGCACGCCGCTGCGTGTGTTCGACCCCGCCCGAGACGCCGCGCAGTTGGCTTTCACTCGCATCGGCGACGCGGGGCGCCGCGGACTGTTTCATCTGGCGTTGTCCCAGGTCACAGGCCAGCCGGTCTTCCATTTCGAGTTGCCGGTGAGCGCGAGCGGCGCCGCGCCAGGTGATTACACGGCGTCGCTCGTGATCGGCGATCGGATCAGTGCCCGCCGGGAAACCATTGCCGCAGCGGATGAGGTGCACGTGCGGCTGCGCGGCCTCGGACCTCGTCAGATGCTGCACATCACGCTGATGGAGGACGACGGCACGAGCTGGAGCGCCGCCGTCACCGCCGACAGCACATGGAGCGAGCAGTCGCTGTCTCTTGCGGTCTTCACCATCGGCCGTGGCGCCTTGCTTCCGGAGGGGTTCCCCGGCGAGTGGAACTACTGGGTGGGGCCTGCGGCAGGACGGGGTGGCAGCAGCGACCGCCCGCGGCTCGACCGGCTGGAGCGCCTGCAGCTTTCGCTCCGGCGCACGGAAGGCGTCTCCGTCACGCCAGGCAGTTACGGTGTGGAGGTGGAATGGGTCGCCCTGGCGGCTAGAAGGGCCGCGCGGTGAGGCGCCGTCAAGAGGACGGACGGGTGGCGGAACGACTGTCCAGGCCGTACGATACCGCCGCCAATGAACCTGCTCGCGTTGCTACTCGCGGCGCTGGGCGCCCGAGGAGTCGCGGCTGAAGCCGCGGCTCGGCACTGCCGCTCAAGCGGCAACGTCACGCCCGTTTACGGGCAGACGCCGAGCCGCGAGTTTTCTCGCGACACCGTTCCGCCCTACCTCGCTTTCCCCGAACCCGGGCTCGACGACCCCGCCGCCTACGAGGGCTACGACACCCGCGTGTACCGGGATGCGCGCGGCAATGCGTTTCAAGTCTACCTGAAAGGCTCGAGCGGACGCGTCGTGCACCTCTGGGCCGACGCGGCCAACGAAAGCGTCGGGTTCACCGTCCGCGACTCTGGCGGCAAGCCGGGTCAGCTCGTGTGGGGCACCGGCGGGGCCGCGGTCGCCGAGTCGGCGGGCACGCGGTCGCTGTCCTATGGGCTGGAGCTGCCGTCCGCCGTCGCGATCGGCCTGTTCCTGCTCGGTTCCATGCGAGTGGAGCGCGACCTTCAGTACGCGAGCCGTGATACGCTGCCGCTCGACGCCACGCCGTTTCCGCAGGTCGAGCTGTCGGAGCTGATCGACCGCCTCGCGAAGTTGAAGGCGCGTGAGCGCGTTCGCCACCTGTCGCTCCTGGGCGCGACGACCGTCGATGCGCTGCGGGCGCGGCTGCTTCCCCGGGTCACCGCGCAGGTCGGCGACACGGCCTGGGTCGTGCGAGTCGGGCAGGTGAGCTTCGACGGCAAGAGCCATCTCTGGCTCACGCTCGAGGGCGACGCTCGAGAGACCGTTCCGACGCTCTCCGGCCGTACGGTCACGATCCGCCGCCCGGCCGGGGGCCCGGTCCGCTTGCGCGTACGCGTGACGACCGACGCGCCCGCGCTGACCCCGCTCGCGCGTGAGGAGATCTTCAACGACGACTTTCGGCGGTTTTACGCCCAGGTCCAGGCGGACTCGGGCGCCCCGCTGCGGGTGCGCCGGCTCGAGCGCGAGGTCCGGGGTGCGGAGCTCCTGAGCTACCGGGAGAAGCTGATGGCCGGGTTGCCGAACTTCGCCACCTATTTCGGTCGCGATATGCTGATGACGGCGCTGCTCATGCAGCCGGTGTGGGCGCCGGGGATGCCGGAGCACGTGATCGCGAGCGCGCTGCGCAAGCTCTCACCCGAGGGGGACGTGAGCCACGAGGAGGCCCTGGGCGGACAGGCGATCCGCGAGCATGCCGCCGAGTACAACCGCCTCGTGTCCGCCGGTCAGCTCGCGCGGGCCCGTGCCGTGCTCGCGCATCTCGCGGCCACGCGCGAGAACTACAGCATGGTGGACGACGACTTCCAGCTGCCGGTGGTCGCGGCGCGCTATCTCGCCGACCCGCGCGTCCCGGCGGAGCGGAAACGCCGCTTCCTGCAAGTCGAGGGGCGTCTCGCGCGGCTCGTCGCCAACCTGGCGCTCGTGGCCCGCCGGGCGGGCCCGTACGCACGCGCCCCGGTCGCGACGAACCTCGTGAGCTTCCCGCGCGCCCCCGACGGCCATTGGATCTCGGCGAGCTGGCGCGACAGCCGGGCGGGGTACGGCGGCGGGCGGTTCGCGATGGACGTGAACGCCATCTGGGTGCCGCACGCGCTCGAGGGCGTGGGGACGATCCTCGACGAGCTGAAACGGCTCGGTGTGACGCCCGTGATTCGGGGGGAGCCGCTCGCCACGTTCGCGCGCGATCGCGCGGCGCTCGAGCGGGCCATCACCGTGTGGCAGGGCGCGGAGCGGCACTTCAAGGTCGCGCTGGCGCCGCAGGAGGTCGCGGAGCGCCTGGCGGCGAAGCTGCGCGCCCTGCCGGCGGACGAACGGGACTACTGGGACGGCGTACTGCGCCGGGTGGGGCCGGCGGCGGACACACTGCGCTTCCTGGCCCTCTCGCTCGACGGCGCGGGTCGGCCGATTCCGATCGTGAACACCGATCCGGCGGCGCTGCTGCTCCTGGAATCGCTCGACCCCGCGCGGGCCCAGGCCCTCGTGGACCCGATCATGCGCCCGTATCCCATCGGCCTGTTCGCCGACAACTTGGGCCCTGTGGTCGCCAACGACGCCTATGCCGCCCCCGAGATCTGGGAGAGCTTCCGCCGCGATGCGTATCACGCGCCCACCGTCGTGTGGGGGAGGGAAGTGAACGTGCTGCTGGCTGGTCTGGCACGGCAGCTCCGGGGCAGCGATGGAGGGGCGCAGCCTGCTGCGCCCCTCCTCGACACGGCGCTGCGCCGCATTGGCGAAGCCGTGGATCGCTCCGGCCTGCGGCACGCCGAGCTGTGGAGCTACACCATCGAGAACGGACGGCTGGTCCCGTCGCGCTACGGCTCTAGCTCGGACGTGCAGCTGTGGAGTCTCACCGACCTCGCCGTTCAATATCTCCTCAACCCCCCAACGCCATGACCAACCTCCACGCCTTCGACATTGTCGTCATCGCCGGGTACTTCCTCATTTTACTCGGGATCGGATACTGGGCGGCGCGCCGCGAGAAGAACGTCAGCGCCGACTACTTCCTCGCGAGCCGCGACGTGGGCTGGTTCGCGGTGGGCGCGAGTCTGTTCGCCTCGAACATCGGGAGCGAGCATCTCGTCGGCCTCGCGGGCACCGGGGCGGCGAGCGGGCTCGCGGTGGGCCATTTCGAATGGCTGGCGTGCTTCATGCTGCTGCTGCTGGGGTGGCTGTTCGTGCCGTTCTATCTGCGGAGCGGCGTGTACACGATGCCGGAGTTCCTCGAGCGCCGGTTCAATCCGGCGGCGCGCGCCTACTTCACGTGGGTGTCGATCATCGGCTACGTCCTGACCAAGATCAGCGTCACCCTGTTCGCGGGCGGGGTGGTGATGCGCGAGGTGACGGGGTACAGTGTCTGGACCAGCGCCGTGATCCTGATCGTCATCACGGGGCTCTACACCGTCATGGGGGGGCTGCGCGCCGTCATTTACACGGAGGTGATGCAGGCGGTGGTCCTGATCATCGGATCGGCGACCATGGCGCTGGTGGGGTTGCAGGCAGTCGGAGGGTGGAGCGGGCTGCAGGCACGGGTGCCCGCGGACTTCTTCTCGATGTGGAAGCCGATGAATCACCCCGACTTCCCCTGGACGGGCATCGTGTTCGGCGCGCCGATCCTGGGCGTGTGGTACTGGTGCACCGACCAGCACATCGTGCAGCGCGTGCTCGCGGCCCGGAACGTGAGCGAAGCCCGCACCGGCACGATCTTCGCCGGGTTCCTGAAGATCCTGCCGGTGTTCATCTTCGTGCTGCCGGGGATCATCGCGGCGGCGTTGTACACGGACATCCGGAGCGGAGCGGCCGATGCGGCGTACCCGGCGCTGGTGACCCGGCTCTTGCCGGCCGGCTTCAAGGGCCTGGTGCTCGCCGGGATGCTCGCCGCGCTGATGAGCTCGCTCGCGTCCGCGTTCAACTCCTGCTCGACCCTGCTCACGTGGGACGTGTACCGGAAGATCAGGCCCAACGCAAGCGAGCAGCGGCTCGTCGCGGTCGGGCGTGTCACCACCGTGTTGCTCGTCGGGCTGGGCCTCCTCTGGATCCCGTTCATGAAGTACGTCTCCCCCCAGATCTACATCTACCTCCAGAGCGTGCAGGCATACATCGCACCGCCGATCGCGGCGTGCTTCCTGCTGGGCGTGTTGTACCCGCGGCTGAACGGCACCGGCGCATTGGCCGCGCTCTGGACCGGGCTGGTGCTCGGGACGTCACGACTGGTGCTCGAGCTGGGGCGGGCCCATCTGGCAAGCGGCACGGTGTGGGCCTGGTTCGCCGGGATCAACTTTCTGCACTTCGCGGCCTTGCTCTTCGCCCTGTGCGCGGGGATCCTCATCGCGGTCAGCCTGGTGACCGCCCCACCAGCACTCGCCCGGATCGCTGGCGTGACGTACGGCGCGGCGGAGATCACGACGATCCCGGTCCCGGCCAGTCCACGGAACCGCAACGTGGTCCTCTCGATCGTCCTCGCGGCCACGGTCGGGGTGCTGTGGATCGTGTTCAGATGAGGAGGTCGGTGGAGGTTGGTGGAGGTTCGGGAGGTTGGTGGAGGTTTGTCAGGCTCGCGCTTGGGGCGGCGTGCATCGCGACAACCTCCTCGACCTGCAGAACCTCCACCAACATCCCCCAACCTCCGGGTCGGTACGACCCGGCGCACGACCTCGGGGCCCTGTTCCAGGACGTTCAGTTGTCGGGGATCTTCGCGGATTCGAAGACGTTCGTGGATGCTCGCCCACGCCGGGCCCCGGGAGCGATCGTCGCGGCGTATGCGGCGGCGCGCAGCGCCGTGGGATTCGGCTTCCAGACGTTCGTGGAGCGGGAGTTCGAGCTGCCCCGGGCCGCGGGCGCGGACTTCAGCACGGACACGTCCCAGACCATGGAGCAGCACATCCGTGCGCTCTGGCCCGTGCTCACCCGCGCGCCGGACGCGCCCGACCCGCGATCCTCGCTGATCCCACTTCCCGCGGCGTACGTCGTGCCGGGAGGCCGGTTCCGCGAGGTCTACTACTGGGACTCGTACTTCACGATGCTCGGGCTGATCGCGAGCGGCCGCACCGACCTCGTGCGGGACATGCTGGACAACTTCGCCTACCTGGTCGGGACCGTGGGTCATGTCCCGAACGGCAACCGGACCTACTATCTCAGCCGCAGCCAGCCGCCGTTCTTCGGCGCCATGGTCGGGCTGTACGCTCGGGCGACGGATACCACGCGAGCCCTACGCTACCTCGACGCCCTCGAAGCGGAGCACGCCTTCTGGATGGATGGGGCGGAGCGGCTCGCGCCCGGGGAGGCGTACCGCCGCGTGGTGCGGCTCCACGCGGGCGGGCCGATCCTCAACCGGTACTGGGACGACCGGTCCGATCCCAGGCCGGAGTCGTACCGCCCGGATTACGAGGTCGCTCAGACGCTCCCCGCGGCGCAGCGCGCGGCGTTCTATCGGAACGCCCGCGCGACGGCCGAAAGCGGCTGGGACTTCTCGAGCCGCTGGATGCGCGACCCGAGGGACCTGCGCACGCTGGAGACGACCGAGCTGATCCCGGTGGATCTCAACAGTCTCCTCTATCACGCCGAGCGGCTGATCGCCGCGCTCCGGGCGTTTCGGGGGCGGCCGGGTGATGCGGGCGTCGCGAGGCAATTCGCCGAGGCCGCCGAAGACCGTCGTCGGGCGCTGCTCGACGCCGCGTACGATCCGGCCAGCGGGTTCTTCTACGACGTTCGCTGGCGTACCCGCGAGCGCGTGACGGACCGGCCCACGCTGGCCGCCGCCGCCCCGCTGTATTTCGGCCTCGCCACCTCCGAGCAGGGCCGCAGGGTCGCGGCGCGGCTCGAGCGGGATTTCTTGAAGCCCGGCGGGTTCGTCACGACCACCTTCGCATCGGGCCAGCAGTGGGATGCTCCCAACGGGTGGCCGCCCCTCGAGTGGCTGACGATCGAGGGGGTGCGTCGCTACGATCGCGCCGACCTCGCCGATGCCGCCCGCGACCGGTGGCTCGCCCTCAACCGCCGCACGTATCGCGCGACGGGCAAGATGACCGAGAAGTACGACGTCGTCGACCTGAATCGGCACGCCGGCGGGGGAGAGTACCCGACGCAGGACGGGTTCGGGTGGTCCAACGGGGTGGCGCTGGCGCTCGTCAAAACGCTTGATCCCAGCGAACGGACAGGCGGACGGCCGAAGCGATGAGCCCGACCATGCTGTAGGTCTGCACGAAGTTGCCCCACTGCTCGCGCGTGCGGGGATCGATGTGCTCCGCCAAGAGGCCATGGCGATTGCGGCAGGCGAGGACATTCTCGAAGAGGGCACGCGCCTCCTCCCGTCGTCCCAGCGCGGCGAGCGCGTTGATGTACCAGAAGGTGCAGACCAGGAACGCGTTCTCCGGCGTCCCGAAGTCGTCCGCCTCGATATAGCGAAAGACGAAGTCACCGCGGCGCAGCTCCTGCTCGATGGCGCGGACGGTGCCGGCCAGCCGAGGGTCGTCCTCGGGCAGGAAGCCGAGCTCCGCGAGGCGCAGCAGGCTCGCGTCGAGCGTGGTGCCGTTCACGGCGGCGACGAAGCTGCCCTTCTCGGGATTCCAGCAGCGCTCGCAGACGAACTGGTGGATGCGCGCCGCCTGGGTCCGCCAATGGGCGGCGCGGTCGGCGAGCCCCAGATGCGCTGCGATCCTGGCCAGCCGGTCGCACCCCGCCCAGCACATCACGCTGGAGAAGGTGTGGACGCGGGGCGTACCCCGCAGCTCCCAGATGCCGGCATCCGGCTGGTCGAAGAGCGTCGCCGCCTGCTCGCCCAGCGCCTCGAGGCGGCGGAACAGGATCTCGTCTCCGTGACGCACCAGACGGCGGTCGAAGAACACGTGGGTGGCGGTCAGGATGGCCGAGCCGTAGACGTCGTGCTGGACCTGGCGGTACGCCTGATTGCCGATTCGGACCGGGCCCATCCCCCGGTACCCCGGGAGGGCATCGACCGTCCGCTCGTCCGTGACCGAGTGTCCACTGACAGCGTACACGGGTTGCAGCCTCCCGTCCTCCGCCCCGGCGACGATGTTCACGACGTAGCCGAGGTAGCGCTCCATGGTGCGCGTCGCGCCCAGTCGGTTGAGGGCGTTCACCACGAAATACGCGTCGCGCAACCAGCAGTACCGGTAGTCCCAGTTCCGGCCGCTGCCCGGCGCCTCGGGAATCGAGGTCGTCATCGCGGCGACGACGGCGCCGGTGTCCTCGTACACGTTGAGCTCGAGCGTGATCGCGGCGCGGATCACCGCGTCCTGCCATTCGAAGGGGATTCCGAGCGAGCGCACCCACTCGCGCCAATAGGCGATGGTCTCCTCCAGGAAGCGGCTCCCGACCTCCGCCACGGCGCCCTGGACGGTTTCGTCCGGCCCGAGGAGCAGGGTGACGGCGTCTTCCAGAAAGAATGCATTCTCTTCCACGATGGCGGTGATGGAGGCGTCCGTCGTCAGCCGCAGGACCAGGTCCGCGCCGACGTAGCGGATGTGGTTCGAGCCGCACGTGATCCCCGCGCGCTGGCGTCCGTAGTCGTGCGCGGGGCGGACGCGCAGGCGCAGGCGCGGGTTGCCGGCGATCCGCTTGATCTGGCGGGCCAGCATCATGGGACAGAACATCCGCCCGTACTGGCGGAAGCGCGGCGCGAAGTCCGTGATCTCGATGCAGCCGCCGTGGCGGTCGTGCAGGCGAGTGACGAGGATCGGGGTGTTGACCAGATAGACTTGCTCGTCCTTCGCGAAATCGAGCAGCTCCACGGCGAAAAAGCCGAAGTCTCCCTCGCGGGTGGGCGCCCGCAGCAGGGAGCAAAACGCGGGGTCGCCGTCGAAACGGGGGAAGCAGGCCCAGACGACCTCGCCCAGCGGGTCGACCAGGGCACCGATCGTGCCGTTGCCGATGAGCGCGAGATCGAGCGACGTCACGGGCCCTGCTCCAGCCATGCCTGCACGGCCCGCACGTCGCGCAGGCGCCATCGGGCGACGGTCCGCCCGGGCCCCACCTTGACCGAGTGGCCGTGGAGGCGGTTGACCATCGCGAACCCGTATTCATCGGTGCTGTCGTCGCCGACGAAGACGGGCGTCCGTCCGCGAAACGGCTCTTCCTGCATGAATTCCAGCACCGCGACCCCCTTGTCCTTGCCGGTCGGCTTCATCTCCACGACTCGCTTGCCGGTCTGGATGCAATACTGCGTGCCCATCTTGCTCAGTAATGAGCGCGTCAGCCGATGCGCGAAGCTGGCCAGCCGTGGCGCTCGCCGGTAATGCAGGGCCAGCGACAGGCCCTTGTGCTCGAGCATCAGGCCGGGCTGCCGTGCCACGGCCTCGGCGAGCCGATCCCGCACCCAATCGAGCTGCTGGGCGGGAAACGCGTGCCGCGCGATCCCCCCGGAGGCGTTCCGCCGCTCGCTGCCGTGTTGTCCGGCCGCCGGCAGCTGGAGGTCGGGGAACAGGGCGTCGATGTCGGCGATCGAGCGACCGCTGATCAGCGCCAACGCTCCGCCGGCGGCACGATACAGCCGCTCGATCAGGTCGCGGAGCCCGCCATCGAACAGCACGCCGGCCGGCGAGTCGGCGATGTCGACCAGGGTGCCGTCGATGTCGAAGAAGTAGGCCCAGTCTCGGCTGGGCACCGGCACTGGAACCGTGCGGCGCGCCCCCCGGGGCCGTCGGGCGTCGCCCGCTGGGGTCACGAGCCGCGACCTGCGGCTTGTTGGGCGGAGTGACTGGGCCACCGCTCCGGTGCCGCGGCTCGCTCCAGCAGGCGGCCGTGGCGTCGCATGGCGGCGGCATCGATCAACATGCGTCCCGCCCACCGATACACGTTGAATTCCTGGATCAGGCCGCGCATGAAACTGATGCGCGTGCGTTGCTCCGCCGCCGGCATGCAGAGGGCCAGCTTGAGCGCGGTGGCACACTGATCCGTGTCGTACGGGTTGACGATGAGTGCCTCCGGCAGCTCGCGCGCCGCGCCCGTGAACTGGCTCAGGATCAACACGCCGCGCTCATCGTCCCGCGATGAGACGAACTCCTTCGCCACGAGATTCATCCCGTCGTGCAGGCTGGTCACCATGCACAGCTCCGCCGCTCGGTAGTACTCATAGATGTCCTGTGGCTGATGATGCTCCACCTTGAGGACAATAGGCGGGTGGCTGGCCTGGGCAAAGCGGTCGTTGATCCGGGTCGCCATCGCGCGTACCCGCGCTTCGTATTCCTGGTACTGCTCGATGCGGCCACGCGTGGGCGCGGCGATCTGGATGAAGGTGAATTTGCCGACCCACTGCGGCTCCATCTCGAGCAGGCGCTCCACCGCCCGGAGCCGCTCCTCGATGCCTTTCGTGTAATCCAGACGATCGACCCCCACGCCGATCGCGTGATCCGGCGGGAGGTCGTGCCGGCGCCGCACGTCCGCACGGCATTGCTCGACCGGCTTGGCTACGAGGTCGGATGACGGTGGCCACTCGATGGAGATGGGATACCGCTTCACCGCGGTCGCCTTACCGCGGTACGACACCGTGAACGTCTCCCGGTCCACCCGCGCCTCCAGCAGGCGATCCACGGTGTCGACGAAGTTGTTGCAATGAAACTGTGTGTGAAACCCGAGAATGGTGCTGCCGAGCAATCCGTCAAGCAGCTCCTGCCGCCATGGGCAGATCCCGAAGGCTTCAGGGTTCGGCCAGGGAATGTGCCAAAAGGCGATGATCGTGGCGGCTGGTAGCGCCTCCTGAATCATTCTGGGGAGCAACGCAAAGTGGTAGTCATGGACCAGCACGATCGGGTCGGGGGACTTCGATTCCTCGATCACGGCCCGGCTGAAGGCCCGGTTCGCCGCCGCGTACTGCTCCCAGTCGGCCGTGCGGAACGTGGGGCGTACGTGGGCGATGTGGCACAGCGGCCACAGACCCTCGTTCGCGAACCCATAGTAGTAGCCCGCCTCCTGCTCCGGGCTGAGCCAGACCCGGCGGAGCTGATAGGCCGGGCGCTCCGGCGGCACCGCCACGCGATCGTGTCGGTCCACCACCACGCGGTCGGCCGAGCCGCCGCCGTGCGCAATCCACGTACCGGAGCAGGCGCGCATGATCGGTTCCAGCGCGGTGACCAGGCCGCTCGCCGGCCGCCAGACGGCGATGGCGTCGCCCTGGTGAACGTGAATGTACGGCTCCCGGTTGGAGACCACGATGATCTCTTGTCCGCGCAGCTCGCCGCGCAGGATCGCGCGCAGCGTCGCCGGCGTCCACGCGAGTTGCGCCTCGTCGCGCGAGCGTTGCTCGGCTGCGAGGTCGCTGATCAACGCGCGCAGATCGCGCGCGATGGGTCGGAGCTCCGGCACCTCGGGCTTGCCCGACGGCCGCAGCAGGCCTTCGCCTCGCAGTAGCGCCCGCAGCCCGTGGACCCACCCACGCCAGCTCAACTGAGCGATGACGACCGTGATGAGCGCCACCGTGGCGCCGAGCCCGACGAAAAAATAGAAGAGGTATTTCCTGGTCTCGGCGCTGCGACGCGCGACGAAGCTCATGTCGTGCACGAGCACCAGCGTTCCGGCCGGCGCGCCGTCGACCTGGAGTGGACGGACCGACACGAGCAACGGGCCGTCGGGGCTCGTCAGCAGCTGCCCCGACGGGCCCGAGTACTTCTCGAGCTCCGCGCAGCGGACTTCGGACGGGAGGGTCGGCGTCGCGACCGGCTGGCCGTCCGCCGGCGGGCAGAACCCCAGAGCGTAGAGCCGCTCATCCTGCGTGATCCGGGTGAAGAACCGCAGCAGCCCGGTTCGGTTGCCCGCGCGGATCAGATCCCGCAGCGGCTCCTGGACGGCGCTCGCGATCAACGTGGCGCGAATGTCGAGGTCCCGCTCGAACCACTGGAGCGTGAGCCTATCGACGAGCGGGACCACCGCGTAGGCAATGGCGCCGAGCGCGAGGAATAAGGGAATGACGAAGCGGAGCGAAAGCCTCAAGCCGGGTTCCTCATCGGGTTGGGTTGCTCGAGACTGCGGGATCCGGGGGCGCCGGAGAATGGGGGGCTGCTCGCTGCCGAATCTTAGCCTGTCGCGGCGGCGGAGGCCACCGGAGATGACCGAGTGTTGCAGCGCCCCTATCGCCTGGGGCCAACGGGGAGCGTCCGCCACACGGGACGTCCGCGCCGTGGCGTCGGCGCGACCCGCGACTTTCCTGAGCGTCCGAGCCTTTCTGTCCGGCGACATGGGGTGCCGGCCCGCGGCGCTGTGACCGCGCGCACGGGCACAACTTGGCACGGCACTTGCCCGACGTACCTGCGCTCTGCCGCGCTATCGGTAGGGTCGTCACCAAGGAGGGGGACGTTGTCACGGTCACAGATAGCGCGGTCGCCCGGGTGGGTGGCCCGCTCGCCGCTGGTTTTCACACTGCTACTCGCGTGGCCGCCGCTTCGCGCCCCGCTGTCGGCGCAAGGCGTCCGAGAGCTCGGCAAGGTGGCGCGCGCGGAGTTTACGATTCCGCGGGTTCAGCGGCCACCCCAGCTCGAAGACTTTCTGAAGGGCCCACTCCCCGACGCCTGGGCCAGCGATTTCCGCCAACGGGACCCCGGAGACGGTAATCCCGTGAGCCAACAGACCGCGGCCTACGTCGCCCACGACGACGAGAATCTTTATGTCGTCTTTGTGTGCCACGACGACCCGACGAAGGTGCGCGCGAGGATCGCCAAGCGAGAGGAGATCGACGGCGACGACGCCGTCGTCGTGTACCTGGACACGTTCCGCGACCGCGAGCGTGCCTACATGTTCATGGCCAATCCGCTCGGCGTGCAGCTCGACGGCATCGTCACCGAGGGGCAAGATGACGACCTGAGCTTCGACGCCGTGTGGCAGTCCGAGGGCCGGCTCACAGCCGACGGCTACGTCGTCCGCATCGTCATCCCGTTCCGGAGCCTCCGGTTCCCGCGCGCGCCCACCCAGACGTGGGGCGTCGCGCTGGGACGCATCATCCGGCGCAACAGCGAAGAGGCCTATTGGCCGCACCTCACCAAGCGCGTCCAGGGCTTCGTGCCGCAGTTCAACGCCGTCCACGGACTCGCGGACATCTCCCCGGGCCGCAACGTGCAATTCAACCCGTACAGCATGTTCGCGCGCGCGCGCTTCCTCGACGCGGACGCCGCCGACATCCGGACGGCGGGTGACCAGCGGCTGGGTGTGGACGCCAAGCTGGTGCTGCGCGACGCCCTCACCCTCGATGCGACCGTCAACCCGGATTTCAGCCAGGTCGAGACGGACGATCCGCAGGTGACCGTCAACGAGCGCTTCGAGGTGTTCTTCCCCGAGAAGCGGCCGTTCTTCATCGAAAACGCGGGCTATTTCCAGACGCCGGTGAACCTCTTCTTCTCGCGCCGCATCGTGGACCCCGGCGCCGGCCTGCGGCTGAGCGGGAAGGCCGGCCGCTGGGCTGTGGGCGCGCTCGCGATGAACGACCGCGCGCCCGTCGAACGGGCGGACGAGCCGGCGCTCCTGGCCGGGCGTCGGGCCGGGGTCGGGGCGCTGCGCGTCCAGCGCGAGCTGGGGGAAGAGTCCACCGTCGGCCTCTTAGTGACCGACCGCGAGCTGGACCGCAGCTTCGCCCGCATGCTCTCGCTCGACAGCCGGCTGAAGGTCGGCAAGAACTGGGCGTTCGCCGGCCAGCTCATGCGGAGCGAGACCCGCGAGCTGAACGACAGCGGTGCCTCGGGGTTCGGCGCGTTCGCGGAGCTGAAGCGCGAGGGACGGCACCTCGACTACAAGGGCCGCTACGTCCACTTCAATCCGGAGTTCTCGGTGCCGATGGGCTTCGTCGAGCGTGTCGGGATCCGACAAATGGAGCAGGAGGTGCAGCACAAGTGGCGCCCGAAGGGCCGGGTCGTGCTGGCGTATGGTCCGACTGCCTCGGTGACCTACGTCTGGGATCCGCACGGTCGGCAGCTCGACCGCGAGCTGGCCGCCGAGTTCCTGGTCGAGCTCGTGGGCGAGACCCGGCTGAAGCTCAAACGCGCGGAGATGTTCGAGCTGTTCGACGACGTGCCCTTCCACCCCTACGAGACGAAGGCCTCGCTCGAGACGGAGTGGCTCAAGTGGCTGGCGCTCGACGCGGCCTACACGTGGGGCGGCGCGGTGAATCACGATCCGGTGGACGCCCCCTTCCTGGGCCGTGCGGGTGAGGCCGAGATCGGCGCCACCCTCCGGGCGACGCCACGGCTGCGAGTGGGCCAGACCTTTATCCAAAGCCAGCTGAACACACGGGCGGGGGCGAACGTGTTCACCGAGCGCTTGTGGCGCAGCAAGATCGACTACCAGTTCAGCCGGTTCCTGTCGCTCCGCGCCATCGTCGACTACAAGGCGGAGTTCGGCGACACCACACTGGCGGCCATCGAAGACAAGAAGCGCTGGAGCGCGGACGTGCTCCTGACGTACCTCGTGAATCCCGGCACGGCGCTTCAGGTTGGCTATACCGACCAGTACGAGAACCTGGCGCTGATGGCGGGCTCGGTGGAGCGGAGCCGGCGGCCGGAGTTGTCTACGGCCCGGCAGCTGTTCGTGAAGTTGAACTACCTGTGGCGCTTCTAGGTGGGCCAGGGACGGGAGGGCGGGATGCGGATCGGCATTTTGTTGGGCCGCTCGTTCACGGACGCGCGCGGCATGCAGGACGTGCTCCGCCTGCTCGGCGAGTGGGGCGCCACCGCGCGACCGTTGCATCTGGGTGACGACCTGATCGACATCGCGCGAGTGCGTCTCGACTACGATCTCTACGTGCTCGCGAACAGGAAGGACCTGGGGATGAGCGTGGCGGCGGATCTCCACCGCGCCGGCGCCGTTCTGCTCAATCCGTATCCCGTCTCGGCGCTGCTGCGGGACCGGATCGTGACGTTCCGAGTGCTCCGGGCCGCAGGGGTCCCGGTGCCCGAGACCTTCCTGGCGTCCCACCCGAGCCAGCTCCTGCCTACACTGGAGCGCGGTCCGTTGATCATCAGGCCGCATCGCCGCGGGCGGCGGCGGGGCAGCGAGGTGGTCTCGAACGCGGCCGAGCTTGCGGCGCTGGGGTCCATCGAGGAACCGGTGTTCGCGCAGCGCTACCACCCGCCGGATGGGCTGGCGCACCGCAAAATCTACTCGATCGCGAGCGAGCGCTTCGGCGTGCTCCGGGTTCGACCCGCGCGCACCCGCGAGGAGAAGCAGGGCCAACCGTTCACCCTCACTCCCGAGCTCCAGGACATCGCGCGACGGTGCGGCGCGGCGTTCGGCATCGACCTGTTCGGAGTGGACATCGTGGAGAGCGACGGCCGCGCGTACGTGGTCGACATGTCGGGCTTCCCCGGCTTCAGAGGCGTGCCGGATAGCTCCCGGCGCCTCGCCCAGTACATCTACGCGGCCGCCGAACGCGCGGCCCGCGGCGAGCCGATCGTTCCCGGCGACTCGCTGTCTACCCGTCCAGTGGCCGGCCACCACGCCTTCGGGGGCTCGACGCTGGATTTGGTGCTGCAGGCCCTGACCACCACGCCCGCGACGACCGAGGAGCTGGACCAGATTCAGAAGCTGGTCGACGACATCAGAGGGCGTGCCGAGCCGTCGCGATCGTCGGCCCGGCCCAGGCCGATGCGTCCGCGACCGGACGCGCTGGCCGGCCGCGCGACGTCGCCCCCCCGCATCGCCATGTATTCGCAAGGGATGGTCGGGTTCGGTCACATCCGCCGGAACGCCTCGATTGCCCAGGCGCTGCGTGGGTCGGCGCTGGCGCCGGCGATCGTGCTGATCGCGGAAGCGTGGCAAGCGGGAGCGCTCCCGATGCCGGAGGGCGTGGACTGTGTCACGCTCCCGGCCCTGCGGAGAGAGCCCGACGGTGCCTACAACCCGCGCTTCCTGCTGGACGTCTCGGACCGGGAGCTCATCGCGCTCCGGTCCCGGGTCATTCGCAGCGCGGTGCAGGTGTTTGAGCCCGACGTGCTGATCGTGGATCATTTGCCACTGGGTGTCGCGAACGAGCTGACCCCCACGCTCGAATACCTGCGCACGCGCGGGAAGACGCGCTGCGTCCTCGGGATGCGCGAGGTGCTCTATGACCCCGAGACCGTGCACCGCACGTGGTCCGACGAGGCCAACATGGACGCCATTCGGGATCACTATGACGCCATCTGGATATACGGAGATCCCGCCGTGTACGACCCGGTTCGGGAATACAGCCTTCCCGACCACGTGGCGGCACGGGCGCGGTACACGGGATACCTCGACCAGCGCCCACGCCTCGAATTCGCGAAGGCCCAGGCTGACGCGCTGCTCGCGAGCCTGCCCCCGGGTCGCCTCGCGCTCTGCCTCGTCGGAGGCGGGCACGACGGCGGCTCCCTGGCCGAGGCGTTCCTTCAGGCCGACTTGCCACCCGATACCACCGGCGTGCTCGTGACCGGACCCTTGATGCCGGGAGAGAAACGGCAGGACGTACACCAGCTGGCGCAGGGTCGCTCGCGTTTCCAGGTCCTGGAATTTGTCCCGGACCCCACGCCGCTGATCGAGCGTGCCGACCGGATCATCGCCATGGGGGGCTATAACACGATCTGTGAAGTGCTCTCGTTCGAGAAGCACGCCTTGATCGTGCCGCGCGTGCATCCCGAGCCGGAGCAGTGGATCCGGGCCGAACGCTTGCGCGAGCTGGGCCTCGTCGACGTGCTGCATCCCGACCACCTGGGCCCGCGCGCGCTCACCGAGTGGCTGGCGCGCGATCTCGGCCCGCCTCCCGCCAGCCGCAGCCGCCTCGATCTCGGCGGCCTCACGCGCATCCAGGCCTTGCTGGCCGAACTGCTGGGCGCCGAGCCACCGGCCGTGGCCGTGTCCGCCGGCGGACTGGGTTGACATGACGGACTCCCGGGCGGCGGCCCGCACGCTCCTGCTGTACGCGCAGGATGGCCAGGGGATGGGACACATCATGCGGACCCTGACCATCGCTCGACACCTGCTCGCGGCCCATCCCAACACGGTCGCGTACATCACGACGGAATCCCCCATCGCCGGCGACTTCAGGCTCCCGGAGCGGTGCGACTACGTCAAACTGCCCGTGGGTCTCCGGCCCGGGACGCAGCAGACCGTCGAGGAGGCAGCAGCGGCCGCCGACCGCTGCCGGGTGCTGCGTGCGCAGCTGTTGCGCGATACCGCGCTCGGGTTGACGCCGGACTTGGTGCTGGTGGATCACGAGCCGTTGGGCCACAAGGGCGAATTTCGCGATGGGCTGCGTGCACTCAAGGCGCAGCGCCCGGAGACGAAATTCGTCTTTGGGCTGCGCGACATCATGGACGATGTCGGCCGCATTCGGGCGCAGTGGCGGGACCTGGGCGTGTACGACGCCTTCGAGAGCCTGTACGACGGCATCGCCGTGTACGGCTCACGCCGTCTGTACGACGCAGCGGCAGCCTACGCGATTCCGGCGGCGGTTCACCCCAAACTGCATTACTGCGGCTACATCGTCCGTGAGGCGGTCCCGATCGACCCGAGCGAGCTGCGCCGGCACCACGGCGTGCCGCGGGCCGCACGGTTGGTGGTGGCGACGGTCGGCAGCGGCAGCGACGGGTACCCGGTGCTCGAGGCCGCACAGGCGGCCGTCCAGCGGTTGCAAGCCAAGTTTTCCGATCTCCACGCGATCCTGGTGACGGGGCCGTTTATGCCGGCGGATCAGCGGGCGCGGCTAGAGACGCGAGCGACCGCGGCGTGTCGCGTGGTGCCGCGCGCCGACAACCTCCAGCTCCTGGCCGCCGCCGATGCGGTCGTGAGCATGGGCGGCTACAACAGCGTGTGCGAGGCCCTGGCCGTGGGCCGGCCGCTGGTGATCGTGCCGCGGGCGACGCACAAGGTCGAGCAGCAGATCCGCGCCGAGGCGCTGGCCGCGCACGGGTTGGCGCGGTGGGTCCACCCCAAGGAATTGAACGGGGACCGGCTCGCGGACGCATTGGAGTGGGCGCTGCGGTGTGATCGGCGAGCCCACCAGGAACGGGTGCGCGAGATCATCCCCTCGTTCGACGGCGCCGCCCGGCTGACCGCATATCTCTCGCCCTGGCTCGGGGGCGATTGATGCGCGTCCCATCGTCGCTCGCAGTCGACTCGGTAGAAACGGGGGCCGTGCTGAGCGCGGCGCTGCGCGCGGTATATGGCGCCGATGCGCGGCTCGAGAGCTGGAGGGCGGACACAGGCTTCACGGAGCATGGGAAACGCCGCGTGGTGCGCTACGATCTCCAGGCGCACGTGGCCGGCCAGGCGGCCGTCCAGCACTGCCAATGGCTGGGCAAGTTCTACGAACGCCACGACGACGCCGGCAGGGTCGCCACGGCGCTGGAGGAGCTGGCGGCGACCGATTGCGGCGTCCGCGGCGGTCTGAGGGTCCCACGAGTCGTCGCCTATCACGCGCCCCGTCGCCTGCTCCTGCTGACGTACGAGCTCGGCGAGCCGGTGAGCTCCGCCATCGCACACGACACCGCTTCCATTCTGGCGGCGTTGGGGCGTGCGCTGGCGGCCTTGCATGTCACTCCCGTCACCCTCGACGCCGTGCTGTCGCCCGACGGCGTGATCGCCGATCTGCAAACGAGGGTCGAGGCGCTCTGCGTCCGATTTCCCGACGAGGCGAGCGCCCTGCGGCGGCAGTGGAGCCAACTGGAGCGCGAGGCACCGCTCCCGCCGGCGGCGCCGTGCTTCGTGCATGGTGACTTCGGCCCGGCCAATCTCCTGTGGAGCATGGGGCAGGTCGTCGTGCTGGACTTCGACAAGTGCGCGCGAGGCGACCCCGCCCTGGACCTGGGCAACCTGCTGGCGCAGCTCCGCCGCATGACGGTGCGGAAGCCCGATCGGCTGCGAGACTTCGACGCCGCGCGCGCACGCGTCCTCGAAGCGTATCAGCGGTGGGCTCCTCCGGATCCCGGGCTGGACCCGCGGGTCGCCTGGTACGAGCGGACGACGCTGCTGCGGAAGATTCACGGTCTGGCGTTCAACACCACGCGACACCAAGAGGCGGACGCGCTGCGGCAGCGGCACGCCGAGGCAACCCGCTTGTTGAGCTTGCCATAGCCATGCGCTCGCGTAAGCGAAGGCGATTCCGCCAGATCTTCCTGACCCACTTGCGTCAGGTCAAAGGACGTCTGCTGCTCGCCGGCCTGTGCACGCTGGGTGTCACTGCCGCCGAGCTGCTGAAGCCCTGGCCGTTGAAGGTCATCCTGGATCACGGCATCCTCGACAAGCCGCTGCCCCAGTCGTTGCGGTTTCTCCAGGGCATGGGCGCGAGCGGGCGCGTGCCGCTGTTGGTGGAAGCGTCCTGCGCCATCGTGCTGATTGCGCTGGGTGGGGGGCTGTTCTCGTATTTCCAGATATTCATCACATCGTCCATCGGGTACGAGACGGTCTACGCGCTGCGCCGGGAGCTGTTCGCGCACCTCCAACGGCTGTCCCTCTCGTTCCACAATCGAGCGCGGTCGGGTGACCTGTTGACCAGGATGGCCGGCGATACGAACACCCTCAAGGATCTGTTCGCGGACTCGCTGCTGAAATTCTCGTCGCAGTTCCTGATGATCATCGGGATGTTCGCCATCATGCTGGCCGTGAACTGGCAGGTCAGCTTGATCGCGTTGGCCACCATGCCCTTCCTCTGTTACAGCCTGTTTCATCTTTATCGCAAGACCAAGGCATCGGTCAAGACGCAGAAGAAGCAAGAGGGCCAGGTGGCGTCCCGCATGAGCGAGGTGCTCTCGGCGATCCCATTGGTGCAGGCATTCGCCCGCGAAAACCACGAGGTCGAGCAGTTCGACGTCGCTACCGCCGCAACGCTGCGCGAGAGCATCCGCGTCGCGCGCCTCGAGGCCGCGGCGACCCGGTCATCCGAGCTCATCACGGCGGTGGGAACAGCCGCAGCGGTGCTGTTCGGAGCGCTCCAGGTCCTGCGCGGCCGGATGTTGCCCGGCGAGCTCGTGCTGGTGGTCTCGTACCTGACCAACGTGTACAAGCCGATCAAGACGCTCGCCAAGCTCTCCACCGATTTCTCCAAGGCCATGGCGAGCGCCGATCGCATCTCCGACGTCCTGGAAATCGAGCCGGAAATCCAGGACCGCCCGGATGCCATCGAAGCGGCGGATCTCAAGGGTGAGATCGTCTTCCAAGGTGTGTCGTTCGACTACGGGGACGGGAAGGAGGTCCTGCGACAGGTGTCGTTTGCCGTCTCCCCCGGACAGCGGCTGGGTCTGGTGGGCGTCTCCGGGGCGGGCAAATCCACGGTCGTCAGCCTGATCCTGCGGCTGTACGAGGCCCAGGAGGGGACCATCCTCATCGACGGAGTCGACATCCGGCGGTATCGGCGCGAATCGCTGCGGCGCCAGATCGGACTCGTGCTCCAGGGGTCGATTCTGTTCGGGGCGACCATCCGCGAGAACATCGCCTACGGGGCGCCCGAGGCCACACTCGAGGAGATCGAAGCGGCAGCGCAGGCGGCCAATGCCGACGAGTTCATCCGCGCCCTGGACGACGGGTACGACACGGTCATCGGCGAGCGAGGCGCGACCCTCTCGGGCGGCCAGCGCCAGCGGATCGCCATCGCGCGCGCGCTCATTCGCGGGGCTCCCGTCCTGATCCTCGACGAGCCGATGACGGGCCTGGACGTGGAAAGCGAAGGCAAGGTCCGCCAGGCGCTGGATCGCTTGATGGCGGGGAAGACCTGCCTCATGATCACGCACGACTTGCAGTCGATTGCGGACGCCGACCTGGTCCTGGTCTTGGAGGAAGGTCGGATCATCGCCCGCGGCACGCACGCGCAGCTGGTGGCCTCGAGCGGCCGGTACCGCCGGCTGTACGAGCGCGATCAGCCGCAAGCGGCCGCCCACCTTCCGATCTAGCGAGCGAGGCGACGCCCGTGCCAACCCGAGCGCTCCCCGCAGTAGCCTCCCCGGAGGCGTTTCCCGCGGACCGCGATTTTCCGCAACTCGCGTTGGCGCACGATCCGGCGCTGATGCTCGACGTGTTCCGGGCCCATCTGAAGCCGGTGGCGGGGAGGCCGTACCACATCGAGGATTGCAAGCCGTTTCGGTTCCGATGCCGGCAGTCCACCTCGCGCTGCGTGTTGCAGTACACGCTGCGCGTGGTCGACCCGAGCTCGGGTCGCCGTTGGGATCAATGGGTGACCGGCCTGCTGTATGCCCGGGACGGTGAGGCGAAGCGCCTGTGGCGGGAGATGCGCGTCGGCGATCCGCGCCGCGAGATTCCGGAGCGCTGGTTGACGTTCGAGCCGGTGGACTTCATCCCCGACCTCGACATGGTCGTGCAGGTCTTTCCCTACGACCGCAAGCTGCGACAGCTGTCGCGCGTGATGGATGGCGCGCTCCGCGATCTCGAGCCGCTGCTGCTCCGGCGTCTCGGGCCGGGGCACTGGCGCGTCGCGGAGCGGACCATCGAGCCGACCCGCTACCGGACCGAGCTGGGGGCTGCGCTCAGATACACCCTGCAGGTCCATGATGGACCGACGCCGGGACGCCGGACGCTGCGCGGCTACCTCAAGGTGTATCGCGACGACCGCGGGCAACGGACGTTCGAGATGCTACAGTCGCTGGCCGAGCAGACGGCAAACGGACGGCGCCCCTATGCCACCATCCAGCCTCTCGGCTACTGGCCCGAGCTACGCACCGTGGCGCTGGAAGAGGCTCCGGGCATCACGCTGCAGCAGCTGCTCCTCCACGGCGGCGACCCAACCCCCGCGCTGCGCGCGGTGGGGCGGGCCGTGGCCGCGTTCAATCAGGATGACCTCGGGCTCACGCGGCGGACGCCCCTCGCCGACCAGCTCGAGGACCTGGGCTTGGCCTCGACGCTGGTGCAGTGGGCGTGCCCGGCCGCCCGAGCCGACGTCCAGGCGATCACCGCCGCGGTCGTTGCCGGTCTCGCGGACGAGCCGCCGGCCCCGATCCACGGAGATCTGAAGACCGATCACATCTTCGTGTCGGGCGATCGCGTGCTGTTCATCGACCTCGATTCGGCCGCCCTGGGCGATCCGGTCCGCGACCCCGCGCATCTCTTCGCCTATGTCGCGGGCGGGGTGGGTCTCGACGCGATGCCACCGGAGCAGGCGCGCGCCGCCGCTGCGGCCTTCGCCGAGGAGTACTTCCGCCATGTGCCGGCATCGTGGCGCCGGCGGTTTGCGCTGCACTGCGCCGGCGCGCTGATCGAGGTGGCGAGCGGCATCTTTCGACGGCAGGACGCGCGGTGGCCGGACAAGATGGCCGTGGCCATCGAGGGAGCGCGACACGCGCTCGCCGAAGGGGCGGGGTGACGGATGCGACCGACGATCGACCTTCCCGACGATCCCGCTCTGCCGGCGCTTGCGGCGATCCGCGCCAAGGGTCTCGCCGGCGCGATCCCGGAGCTCGGCCTGGGCGAACACGCGGTCGAGCTCCGGTTGTGCAGCCACGCCCCCGGGTCGCGGGCCACGTTCGAGGTGCGGGCCGGCGACCGTCGGTTCGCGATCAAGCTGTACGCCGACGATGCGGCGCCGGAGGCCGAGCTGTATGGAGCGCTCACCCGCGCGGGACTCGCCGGGGACCGAGGCGCCCGCGTGCCACGGCTCCTGGCCCGGGAGCGCGACCTCGGGGTGCTCGCGCTCGCGTGGCTCGATGGGCCGCCGGCGAATCAACTCATCAAAGACGGCCAGGGCACACGGGCGGGCGAGCTGGCCGCATCCTGGCTGCGGCGCGCGGCGGCGCTGCCCTTGCGGCTCGGGCCTCCATGTGGTGTGGGGCGCATGCTCTATCAGGCAGGCGTGTCGGTCGCGGCCCTGGGCGGCGTCGACCCCGGCCTCGGAACCGCGGCCCGAGTCGTGGCCCGGAGCCTGGGGCGGGGGCAGCCACGAGAGGGCGCCCCACACCTCGTGCACGGCACGCTCTACGCTCGCCACATCCTCGACCTGGGCGACGGCCCGGGCGTCATCGACTGGCAGCAGTTCGGGCAAGGGCCGTTGGAGGTGGACGCCGGGATGTTCCTGGCGACGATCACGCGCCTCGCGCTGCGCCACCCCTCCTCTGGGGGCGAGGTCGCGCGGGCGGAGCAGGCGTTCCTGGAGCAGACCCGCGGCTTGCTGGACGAGCGCACGCTGCCGTGGTATCGGGCGGCAGGGCTCCTCCACCTGGCGGCGCGCGGGCTGAAGACGGGGCAGAAGCGGCATCCGCCACCGGAGGCGCGCGCGCTCGTGGACGAAGCGGCGAGGGGAAACGCCGAGCGCGCGGCGTGGGTGGAACCGCCCGTCGATGAGAACGCGTCGCTCTACGGCCCGCCGCTCGAGCTCGTCCTGCAAGCCCTGGCCACCAGGCCGGCCACGCAGCAGGAGTTGGACCAGATCCGCAGGCTTCTCGACGCATCGGCGCACCGATGAAGCTGACCGCCGACCTCCCCGACGATCCCACGCTGCCGGGCCTCGCGGCCATCCGTACGGCCGGTTTGGCGCGTGCCATGCCCGCGCTCGGTCTGGGCGACGGGCCCATCGAGCTGCTCCTGTGCGGGTACACGGCGGGCTCGCGGGCCACCCTCGACGTGCGAGCGGGGGACCGCCACTTCGCCGTCAAGGCGTACGCCGACGATCCGACCCCGGAAGCGGTGTTGTACCAGGCGTTCGCCGCGGCCCTGACGGGGGTAACGGACGTCGCCGTGCCGCGACTCCTCGCGTGGGAGCGAGACCTGCGGCTGCTGGCGATCAGCTGGCTCGACGGGACGCCGGCCAATGACCTCGTCAAGGCGGGACAGGGTCGGCGCGCCGGCGAGCTGGCTGCGACCTGGCTGTGGCGCGCCGCGTCGCTCCCGATGAAGCTCGGACCGGCGTTCGGCCCCGGGGACCTGCTGTACGAAGTGGGGAGATCGGTGGTCCTCTTGGGCGCCGCCGACCACGTGTTGGGTCGGGGGGCCAAGGCGATAGGCGCCGCGCTCAAGCGTACCCAGCCGAAGAACGGCTATCCGCGACTGGTACATGGCACCCTCTACGCGCGTCACGTTCTCGACTTGGGCCACGGCCCCGGTGTGATCGATTGGCAGCGCTTTGGTCAAGGGCCGATCGAGATCGACGCCGGGATGTTTTTGGCCACGCTCTCGCGCCTCGGCCTGCGGCACGACGGCCACACGGGCGAGGCGGCCCGCGCGGAAGAGGCGTTTCTCGCGGCGACCCGAGGCCTGGTGGATGAGCGCACCCTCGCGTGGTACCGGGCGGCGGCGCTCGTGCACCTCGCCGCGCGCATGCTGAAGCGTCAGGCACCCCCTGAGGCGCAGTCGGTGCTGGACGAGGCGGCGCGGTGGGCCGAGCGCGCAGGTGTCGAAACGGTAGCCCCACCGGTCGCGCCCGCTCCCCCGGTCAGACGCTCGGCGCTCGAGCTGGTGCTCGCGGCCCTCTCCTCCACGCCCGCCACGCCGGAGGAGCTGGATCAGATCCGCAAGCTGCTCGACGAACGGAAGGAACGCCCGACCTAGCGATATTCCTCCAGGCGGCGCCGCGCCTCGGCCCGTACGTTGTGGCTCGGGTGGGCGCGGGCCGCCTCGCTCAGCGCCGGGATCCCGAGCCCGTCCGGAAGCTCCGCCAGGCGCTCGACGGCCTCCAGTTGAACGACGGACGAGCTGTCGTTCGCGAGTCTGTCCACCAGCAGGACCAGAGCGGACTCTGGCGCGGCGCTCTTCGCGTACTGCTCCACCGCTTCCTCCCGGACCTCCGCGCTCGGCTGGGCGCGCGCCATCCGCGCCAGTGGCGCCAACGCTTGTGGGCTGCCAAGGTGGCCGAGCGTCTCGACTGCTTCCTGCCGCACTTCGTCGCTGGGGTCGCCGCGCGCGAACTCCTCGAGGAGCCCGAGCGCCACCTGCGGGGGCGCCACGTCACCGAGCGCCTTGACGGCCTTGCGGCGGACGTCCGGGTTGATGTTCGTGCGTGCGATATCGATGAGAGCACCCACGCCGGCACTGCCCCTCAGCCGGCCGAGGCCCTCGACCGCCTCGTGCTGGACCTCCTCGTCTCGGTCCTGCTGTGCGATGGCGAGGAGCGCCGCCACCATGTGCGGGTCGCGCCGCCTGCCGAGCGCCTTCACCGCCTGGTGTCGCGCGTACGGGTCCCGCAGGGCCTCGATGCGCCCCATCAGGGAGTCGGGCGAACCGGGCAGCGGACCGTCGCCCAATGCCCCAGTCCCGCGCGCGAGGTGGGCGCCGCCGCCTAGCGCGAGTGTGACCACGAGGACACCGGCCATCCACTTTGGGAAGAGCTCCGCTTGCACCGGCGCCACGAGCCGCCGGATGCGGCCCATCAGAGAGCCACCCGCCGCCGCCATCACGAACACCGGCGTCGTGATGCGGAGGCGCTCCATGCCAAGCAGCGCCGTCGCGTAGAAGTGCGCGTCGCCGCATACACTGACCGCCAAATCGTCGCAGCAGTGCTCGCGCTCGTCGCGCACCTGCTGCGAGACCCACCACACCGCCGGGTGGTAGAACAGGAGGGTCTCGATCACTGATTGGATGAGGTTGACGAGGTAATCGTAGCGCCGCACGTGGGCCAGCTCGTGCGCGAGCAGCGCGTCGAGCTGCAGTGGCGAAAGTCCCGTCAGTGCGGTGGCAGGAAGGAGGATGACCGGACGCAACCATCCGATCACGGCCGGCACCTGGACGACGGCCGACTCCAGCACGCGCACGGGCCGGGTGACGCGCAGCCGCCCCGCGAGGCGCGCCACCGCCTCCCCGCACGTCTCCGGCACCGGAAAGGTCCCCACCGTGCCGAGGCGTCGGGCCACGAGCCATCCCGCTGCGAGCCGCAGCGACAAGGCCACCACGCCACCAAACCACACGAGGACGACCCAGGGCAGGGCGGGCTCGAGGGCGGCGTGGATCCGGGCGGCGGCCGGCGCGGACGCTGGAACGGCTTGCGGGCCCGGGCCTGACGCTGCCCCCGGGAGACCCGAGGATGTGGCGCTCACCGCGTCGCCAGTCCAGGGCGACGTCTCGCTCAACCGGACGGCGGTGGCGACGGGGAGGGCGAGCATCAACGCCAGCGTGAGGGTGGCGAGCGCATAGCGGGTGCGGGCCGCGCCTACGGGAATGATGGCGAGGAGGGCGGCGAGCCCCGCGGCGGCCAGCGCATTCTGCCAGAGCGAGTCCACGAGGGCCCAGCCCAGCGCTTGTGTCGTGATCATATGCGTCCTCCTTTCTTCTCGTCGAGTAGTCGGCGGATCTGATCCAGCTCTCGCGCCGTGGTTGGAGTGACGGACAGGGCGTGGAGCACGAGCCCGAGCGTCGAGCCACCGAACGCCCGCTTCGCCAGGTCCGCCACCATGCGCCGTTGGGTCGCGGCCTCCGATGCCGCCGCGGCGTACACGTGGGAACGCACCGATGCATCCCGCATGACGAGGCGCTTCTCGGTCATGATTTGCAACAGCTTGAGGACGGTCGTGTAGCCGACCGGCTTGGCGTGGTCCAACGAGTGGTGGACGTCGCGCACGGTGCTCGCACCGCGCTCCCACAAAACGCGCAGAATTTCGAGCTCCGCGTTGGTCGGGCGTGGCGGCCGACGTTGGGTCAGGGACCGTTTCCGCATCGGGGCCTCGTTCATGTACGAAGTCATTCGTACCTACACCGCGCGGGCGCCGTGGTTTCCAGGAGATCGGCACCGCCATGTACGAAGTTGTTCGTACCTACACCGCGCGGGCGTCGTGGTTTCCAGTAGTTCGGCACCGCCCGGCGTCGCGCCGGTGCCACACAGGGCGCAGATTAAAGTCCGGTTTCCGAATCGGGGCGTACCCATGTCACGCAGTCTTCGGATGGCTCTCGCCGCGGCGCTGTGCTGCGTCCTCTCGAGCAGGCTTCGGGCTCAGTACATCGCCTGGCGGCCTCGCGTGCCGCTCCAGGCGTCTCTGGTGGTCCTGGCGGTGCGGGCCCCTGGGGCGGATCAGGACAGCGTCGCCCGCATCCAGGGAGAGCTCGCGGGCGAGCCGCTGCACTTCGAGCGGGTCGGGGACGAGTTTCGCGCGGTGGGAGCGGTACCGCTCGGGGCGGGAGACAGCGTGGTGGCGCACGTCGTGGTGGAGCGCGTCGGCGGCGCGAGCGACACGGTGAGCGCCACCCTACCGGTGCGACCGCGGCGGACCGCGCGCGAGCGCCTGCGCGTGGCTCCCGAGTTCGCGCAGCCGCCGGAGTCGCTCGACGAGCGCATCCGCATCGAGCGCGAGATGGTGGGCGAGCTGCGGCAACGGGCGCACGAGACTCCGCGGCTGTGGCGCGAGCCGTTCGTCCGTCCCGTTCCCGGCGCGGTCACGAGCGCGTTCGGCGTGCCCCGCGTCTTCAATGGGGTCGTGCGCAGCCGTCACTTTGGCGTGGACTTGGCCGGGCGGGGCGGCGCGCCGGTGCGGGCGACCAACCGCGGCGTCGTGGTGTTCATCGCCGACCTCTACTACAGTGGGACGACGATCTTCATCGACCACGGCGCCGGCCTCTTGACCGGCTACTTTCACCTGAGCCGCACCCTTGTGGTTCCGGGCGACACGGTCGCGCGCGGCCAGCTGATCGGGCGCGTGGGTGCATCCGGACGAGTGACTCGACCGCACCTCCATTGGTTCGGCGCCTACGGCGACGTCACGGTCGATCCACTCGGTCTCCTGGCGCTGGACCTTTCGGCCCCGGTCCCGCCTCGGCCGTAGCCGCTTGCTGTGATCTGTTCACCCCTGTGCGTCTGTGCGTCTCGTATGGCGTCCTGCTAACTGAGGTACTCCTCTCTGTACATCTTGATCAATTCGAAGAAGTACGAGAGCGCCAGCGGCCCGATCAACAACCCGAGAATGCCGAAAAACGGCACCCCCGCGAGCGCGCCGATCAGTGTGATGAGGGGGTGAATGTTGGCCCAACGCCGGAATACCCTCGGGCGGATGACGTAGTCCACGTTTCCCACCACCACCGCGCCCCACAGCGCGAGCAGCGCGCCCGGGCCGGCGCGATGGTCGAGGATCAGCGCCAGGGCGCCCGGGAGCCACACGAGCCCACTGCCCACCACCGGCAGGATCGCGAACACCATCGTTACCACGCCCCAAAACACGGCGTTCGGGAGTCCCGTGACCCAGAAGCCGAGCCCGACCAGAACGCCCTGGATCGCCGCCGTGAGGCCGGTGCCGATGATCGTGGCGGTCGTGACGTCGCGGAACCGCTGGCGCAGCTTCTCCGTGTTCTTTGTCGAGAAGGGGATATAGGGCTGGACCGCCTCCCACGTCTCGTGCGGCCGCAGCAGCAGGTAGAACAGGCCGAACAGCGAGATCGTGAGGTTGAGGGCGAGCCGGGTGGCCGTGCCGAGCAACCCGAACGCGGAGGAGCCGATCCACCCCACGACCTTGGCGCCCAGGTCTGCGAGCCGCGGCCCCAGGTCGATGCCACCGAGCTTCAGCTCCCTGAGGCGGCCGAGGAGCGGGTTCCGGATGACGCCGCCGGCGATCTCCTGGGCCTGGTTGACGATGAGGCCGGCGAACGACACCCCGGGCACCACGATGAGGAACAAGGCGAGCACGACGACGAGCGTCGCGGCTGTCCGGGGCCGCACCCGCAACGACAGCCACTCGTGCACCGGGACGAAGATCGCGTACAGCACCGGGATCCCGATGAGGCCGGTCGCGTAGGGCGCGAGCGCGATCACGAGGGCGACGCCGAGCAGCAGCACGAGCAGCGCCGCGCGCTGGTGATTGGTGTCGATCAACGGCATGCGCTAGTGTAGGCCGCCCTGGCCGGGGACGCCAGCCTGTTGATCGACGGCACGGTCGTTGTTGCGCCGTCGCCACATGGCGATCCGGACGTGTCGAGCGGAACCATCGCTAACCTGTTGTTGCACCGAGCGGAGTGGCTCTGGCGCGTCCTCACTGCAACCTCGGCCTCGAACTTGTAGCAGGTCTCCTCCGACGTCGACCTGTAGCGTCCTCATCCGTCGCTCGAGGGGGATGGTCGTGATGCAGGACCGAACGCACCCGCCGGCCCCTGTGGCCGTGGCGGCCCAGTCGCGCGGCGCGCTCGAGCCGGCACCGCGTGACGCGTCGCACGCGTGGGAGTCGGCGTTCTCGGCGCACTACGTCGGCCTGTGTGAGTACGTGCTGCGCTTGGTCGGCTCGACGGAAGTTGCGCAGGATGTCGTGCAGGATCTCTTCCTGCATTTGTGGGATACGCGGGGCCCCCGCGACGCCGTCCGCCTCACCCGGCCGTATCTCTATGTGGCGGCACGCAACTGGGCGTTGAAATACCTGCGCCACCAGCGCGTGGCCGCGACGTGGATCGACCGCGCCGCACGCGAGGAGACGCCCGCCGTGGAGAGTCCGGAGGATCGCTGCCTGCGGGCCGAGCTCGACGATGTGGTGCAGCGAGCGATCGCCGATCTCCCGGATCGGTGCCGCGAGATCTTCTTGCTGCGGCGCCGCGACCAGTGCAGCTACGAGGAGATCGCGGCGTGCCTCGAGCTATCGCTCGGCACCGTCAAGTCCCAGATGTGGCGCGCCACCGTGCGGCTCAAGCACACGCTGGCGCCCTACCTCGCCCACGCGCTCCCCGTCATCGCTGAAGGACACGCCAGCTACCGCCTGCTGTAGCCTCGGTTTCATACTCTGAGCCCTTTCGGGGGTTCTCGAGGTAGGACCCGCGCGCCGTGGGTGCCCACCCGGGAGCCCGATGACCGAGCCATCCGATCTCCTGCGACTGATTGAAGGGACGTGCTCGCCGGATGAAGCCGCGGCGATCCAGGCGTGGATCGCCCAGGATCCGCGCCGGGCCGCGCTGCTCGACGAGCTGCAGGCCGTCTGGCGCCTCACCGGCGACACCGTGCGGTCGTGGGACATCGGCGAGGCGGGGGAGCGACTGCTCGAGGCCCGCGACGGGCGTCTGGCGCGGCCCGACCCGTTTTCCGCGCGGCCCCGAGTGTTGACGGTGTCGCACGGGGCGTCGGATCCCGCGCCCGTCGCGCCGCGCGCGTGGCGGGTCGTGGCGCCACCCGCTCGGGTGGCCGCGCTGTTCGCCCTTGCGCTGGCGGGGACGGTGGTGTGGCGCCTCCGTCTGTCGGCGGCGCCGCCGCGGGAATATGCGACGGCGCGGGGACAGCGCAGCGAGCTGTCGTTCCCGGACGGCTCGCGCGTGCTGCTGGGCGTCGCCTCGCGGCTGCGCGTGCCGCGCGACTACGGCGTGCGCGAGCGCGCCGTCGAGCTCGAAGGCGAGGCGTACTTCGTCGTCCGGCACGATCCCCGCCGTCCGTTCCGCGTGCGCACCCGCCACGGGACGACGGAGGACCTCGGCACGGCGTTCGACGTGCGCGCCTACCGTGAGGAGCCGTATTTGCAGGTCGTCGTCGCCGCCGGACGCGTCGCGCTGCGCGGTGCGCGGGGAGACGCGACCGACTCGGTGGCGCTGACGCTCAAGCCGCGCGACCGCGCGGTGATCGATGCGCGCGGCAACGCGACGACCACGGCGGGCGTCTCGCTCCAGCAGTACCTCGCCTGGACGCGCGGTGCGCTGGTGTTCAACGATGCGCCACTCGCGAGCGTCCTCACCCAGCTGGGCCGCTGGTACGACCTCGACATCGAGACCGGGGACCAATCGCTGGACGACGAAAGACTGACGATTTCCTTCACGACGCAATCGGCTGATGAGGCCCTGACGGCCTTGGCCAAGGTGCTCGACGCTCGGGTGACGCGAGTCGAGCGGTTGGTCCGACTCATTCCCGTTCACCCGCGGCAGTAACCATGGAGGGAGACTCGCTATGCGGTTCTTGATCACGTTCGCCGGCATGCTGGTCGTGGCGGGCGTAGCGGTGCCGGCTGGCGCCGCGCAAGCACCCCCACCGCTCGACCGCACGGTCACGCTCGCGCTCGACCGCGTGTCGCTGAAGGATGCGCTCGACGAAGTCGCTCGGCAGACGGGCGTGCGCATCGCGTACTCGCGTCGGGTCGTGCCGCTCGACCGACCGGTGTCCGTGCAGCTCGCTGCGGTGCGGGTTGAGGCCGCACTCGATACGCTGCTGTACGGCACCGGCGTCGCCTCGACGGTGGACCGGACCGGGCAGATCCTGCTCGTCACGGACCGCGATGGCGCGAGCCGGTCCTCGCAGACGGGCTCGATCGCCGGGACGGTGAAGGACGGGGACACGGGTGGGCCGATCGCGGCGGCGACCGTCACGGTCGTCGGCACGCGGTTTTCGGCGCAGACGGATGCCGAGGGGCGGTTCACGATCGCGGGTGTGCCGGTTGGGAGCTACCGGTTGCGGGTCCGGATGCTGGGGTACAGCGCCGTCGACACGAGTGCCACTGTGGAGGATGGGCAGCAGAGCGTGGTCGACTTGTCGCTCAAGCGCAGTCCCATCGAGCTCAATCCGGTCGTGGCCATCGGGTATGCCACGGTCGAAAAACGCGATTTGACCGGTGCGGTGGCGTCGGTGTCGGGGGACCAGTTCGAGACCAAGGCAGCCCCGACCGTCACGCTGTCGGGCGGCCTGCAGGGCAAGATCGCCGGCGTGCAGGTGACTTCGAACTCGGGGATGCCGGGCGTCGGCATCCGGGTGCGCGTGCGCGGTACCGGCTCGATCAGCGCGAACAGCGAGCCGTTGTATGTGATCGATGGCCTGCCGGCCGAGCAGGGCTCGCGCGACACCGATCCGAAGGACAATCCCCTGATGTCGCTCGACCCCAACGAGATCGAGTCGATCGACGTGCTGAAGGATGCGTCGGCGACGGCGATCTATGGCTCGCGCGGCGCCAACGGCGTGGTGTTGATCACTACGAAGCGGGGGCGGGCGGGCCAGAGCCGGGTCACAGTGGAATCGAATGCCGGCTTCCAGAGCATTCGGAAGACCATCCCAGTGCTCAATGGGCCGCAGTTCATGCAGCTATCGAACGAAGCGGTGTTCAACGCCGAGGGCGACTCGCTCAACCTCCCGTTCACCGCCGCCCAAATCGGATCCGCCGCCACGTACAACTACCCGGCCATGATGCTCCGCACGGGATTGCAGACCAATCAGGCCATCAGCCTTTCGGGAGGCGAGCCGAAACTGCGCTACCTGCTCAGCGGCAATTTCACGCGCCAGGAAGGCATCGTGCTCGGGTCCGACTTCAATCGCTACGGCGTGCGCCTCAACGTCGACGGCGACGCGAGCAGCCGGTTCCGCTGGGGCTCGAGCTTGAGCCTGACGCGAGTAGCCCGCAATGCCGCGCGCGTGGAGAACGGCGCGATCGGCAACAGCGCCAACGGCCTCCAGGCCGCCATGCAATTCGCGCCGTTTGCGGCTCCCAAGGACGCGGCCGGCAACTGGATCATGCAGTCGCCCTCGACGGAACCGGTGCCCAATCCGATCGCGAACGCGCTCGAGGAGACGGACCTGAACACCACCTCGCGCGCGCTGGGCAGTGTGTTCGGCGAGCTGGACATCACCCCCGAGCTCAAGGTGCGGAGCACCTTCGGCGGCAACTTCCAGTTCGACGGCATTCACTTCTATGCGCCGCGCACCATCCTCGACGGTGGAAGCGGCGGCAGCGGCTGGCTGTTCAACCGTGAGCGTCGCAATCTGACCAACGAGAATACGGTGAATTACCGGCGGGCGGTGGGGCCCGGCAAATTGGACCTGCTGGGCGGCTACTCGGTGCAGACGTGGTATGAAGAGAGTGCCACGGCCAACGGCGCCGACTTTCCGATCGACCACACGAACGTCTACGATCTCGGCTCAGGCTCGACCCTCGTGGCGCCGGGCAGCGGCACCCAGGAGCATGCGCTGCTCTCCTTCCTCGGGCGGGCCAACTACAATGTCGCCGACAAGTATCTCTTCACCCTGACCGGCCGCCGGGACGGCTCGAGCGTGTTCGGGGCGAACCACAAGTGGGGCTTCTTCCCCTCGGGCGCGTTCGCCTGGCGCCTCGGCGACGAGTCCTTCATGAGGCAGCAGTCGCTCTTCAGCGACCTGAAACTGCGCCTGAGTTACGGCAAGGTCGGCAATCAGGCGGTGGACCCCTACCAGTCGCTCTCGCAGCTGGGCGTGGCCTGGTACTCCTCCGGCACCACGGAAATTCCGGCGATGGCTCCCGGAAGCCTCATGCCCAATCCCGACCTCCACTGGGAGGAGCAGACGCAATTCAACGCCGGGCTCGACGCGGCCCTGCTCCACAACCGCATCGCGTTCACGTTCGACGCGTACCGCTCCAAGACCCGCGACCTCCTGCTCCTGGTCAACGTCCCCATCACGACGGGCTTCAACCAGCAGCTGCAGAACGTCGGCTCGGTACAGAACAACGGCGTGGAGCTGTCGGTCACCACCACCAACATCGAGCGGCCGAAGCTCACCTGGCGGAGCACACTGACCGTCTCCCACAATCACAACAAGGTCGTCGACCTGGGGACGAGGCCCGACCCCATCACGGGGAAGCCGGTCGCCGTCACCCAGTTCACGGTGACGCCGCGCACCGGCAATTTCTTCGATCCGAGCGACGTGTACCTCGTGCGGGTGGGTGAGCCACTCGGCTCGATCTACGGCTACCAGGTCGCCGGCCTGTGGCAGCCGGGCGACCCATGCTACTTGTCGAACCCGACGGAGTGCACGCCAGGCGAGTACAAGCTCGTCGACCAGGACGGGGACAGCGCGATCACCGCGGCCGATCGCACCATACTCGGATATGGCGAGCCCAAGTTCTACGGTGGGTTCGGCAACACGCTCACCTACGGGCGGTTCACGCTCGACGCGTTCTTCAACTTCACCTACGGAAACAAGATCATCAATGCCGGCAAGGCATATGGCTGCCTCGCCATCATGCAGGCCAACGAGCGGACCTGCGTGCTCGATCGCTGGACGACGACACACACCAACACCGACGTCCCGCGCCCCAATCGGGATCGGGCGCGGCTCCTCTACAGCACCTTCGTGGAGGACGGCTCCTACCTGCGCCTCCAGACGCTCACGCTCGGCTACGAGCTGCCGTCCGGTCTCATCCCAGGCACGTCGGCGACCCGGCTCTACGTCACGGCCCAGAACCTGTTCACGATCACCGGCTACTCGGGGTTCGATCCGGACGTCAACAGCCAGGGCGGGGACGCGACCTTCGGCCTGATCGACATCGGTGCCTACCCGCGGCAGCGGGTATGGAACTTCGGCTTGACCACCACATTCTGAGCCGCGAGGACAATGCCATGAGATACCAGCGATTCGTTGCACCTCTGGTGCTCGCGGTCGGGCTGTCGGCCATCGCGTGCACCGATCTCCTGAACGAGGATCCCAAGGGGTTCGCCACCACGGACACCTTCTTCAAGACCGGCGCCGACTTGAACAGCGCCACGCTCGCCATCTACAACGCCCTCCGTGGGCTCGAAGGCCAGAGCAACTGGACCACGCCCGAGCTCGCGTCCGATCAGACCCGGGCCGACAATCGTGAGCCGAACTCCGGGACATACGGGCCCGACCGCCTCAACTGGACCGCGGCGAGCGGCCGCGCGAACGTGCCGTTCGGCACGATCTACGGCATCGTCTCGCGTGCCAACCTCGTGCTCGCGAACGGCCCCGGCATTCAGGCGCCCGATGCGGTGACGAAAGCGTACAATCTCGCCGAGGCCGGGTTGCTGCGCGGGTACGCATATCTGCGCCTGACCAAGGCGTACGACGGCGTGCCGCTGTTGCTCACGCCGGAGGATCAGGCGAACCCGAGTCCCACCCGGACGCCGCTCGACTCGGTGCATCAGGCGGTCGTCCAGGACCTGACCGCAGCCTACACGGGGCTGCCCGCGGTGTGGCCGGGGAATGACGGATATGGCATTCCCACGCAAGGGCGTGTCACGAAGGCCGCGGCGGCGATGGCGCTCGCCGACCTGTATTCGTGGCGCTCGAGCTTCATGTTGAAGAGCGAATGGCAGCAGGCCTCGGACTGGGCGAAGACCGTCATCGATTCCGCGGGCGCTTGGGGGCTGGGCCTGAACGACAACTACTTCAGCACGTTCCTGCCCACGAACAAGGGCAACAAAGAGATGATCTTCGTGATCACCAACTCGGGCGTGACTGATCGCACGAGCAACATCTTCCAGCTGTTCTATTATCCGCGCGACTGGGGGCTCGACCAGGGGCAGGGCGGTGGCTGGGGCTTGATCCACCCGACCGACTGGTTCCTGAACAGTTATCTGCCCGGCGACTTCCGAGGGTCGCAGGGCTACAATGGCTACAAGTCGGATTCGGGGTTCGTCGCCGGGGGGTGCGGCCTCACCCTGTGCGCGGACACGCTCGGGGACGGGCCGATGCCCTGGAAGTACCGTAAGACCGACGGTGGTGACACCTGGTGGCTGGGAGACGTGGACGTACCACTGTACCGGTATGCCGAGGCGATCCTGATGTACGCCGAGGCGGAGAACGAGCTGAATAACCCTGCGGTCGCGGTGCAGTACTTGAACATGATCCGCGCCCGGGCGCGCAAGGGGACGGGCGCCCAGACCCGCACGGAGCCGCACGACTACGGCACGGCGGGCGAGCTGATGGACAAGGCCTCGGTACGCGAGGCCATTTACATGGAGCGGGCCTGGGAGTTTGCGTTCGAGGCGAAGCGCTGGTTCGACCTGGTGCGGCGGGACTCGGAGGACCCGACCTATTGGGCCACGCAGCTGAGTTTGCACGACCCCAACTCCGAGCGGCTCGGCCCGACCTCGGGGCAGACGTACAAGAAGCGGTGGCCGATTCCGCAGACCCAGATCACCGCCAATCCGGGGCTGTGTCAGAACCCGGGGTATGGCGGCACGCCCTGCCCGGCCGGTGTGGGGTGGCCGTGATCGCGTAAACGCCCGCCTCGTCCTCGGCACCAGCGGCCCGCCCTGCTCGGCGGGCCGCTCTGTTTTGGCCGGTAGGTTATATTTGTTGCGTTACCGCATCACCCCGAAAGGAACCCGAGCGCCGGACGAGTGTTGAAGGGAGCCTGACTCTAGCCTAGGAGGAGCGATGAGGCGAGCAATCCACTTCGGGTTTGCCGTCGCGCTGGCCGCCGGTTGCGGGCCAACCAGGGCGCGGCTGGAGCCGCCGGCACCTCAGGATGAAGTCTCGGTCGGCTATGGAACCCAGAACCGGCGCGATATCACCGGCGCGGTGACGTCCGTTTCTCCCACGGAAGCGGATGCGCGGACTCCCCGCGTCGAGGACCTGCTGCGAGCCCGGGTGCCCGGACTCGAGGTCGTCCCCCTGGCGAACGGCAATTACACGCTCCGCATCCGGGGCCGGCACACGCTGGGCGACAGGCCGGTGGATGACGAGCCCCTCTTGGTGATCGACGACATGCCCACGCCGGTCGGGGCGCTCAGCGGCGCGCTCGCGGGGCTCGCGCCCGGTGACGTGCAGCGGATCGACGTGCTCAAGGACGCCTCCTCGACCGCCATCTACGGCTCGCGCGGCGGGAACGGCGTCATCATCATCACCACCAAGCGAGCCCGGTAGCGGTCAGAGCCGGGCCGGTGGAGTGAGCGGGGGCGCCGTCGCCGGCGCCTCCGGCTCGGGGGTGAAGTCCTCACCGGGGTTCACGAACAGGTCCTGCTCGAACCGGTATTGCTTGTCGTACAGCTGGCGGTAGCGACCGTGCTTCGCCAGGAGCTCGGCGTGTGTGCCGCGCTCCACGATCTCGCCGCCTTCCATCACGAGGATCTGGTCCGCGCTCCGGATGGTCGAGAGACGGTGGGCGATCACGAACGTCGTGCGGCCCCGGCGCAGCATGCGCAACCCGTCCTGGATCGTCGCCTCGCTCTCGGAGTCGAGGCTCGAGGTGGCTTCGTCCAGGATCAGGATCCGCGGATCGGCGAGGATGGCGCGCGCGATCGACACGCGCTGGCGCTCGCCGCCGGAGAGCTTCACGCCGCGCTCGCCCACCACCGTGTCATAGCCCCGCTCGAAGCGGCGCACGAACTCGTCGCAGTGGGCGATGTGCGCTGCCGCTTCGACTTCCTCGCGCGTCGCATGCGGCCGCGCGAACGCGATGTTCTCGGCGATCGTCCCGTCGAACAGGAAGTTGTCCTGCAGCACCACGCCGAGCTGCCGACGGTAGTCGGCGAGCCGCAGGGTCGCGAGATCGCGGCCGTCCACCAGAATCCGTCCGGATTGTGGACGGTTGAAGGTGAGGACGAGACTGATCAGCGTGCTCTTGCCCGCGCCCGAAGAGCCGACCAGGGCGGTCGTGGAGCCGGCCGGGGCGTGAAACGAGACGTGCTTCAGGACCTCGGCGCCGGGCACGTACTCGAAGCTCACCTGGTCGAACACGAGGTCCCCGGCCACCTCGCGGAGCGGCGCCCGCGCCCCGTCGTCGGCGTCCTCCGTGACGAGCCGGCGGATCTCGCGGATCCGGTCCAGTCCCGCAAACGCTTCCGTGATTTGGGTGCCGATAGACGCGATGCTGATGAGCGGCAGCGCCACGAGACCGATGAAGACCCCGTACATGAAGAAATCGCCCAGCGTCATCTCGCCGGAGAGGATCGCGTGCCCGCCCTCGAGGATCATCAGGATCCCGATCGCGCCGATGATGACCGTGGCGAACGCGCCTACGGCCGAGATGCCGGTCATCGTGGTGGCGATGTTGCGGAACAGGGCATTCGCCCCGCGCGTGAACACGAGCCGCTCGCTCCGCTCCGCGCGATAGGCCTTCACGATGCGGATCCCGCCCAGCGTTTCCCCCAACCGGCCCGTCACGTCGGCGTTGAGCTTGCCACGGTCACGAAACAGCGGCCGCAGCTTGGTGAAGGCGTACGCCATCCCGCCGCCGAAGGAGGCCAGGATGAGGATCGCGATCACCGTGAGCCGCCAGTTGAGGTAGAACAGCACCCCCAGCGCGATGGCCGCGGTCACCAACCCGCCCACGAGCTGCACCAAACCCGTGCCGACCAGGTTGCGGATGCCTTCCGCGTCCGTCATGATGCGCGAGATGAGGATCCCACTCTTGGTCGAGTCGAAGTAGCTGATGGGCAGGCGGAGCACGTACGCTTGCACGGTGCGGCGCATGTCGGTGATCGCCCGCTGGGCGGCGACGCCGAGGATCTGCGACAGGCCGAATCCCGTCACCGACTGGACGAGGGTCGCACCGCCTGCCGCGAGCGCCAGCGGCAACAGCAGCTCGGGGTGATGCTGGTTGATGACTCGGTCGATCACCCATTTGGAGGAGGCGGGCAGGACGAGGCCCGCCAGCCGGTTGACGAGCAGCAGCGCGAGCCCCAGTCCCAGGCGGCCGCGGTGCGCGTAGATGAGCGCCCGCGCCTCCTGCCACGCGCCGGGCGTGATCGCTTTCCTGGGGGGTCGGGGCGGGGTATCGGCCATGGGAGTCCGGGGAATCTACGCAGGGCGGGGGCGGCAGGAAGTACTTGACAGAGTCAAGTATAGAGCGGACATTGCCTCCATGGCGCCGCGCCCGCTTGAGCAGCGCGTGGAGGCGGCGCGCCGCTTCAACCGGTTCTACACCCGGCAGATCGGCGTGCTGCACGAGGGGGCGTACGCGAGCCCGTTCTCGCTGACCGAAGTGCGGGTCCTGTACGAGCTCGCGCACCGCGACAAGCCGACGGCCACGGAGCTCCGTCGCGAGCTGGGACTCGATGCGGGCTACCTGAGCCGCATGCTGCGTGGCTTCGAGAAACGCGGGCTCGTCGCCAAGACGCGCTCCGCGGCCGACGCTCGCCAGCGTCACCTGGCGCTCACGGCCCAGGGGCGCAAGGTGTTCGCGCCGCTCAATGCCCGCTCGCACGCCGAGGTGGCCGCGATGCTGAGCGACCTGTCCCCCCCGGCCCAGGCGCGCGTCGTCGCCGCCATGCAGACGATCGAGCGGCTCCTGGGAAAGCACCCGGACCCATCGGTCCCCTGCCGCATCCGACCGCCGCAGCCCGGCGACCTCGGCTGGGTGGTCCACCGGCACGGTGCGCTCTACGCTCGGGAATACGGCTACGACGAGCGATTCGAGGCGCTGGTCGCCGGGATCGTGGCCAACTTCGTCCAGCACTACGACGCGAAGCGGGAACGCTGCTGGATCGCGGAGCGCGACGGCGAGATCGTCGGCTGCGTGTTTCTCGTGAAGCATTCGCCGACGGTCGCCAAGCTGCGCCTGCTGCTGGTGGAGCCCACGGCGCGGGGCTCCGGGCTGGGGACCCGCCTGGTGAGCGAATGCGTGGGCTTCGCGCGCCAGGCAGGGTACCGCACGCTCACGCTCTGGACTCAGAGCGAGCTGCGGGCTGCGCGCCGCCTGTACCAGACGGCGGGTTTCCAGATGGTCGACCAAGAGCGTCACACCAGCTTCGGGAAGGATCTGGTGGCGGAAACGTGGAACTTGGAGCTGTGACCGCGCCGCGGGGTTTCAAGGATCATTTCTCCCAAGTGGCCGCGGCCTACGCGTCGCACCGCCCATCCTACCCGGCGGCGCTGGTCGACTTCCTGGCAGCGCTTGCGCCCGCGCGGCGGCTGACATGGGACGCGGGCTGCGGCTCCGGCCAGCTGTCGCTGCTGCTCGCCGGCTCGTTCGAGCGGGTGATCGCCACCGACGCGAGCCACGAGCAAATCGCGCGGGCGACGGCGCACCCCAAGGTCGAGTACCGCTGCGCCCCCGCCGAGGCGAGCGGCCTCCCGGACGGCGTGGCGGATCTGGCGACCGCCGCGCAGGCCGCGCACTGGTTCGACCTGGGCGCCTACTTCGCCGAAGTGCGGCGCGTCACCCGGCCCGGTGGGATCGTCGCCCTGATCGGCTACGGCGTCGTCACGGCGGACGCCGCCGTCAACGCCGTCATCGGGCCGTTCTATCGCGACACCCTGGCCCGGTACTGGCCGCCCGAGCGGCGGCACGTCGATGACGGCTACCGCGCGTTGCCCTTTCCGTTCGTGGAGCTCGCCCCGCCCGCGTTCGAGATCCGGCTCGACTGGCGGCTCGCGGACCTCGTCGGCTACGTGGGCACGTGGTCCGCCGTGTGGGCGCTCGAGCAGGCGGAAGGGCGGGGCCCTTTCGAGGCCTTCTGCCGCGAGCTCGCGCGCGCGTGGGGGACCGTCACGGCGGCCCGGACCGTCCGCTGGCCGCTCATGCTCCGGGTCGGCCGGGTGTGATGCGTCTCGCCTCCGGGCGCGTCGCTACAGCCCGCTGACGAACCGCAACAGGGCGGCCTGCTCCTGCGGCGACAACCCAAGGAACCGGCCACGCGCGCCGGCAGCCTCGCCAGCGTGGAGCTGGATCGCCGCCTCGATCGAGGCAGCTCGGCCGTCGTGCAGGAACGCCTGCTTGTACTGCACTCCCATCAGCGGCTCGGTACGGAACTCCGCGGGCTCCGCTTGGCCGAGACAGATGTCCGCCAGCTCCGGGCCCATGTCGTGGAGCAGCAGGTCAGTGTAGGCCGAGACCGTCGTGTTGCTCAGCGCCCGCACCGGGTTGGAACCGGTCTGGAGCACCGGTACGTGGCAGCCGGTGCAACCGATGTTCGTGAACAGGCGACGACCCTGCAGCTCCACGAACGAGCTCAATGTCGGCGGCGGCGGGGCGAGGAGCTTGACGAAGGCGTCCGCGGCGTCGATGCCCGCCTGCCCGAGCTCGGGGTCGGGGGCGGGATCGACCCCCGTGGGGAGGGGGGTGTCCCTGATCGTCTGCTCGTGGGGCTCCGGCGGGCTTGTGATCCCCATCTCGTTGATGAAGGCGTTGCTCGTGAACTCGCGCAGCGTCGCGATCTGTGCCTTCCGGCCGAAACGGCCGATGCGGCCATCGGGTAGACGGTTGGGGCGTCCGGAAATGCCGTCCCCGTTGCGGTCATCCGGATCGGCCAACGCGACAAGGGCCGACGCCGGCACGGCGTCCAGCAGCCCGAACCCCAACAGGCTCGGGGTGGTTCGTCGTGCGATCGCGGTAGCCTCGGTGGGCACCGGCTCCTTCTCGATCCCAAGACGCCGTTGCAGCGCCGGCGTCATGCTGTCCTGGACGACCGGCCCCCCGATGCGTCCCAGGTCGTCGCACACTCCCGCGTGGAACGCCGTTGCGTGCGTTTCCACCTCGTCGCCCACCCCGCCCACCACCGGGTCCTCGTGGCACTCGGCGCAGGACGAGGCGTTGAAGAGCGGCCCCAACCCCGTCGCCGGCGTGAAGACGGTTTGAAACACCACGCTCCCTTGCTTGACCAAGTGCTGTTGGCCGCTCGTGAGGAGGGGCAGGGACCCGCCGGGTGCGCGCGCGCTGCCGTTGCCCGCCGGACCCGTCCGCGGGGAAGTCAGCGGCTCGCAGGCCGTGGCCATGACGAGCAGCACGCTCGGGAGGCCGAGCATATGCGGCCATGACCCGGCAATCCTGCTGCGGCTGCGGTGGGACATCGGAGCCCCCTTGTCTGGCAGCCGTGCGCCACAATGTCGCGGTCTCGATTCGGGCAGGAAACGGACCCTAGGGCGGCGAGCGTGACCCACGCTTGATGTCGGCCCCCATCGCCGGAACTGCAGGGCGCTGCGTAACTACGACAGGATGCGACGGAGCGGCTGAGGCGGGCGGTGACGGCTGCCACGGGATCGCCGGTCGGCTGTGGGCCGGCCGACAGCCCGGGTCGCGTGTGGGCGATGACGGGTACGCCTGCTCCTACTGGTGTGCGGGGTCCTTCCGGGTGACGGTCTGGAACAGCGGGAGGTACTGCCCGTACCCTTCCTGCTCGAGGCGCTCGACGGGTATGAAGCGCAGCGCCGCCGAGTTCATGCAGTAGCGCAGGCCGGTAGGCGGCGGCCCGTCGTCGAACACGTGACCGAGATGAGAGTCCGCGTGCGCCGATCGGACCTCGGTGCGCGCCATGAAGAGCGAGCGATCCACCCGCTCGCGCACGTTCCCCGGCTCGAGCGGCTTGGTGAAGCTGGGCCACCCGGTGCGGGAGTCGTACTTGTCGAGCGAGCTGAAGAGGGGCTCGCCCGACACGACGTCCACGTAAATCCCGGGTCGATGGTCGTCCCACAGCTCGTTGTGAAACGCCGGCTCGGTGGCGTCGTGCTGCGTCACTTGGTACTGCAGCGGCGACAGCGAGCGTCGCAGCTCGGCGTCGCTCAGTTTCTTGAAGTGCATCGGGTTCCATCCCTTCTGGCCATCCTGGGCGCATCCAGGGCGAGCGACGGACGCGAGGGCGAGTGCGAGCGTCCACACGCGGAGCATCACCGTAGTAGATAGAAGGAGGCGCATAGGCTCAATGTGACATGGTGACGACCCTGGGGGAAGAGATCAGGCCAAAATGAGCGGCATGCTCGCGATGGTCGTACTGGTGCTGTGCGGCGTGGCGGGGTTGCTCCTCATCCCGCTCGGCTTGCCGGGCCTCTGGGTCATGGTGGGGGGATTGCTCGGATACGGCTGGCTCACACAGTTTCGCTCCGTCAGTGTGGCGATGATCGTGGTCGTCGTTGCCCTCGCGTTCATCGGTGAAATCGTCGAGAGCTGGCTCGGCTTTCGCTTCGCCCGGCGCTACGGGGGATCGGGCCGGGCCGGCTGGGGGGCGTTGATCGGCGGCTTGATCGGTGCCGTCGTCGGCGTCCCGGTGCCGGTCGTGGGAAGCGTGATCGGCGCGTTCGTGGGCTCGTTCGGCGGGGCGGCGCTGCTCGAATACGGCCAGTCCCGCCGGGCCGACGTGGCGGTCGGCGCGGGGTGGGGGGCGGTGGTCGGGCGGGCGGCCGCCGCGGCCGCGAAGATCGCGCTTGGCGTGGTGATCGGCGTCATCAGTGTGTTCGCGGCGCTGCGCCGCTGACGTGCGCTCGAGGGCGCCCCCCGCCCCCGAGCCTCCGCCAGGTCGGCCCGCGCCGCAACGCGTGGCCTGGTGCCGCGCGCCGGCGCCTAGCATCTTGGAACATGGTGACGCCGCCAGCGCCGGGCGCGGTGCGACATTCTGGTTCACGCTCCCCGACACCGCCCGAGGGGAGCCTCGCGCGGTGGGGGGTGCTGTCGCATTCCCACCCCCCGGTGCCGCAAAAACGCCCTAGAGACGACGGCCGGCGCCCCTACATTTGGTGCAAAGTGCGCACCGTGGGGGGGACGCCTACGACTCCGGATCCGATGCAATTGCGTCGCAGTGAAGTGCTGCGCCAAGCCAGTGTCGCGCTCCAGGGGCGTGCGGTCACCCTCTGGGAGGTGTCGGCGCGGGCGCAAGTGATACCGGTGCTGACGAGCGCGGTGACCTCCACATCGCAGGACACGACGCTCGACCTCGACGGCACGCTGCACCATTGGGGCGCTCCGATCATCGAGGGGAGCCGGTGGGTGGGGTGCCGGGTGGACGAGGGCGGCCCGTGGTGCATCGCCCCCGTGAGAAAGCAGCCTGCCGCCCCGCCGCCCGACGGTGTCGAGCGCCGCAGCCGGGAGCGGATGACGCTCGAGCTGGCGGGCCTCTGTCTCGGTCTCGTGGACCAGCCGCCTCCCCTCACACGACCGCGCCTGGCGGAACCGGACGCCCTGGCTGAGCTGATCCGCCAGCCGAGCGTGATCGCGCACGAGGTCGCCAATCCTCTGACGGCGGCGCTCGCAGGCCTCGATCTGTCCGTGGATCTGGTGCGCGGGGCGGAGTTCCTGGAGCCCTCGTTCCGGGCGGAGCTGCTCGAAGAGCTCGCGGGTGTAGGGGAAGGGATGGATCAGGCGATCGAGTTTCTCCGCTCGATGCAGGATCGAGCCAGGGGCGGGCTCGCGCGCTCGGAGCGGTTCGACGCGGCGCAGGTGGTGCGGTCGTGCGTGGCGCTGGAGCGGCCGCTGGCGCGCAAGCGCGGCATCGCGCTCCAGGGGGTCATCGCCGTGAGCGGCGTGTTTTTACAGGGTGATCCGAACGCGCTATATCAGGTGCTCACCAACCTCATCCGCAACGCCGTCGCGGCCTCCCAGGAGCGGAAGACGCCGGTCGTGGTCACCCTCGGTCTGGTAGACGCCACGCTGCGCCTCGCGGTGCAGGACGACGGCGTGGGGATCGCCACCGAGCATATCGAGCGGATCTTCGAGCCGGGCTTCACCACGCAGGATTTCGGCGCGGGCTCGGGCACGGGACTGACCGTGGTCCGCCAAATCACGGAGCAGATGTTCGCGGGCCGGGTCGAGGTGGAGTCGGCGGTGCGCCGCGGCTCCACGTTCAAAGTGACGCTGCCGATTCCCACGCAGCGGACGCCGCGGCGCGAGCGGCGCTGAGTCGAGGCCCGGCATGAACGACGTGCGCTACCCGATCGGCCGCTTCGCCCTGGTCACGACGCTCACGCCCGCCCAGCGGGCCGACTGCATCGAGCAGATCGCCGCCGCGCCCGACCAGCTGCGCCGGGCCGTCGCCGGTCTCGAGGCTGGCCAGCTCGACACACCGTATCGGCCCGGGGGGTGGACCGTTCGGCAGGTCGTCCACCATGTGCCGGACAGCCATCTGAACGCCTACACCCGGTTCAAGCTGGCTTGCACCGAAGACACGCCGACCGTCAAGACGTACGACGAGGCGCGCTGGGCCGAGCTGCCCGAAGCGCGCACCGCGCCGATCGACGTCTCGCTGCAGCTGCTCGAGGCGCTGCACCGCCGCTGGGTGCTGTTTCTCCGATCGCTCCGCCCGCCTGACTTCGCGCGGACGGTGCGCCATCCGGAGTGGGGCACGCCCAGCGTCGACGACCTGCTGGCGCAGTACGCGTGGCACGGCCGTCACCACACGGCGCACATCACCACCCTCCGGGAACGCCTGGGCTGGGGCTAGCGAGCCCGCCGTCCGATTAGATTGATGGCGGCGTGACCGCCCTCACTTGCGGCGGTGGGTGTCCGAGGGTCAATCTTGCTGTATGCCACCAGGAACCGACCTGTGACCGTCTGGGAAGAGGCCATCGCACGCCGGCTCCGCGCGCTGCACCTCGAGAGCATCAGGAGCAAGATCCTGCTGTTCGCGGTGCTCACGACGCTGATTCCCACCCTCGTGATGACGGTGGCGTCGTACCGGCGGAGCCAGCGGTTGCTCAGCGACAAGATCGACCAGACGCTGCGCATTGCGAGCTCTGAGGCGGCCCGCGAGCTGGATCAGTGGCTCGACGCACAACTGGACGACTTGCGGGTGGCGGCCGGCTCCTATGTGATATCGGAGAACCTCCCCCGGCTCCAGGGAAGCGGGAACGGCAAGGCACTCGGCCGGCTGCGCGACTATCTCACGTCGGTGCGGGAGCGCTTCCCGGACTACGAAGCTCTAGTGGCCGTCGACCCGCGTGGGCGTGCGGCGACGAGCAGCGGCCGGTGGACCGGCGCGCAACTGCTGCTGGACCGGCTGAACACCCTCCGGACCGGCGACGCGCTCGTGGGCGAGGCGTACTGGGACGCGGGCGCCGGCAAAGCCGCGATCACCCTCGCCGTCCCGATCCGCGAGCCGGATGGGCGGTTCCTCGGCGCGCTCACGGCGAGGATCAATCTGCGCGCCGTCGCCGAGATTCTGCAGCGGCTCGCCCCGAGCGAGACGGGCGACGTCTACCTCGTGACGGACCAGGGCAAGCTGGTGATGCGGTCCCGCCTCAGCTCGGCGGAGCTGATGCGGGGCAAGCTCGCCCCCGCGACGACGCAAGCGCTGCTGGACAAGGAAGGCGCGATCGTGGTGTACCAGCGCGCGGACGGGCGGGAGCTGGTTGGCACCATGCGCCGGGTACCCCAGCTCCGGTGGGCGGCGGTCGCCGAGATGCCGCAGGCGGAAGCGTTCCGCCAGCTGGCGGCGCTGCGGAACGTCACGCTGTTGATTCTCATCGTCCTGCTCGCGGGCGTGTGGCTGATCGCCTACGTCCTGGGAGTGCTCATCGTGCGTCCGCTCGAGCGGCTCACCAGCGCCGCCGCCAAGGTGGCGGCCGGGGATCTGTCCGTCGAGCTCCCGACGGGCGGGAGCGGCGATGTCGGATACTTGACGCGCGCATTTAGCAGCCTGGTGGCTCGCGTGCGCGAGCGGGAGGGGCAGGGGGAGCTGGAGCGACTCTCCGTCACCGACGCCCTCACCGGGCTGTACAACCGACGGCACCTGATGGGCACGCTCGCCAACGAGGTGCAGCGGTCGCGCCGCCTGCGGCGCACCTTCTCCGTGCTGTTGGCGGACGTCGATCGCTTCAAGCAGTACAACGACACGCACGGCCACCTCGCCGGGGATGCGGCGCTCGTGAAGGTGGCGGAAATCCTGAGGAAAACGACCCGGGGCGTCGATACCGTGGCGCGCTACGGCGGCGAAGAATTCGTGGTCATGCTGATCGAGGCGCCGATCGCGACCGCGCTCGCCGTGGCCGAGCGCATTCGGGCCCGGGTGGCAGGCGAAGCGTTCGAGGGTGGTGGGATGACGACGGTGAGCATCGGCGCCGCGGAGTATCCGGCGCACGGCGACACGCCCGAGGAGCTGATCGCGAGCGCTGACGCCGCGATGTACCACGCCAAGGGTGAGGGTCGTGACCGTGTGTACGGGGCGGGCGGGAAGCCGGAGGGGCAGAAGGAAGGGATGGGACGGCGCAAAGGGGAAGCGTGATCGAGGAGGCGGACGAGGTATGCACGCCCGATATGTAGTATTGGCGCTCGCGGCCGTATGGGTCTCGCTGGCACCGCGCAGCACCCAGGTCAAGACGCGGGAAATCGAATACCGGCAGGGCGCGACTGTGTTGCAGGGATTCATCGCCTGGGACGACGCCGCACGGGGCAAGCGCCCCGGCGTGCTCGTGGTGCACGAGTGGTGGGGGCACAACCAGCATGCTCGGAACCAGGCGCGACGCCTCGCCGAGGCGGGCTACGTCGGCTTCGCGCTGGACATGTACGGCAAGGGCAAGGTGACCACCCATCCGCAGGACGCGCAGGCGTTCGCGAGCGAGGCCACGAAGGACCCGGCGATCGTGGCGGCGCGATTCAACGCGGCGCTCGAACAGCTGAAGCGAGACCCGCACGTCGATCCGACGCGGATCGCGGCCATCGGCTACTGCTTTGGCGGTGCGGTCGTCCTCGACATGGCGCGCGCCGGCGCGGATCTGGCCGGTGTGGTGACGTTCCACGGCGCGCTCGCGACCAAGGCGCCGGCTCAGCCGGGGAAGGTCAAGGCCCGCCTGCTGGTGCTCGGGGGCGGTGCCGATCCGTTCGTCCCGCCCGAGCAGGTGGAAGCGTTCAAGCGGGAGATGCAGGCTGCGGGTGCCCGGTTCGAGGTGGTGACCTACCCCGGCGCCAAGCACGGCTTCACCAATCCGGACGCCGCCCAATACGGCATGGACGCCCTCGCCTACAACGCCGACGCCGACCGGGAATCGTGGGCGGCGATGCTCAAGCTGTTTGGGGAAGTCTTCCGGTCCAACTAGCGGCCACCCCCCAAGGTCAACCGATTCACCGCGGCACCGGGAGCCCGCTCGGCACCCTGGCGGGAATGAGGGCGCTCAGGTCCCGCGCCGAGGGATCCGTCAGCGATTGCAGGAATGCCACGAGGTCGTGCAGCTCCGCCTCGGTGAGACCCAACGGCCGCTGCAACCGGAAGTCGAGCGTTCCGAGCACCGCCGTAATCGTGGCATCGTCGCCGTGATAGCTCTCCCGGACGGCCGGCGCGAGCTGCGACGCGTCGAACTCCCGCAGGGCGGTCGGCACGTCGTTGTAGTGCCGCACCACGGCTTCCAGCGTGGGAAACGCGCCATCGTGGAAATACGGTGCCGTCAGCTCGACGTTGCGGAGCGGCCCGACGCGGAACGCGAATTTGTAAAAGTCGTTGCCGGCGAGCCCACCGCGTCCGAGGTCGAGCGGCGCCCCCGCCCCCACCCCCGGGCCGATCTGCGGCACCCCCGTGTTGGCGAACCCCTGCCCGCCCAGGAATGGACCGCTGTGGCAGCTCGAGCACTGGGCCTTGCCGAAGAACAGCACCGCGCCGCGTTTCTGCTCGATGGTCAAGGCGGCGTCGTCGCGTCCCAGGTAGCGATCGAACGGCGAGTCGGTCTTGGTGAGCGCTTGCAGCTGGAAGGCGGCGATGGCCTGGGCCGCGTGCTGGAAGCCCAGCTGACTCGCCGGCGTGCCCGGGAAGGCGGCGCTGAACATCGCCACGTATTCCGGAATCGCCAGGAGGCGCCGCATCACCGCCTGCCAGATCTCGGCGAACTGGCTGTCGCCGAATTGCGCCAGCTCGTTCACGCTCCCGAACACGTCACGGTCGCCGGGCGCGCCGCGCATCTCCCGGCGTTCCACCACGGGGAACATCGCCTGCGCGGCGAGCAGACTCGGCAGGCCTGGGGGCAGGGCCGCGCCCGCAGGTGTGATGAACTCGTTGGAGCCGGGGCCGAAGCCGAAGCGTGAGATCCGTCCGTCCCAGAACAGGTAAAACGGCCCGAGCCCGGCGTTCAGGAGCGAGGGCGCGTTGCGCGGAACGAACTGCCGCCCGGCGCCGAGCACTCGCGACGGACCGAGCCCGGTGCCACCGGTGCCGATGGCGAGGGCCAACCCGTCTGCCGCGTGCTGTGCCGGCAGATGACAGGTCGCGCAGGCGATGTCGCGGTTGCCGCTCAAGATGCCGTCGAACATGAGCGCTTGGCCGAGTCCGACCAGCCCCGCGTTCTGGGCCGGCATCGGTCCGATCGGGACCACGCCCCAGCGCTGGAGGTCCTGTCTCAGCTGGGCGTCGATCGCAGGCGGCAGCGTCTCCGGGGGCGTGACCCCGTCGCAGCCGGCGCCGATTGCGAGCAGGCCGAGACCAATCCATTTGACCATGCGTCGCGTCATGGTGACCTCCTCTAGCGCAGCGGGAGCGACACGGAGATCTGATGCGTGGTGATGCCGACCTCCTGAAGACTCAGGGGGCCGGTGGGCGCGACGAGGATGCCGCCTGCCGCCAGGGCCGCGTCCCGGCCGGCCAGGAACACGGGGGACTGCTGCACGCCCGGGCGGCCGGTCCCGTGAGTGATGCGCCCGCGGTACCGGATCTCCAGATCCGGGAACCGCAGGCTGAGCCCCCACGTCGGCGTCCACTCGAACCACGTCTCGTTCAGTGTGCGCGCGGCCGCTTGGACGTTGTCATGCTGTCCCAGCCGGTAGTGCACCGAGCGCACGATCAAGCCGAGCTGGAGGCCGGCCGCCTTGCCGAGCGGCCCGAGCTCCACGTCGCGACTGAACCCCATGCGGACCAGCCCGTTCGAGAAACGGAAGCGATTCTCGACGGTCTTACCGCCCACGGGAATGGTATCGCCGAGCGTCGTCGCGACCGGCGAGGCCGCGTCGGCCCACGTATAGCTCCAGATCGGCTCGTAGATCGCGTCGATGCCGAACACCGCAGGGCCGCGTGTCTTCGAGAACCCGATGCCGATGTTGTACGCAGAAGAGCGTCCGGGGTCGCGCGGGATGACCGGAACGTTGGCGAGCTCGTACTCCGGCAGCTTGGGGTGAGACATGCGGTTGACCGTCGCGAGCCAGCCGACCCGCCATCCCGATGCCGCGAGCGGGCGCACGTAGACGAGGTGCAGCCCCCAGGTGTTGGTCTGATCGTGATTGTGCTCCAGGCGGGGGCGCACCGAGAACTGTTGCGTCCCGGGATCCCAGAACTGATCGACGTAGCCGACGTCGTGCGTCATGGCGAACCGGTTGTGCAGCACGACCGCCTCGAGCGACCGGTCGCCCATCCACTCCTTCAGCAGCCCCAGCCGGAGATCGAGCGCGTGCCCGAACTGCTTGAGCCCCGTACTGCCGGCGTAGAGCAGATCGACGCCGTCGACCCCGGTGAGCCGGGCCCAGAGCGCGCTGCCCGCGAGCGAAAGCCCGGCACCGGACGCCTTCCTGCCCAGCATCGCGAACGCGTATTGGTTCCCGTACGAGTTCTGTCGCGGGGGCAGGGTCGGCGCGGGCGCCACGGGCGCGACCGACGGCAGGGGAGGCTCGGTGAGGACGATGCCCCCGTCGTGCGGGGGTTGGCTGGCGTCGACCTCCTGGAGCGCGAGCGAGAGCCCGCCGTACCACGCGCCGGAGCGCGCCATGGCCGCGAGGGGCAGGGTGCGTCCTCCGCCCGCGCCGCGCGAGATCCCGTAGGCCGTGGGGGCGCTGACAAAGCGCGCCGCGCCCAGCCGCGCGCCCTTCGCCGGGTTGACGAACGCATCGAGCAGCGTGTCCGCCAGCGCGATCGACACGCCGCCCATGCCGAAGTTGTTAGTGGGAAAGATCTCGAACTGATCGCCCTGCGCGATCGGCACGGTCCTGATCGAGATGAGTTGTGCCGAGGCCGTGTGGGCGAGGACGACGAGCAGGGTCGACAGGGAGGAGAGACACACAGGGCGCTGGGTCATGCGGCACCTCGCTCGGAGGAGTTTCCTTTACATAGGAAATACCTCGCGAAGCATGCGCCGCGTCACTTTCCCGAGACCTGCGTGATGAACGTGCCGTCCCGCAGCTCGGCGTACGCCTGGCGTAGCTCTGCCTCGGTGTTCATCACGATCGGCCCCTGCCAGGCCACGGGCTCCCCGATCGGCCGGCCGGAGACGAGGAGGAACCGGATCCCGGCGTCGCCGGCTTGGACGGTGATCTCGTCACCGCCGTCGAACAGCACAAGCGAACGATTGCCGGCTTCGTCACGACCCGCGGTGGCAGGATCCCCCACCCATTCGGTGCGGACCGCCTGTGGCGCCGACGCGTCGCGAAACGTGCCGCTGCCCTCAAAGATGTAGGCGAAGGCATGGCGCGACGACTCGACGGGCAGGGTCCTGCGGACCCGCGGCGGAACCCAGACGTCCAGATAGCGCGGATCGGCGGCGACGCCGTCCACGGGACCCCTCTTGCCCCCGAAGCTGCCGCAGATGACGCGAACGTGCGTGCCGTCGCTCTCCGTCACCTCCGGGATGTCACCCGCCAGGACGTCCTGGTAGCGCGGCCGCGTCATCTTCAGGGAGGAGGGCAGATTGGCCCACAGCTGGAACCCGTGCATCCGTCCCTGGGGATCCCCCTGCGGCATCTCCTGGTGCAGGATGCCGCTGCCGGCCGTCATCCACTGCACGTCGCCGGCGCCGAGTGAGCCCCGGTTGCCCAAGCTATCGCCATGCTGCACCGTGCCGCTCAAGACGTACGTGATGGTTTCGATCCCGCGATGGGGGTGCCACGGGAATCCGGCCAGGTAGTCTTGCGGGTGCTCGTTGCGGAAGTCGTCCAACAGGAGGAACGGGTCGAATTCGCCGGTGTTCCCGAAACCGAACGCCCGGCGCAGCTTCACCCCCGCTCCCTCGATGGTGGGTTGCGACTGAATGATGCTCTTGACGGGTCGGATGGACATCATGCCTCCTGGGAGCTAGTCGTATGCTTGCCGTAAGCCCTTGATGTCGATCTTCTTCATCTGCAGCATGGCCCGCATCACCCGCTCCGCCTTCCCAGCATCCTTGTCTCCCAGCATCTCGCCCAGGACCGTGGGGACTATCTGCCACGACAGGCCATACTTGTCCTGGAGCCAGCCGCATTGATCCTCGCGACCGCCGGCCGACAGCTTCTCCCACAAGTCGTCCACTTCCTGCTGCGTCTGGCAGTTCACGAACAACGAAATGGCCGGGGTGAACTTGAACTGCGGACCGCCATTCAGGGCGTAGAACTGTTGTCCTTCGAGCTGGAAGGTCGCGGACATGACCGTGCCCTTCGGTCCCGGCCCCGCCGGGCCGTAGCGCGTGACGCTGAGCACCTTCGAGTTCTTGAAGATCGACACATAGAAGTTCATTGCCTCTTCGGCCTTGCCATCGAACCACAGGAATGGGACGATCTTCTGCATATCGGTCTCCTTAGGATAGCCTGCTGCGGTGGCCGCGACGAGTGCTTCGTCCATACGATACCTTTATGCTCTACAACGTCCTCGGCGGGGTATGCTGGTCCGTGATCTGTGGCACGCTCGGCTACACGGTATCGGTGTCGTTCTGAGCCTCGCGGGACTCGGGCTGCTGGGCGCGGCCACGGCAGGCGTCATCCATCATAACCCGCTCACGCAGTTCGACGTGACGCTGCTCGAATGGCTGCATGCGCGTGCGACCCCAACCGGGTACGTCATCTTCAACGCGGTCAGCCTCGTCGGCGCGCCCCGAGCGATGACCGGCCTAGCGCTCGGGGGGAGCCTCGTCCTCGCCGCCCGGCGCCAGTGGATCGTCCTCGGCGGCTGGGTCGTCGCCTTCGCCGGAGGTCGCCTCCTCAGTGAATTTCTCAAAGGCCTGATCCGGCGCCCGCGGCCGCCCTATGCCGCCGCGTTCCTCGATCACTACAGCTGGAGCTTTCCGAGCGGCCACGCGATGGGCTCGCTCATCGGCTACGGCATGCTTGCCTACCTGCTCGTGGTTCTGTGGACCCATCGTCGCACCATGCAGGTGCCAATAGTCGTTGGCGCGGCGCTGCTGGTCGTGGCCATTGGGCTGAGTCGACTCTACCTCGGGGTGCACTACTTCAGCGACGTGGTGGGTGGGTACGCCGCGGGGGGGCTGTGGCTCTCCGCGTGTATCTCCGGCCTCGAGGTCGCGCGGCGGTGGGGTGCGGCACCGCCGCCGGCCGCTCCATCCAA
>Ga0184619_10000015_pt1 | contig 73319 bp, 69 predicted proteins | sample PLM0_60_b1_FD_133146 | JGI IMG/M metagenome (GOLD analysis project Ga0184619, IMG submission 133146) | Groundwater sediment microbial communities from an aquifer in East River, Colorado, USA - PLM0_60_b1 | ecosystem: Environmental > Terrestrial > Soil > Riparian zone | place: USA: East River...
CGGCGGCATCGTCACAGACCGGCAGCATCCCCACGAGCTCATCTCGGAGCTCTCAGTCGCTTACGAACACATCATAGGGTCAAAAGTAGCGGGGTCGTTGTACGCGGCCCCGGTGGGAGAGCCAGCCCTCGGCCCTGTCAGCTATGTGCACCGCCCGTCGGCCGCGTACGATCCCACCGCGCCGCTCGGGCATCACACCCAGGACTTCACGCACACGAGCTTCGGGGTGGTGACCATCGGTGCCTTCACGCGGGCGGCACGGGTCGAGGCATCGGCCTTCAACGGTGCGCACCCGGACGATGTCAGGACCGACTTCGATGCCGTGCGCCTCGACTCGTATTCGGCGCGTGTGAGCTGTAATCCGGCTCCGCAGTGGAGCGTGGCGGCGTGGTTCGGGCACGTCGCCGAGACAGGTGGCGCCCACGCCCACGGTGCGCTCGACCGGTTCGGCGCGTCGCTGTTGCACACACGGGGTACCTGGTCCACCGCGTTCATATACGGGGCCGATCTCCCCACAGACGCTGGGCATCCGTTGAACACGCTGCTGCTCGAGACCACGCTCGAGCTGGATGAGGTCAACGCGGTGTACGGCCGGGCCGAGTACGTGCGGCGAACGGCCGCGGACCTGGCGCTCGTCGGGTCGGTGAGCCGGGAGCTCGATATCGGGGCGGTGTCGCTCGGGTACGAGCGTGCGCTGTGGCGTAACCCTCGCGTGGCCATCGGCCTGGGCGCGCGGGGCACGCTCAACCTGGTCCCCGAGGAGCTGCGCTTGTTCTACGGGAGCCGCACGCCCGTGGGCCTGATGGCGTACGTGCAAGTGTGGCCGGGCTCTAATCGGAGGAAAGGATGAAGCCTGGAGGTGCGGGTGCCTGGCGGCGATGAATGCGGTCTATGCGACGTATTTCCCGAAGGACCCGCTTGCTAGCGCCCAGTCAGCCGCACCGCTCCGAACACCAGACCGACCGTCGTGACGGCCTGCCCGACCCAGAACAGGAACATCCACCGGACGATGCGCGCTTCGAACGCGGCCATGCGGGTCTCCAGACGACTCTCGAGCGCTTCGAGCTTGGCGTCGAGCTGCGCGATGCGCTGCTCGAGCTTTGCATCGAACCGCCCGAAGTTCAGCTCGTTGAGCTCACGCAGATCGGTTCGGTACGTGGCGTCCACCGTATTGAACCACTCCACCAGCTCGTTGGTGATATCATCACCGAACTTCTCGTAGAACTTCCTGGACAGCTTGGCCGTCACCGGCACCGCGCGCTCCTGTTAGTCCGGCGACAGTCTAAGCCTACGCTCGGCGCTCGCGCTAGGCAATCCACCGCGAGCGGGATCGCTTTCACGCGCTAGCAGCAGCGCACGCCTTTTCCCTTCGCTTCGAAGAACTGCGCGACGTACTCCCGCTCCCCGAGCGTCGGCGCATGGCCCGCCACCCGGCAATGCTCGAGATACGCCGCGTAGTCGGGCATGCCGAAGATCCGGCGCACAGCGTGGCGCCACCCCTTGCCGCCCTCTGCCGCCTTCTGCCGCCCTGTGCCGCCTTCAGTCCCCCGTCGCATATCCCGTCTCCACATACGGCGCCTCGTGCACGATGGCCGTCTTGCGACGCGACAAGACAAGCCACCACTCCCGGACGGACGTGAGGATGAGCACCGTCACCACGGTCATGAACAACAATGCCACGAACGTGTTCAGCCGGTCGTTGAAGATCAGGCGCGCCGCATCGGGGTTGGTCGACCCGGCGAGCGACGCCGCGTGCGCCAGGAAACCGAGCCGCGGGTCGGCGGAGAACACCTTCTGCCAGCCGGCCGTCATGGTGACGGTCACGAGCCAGGCGAGCGGCACAGCCGTCACCCACGCGAAACGGACCCGGCCCATCTTGATCAAGATTGTCGTACCCACGCACAGCGCCACCGCGGCGAGCAGCTGATTCGAGATCCCGAACAACGGCCACAGCGAGTTGATCCCGCCCAGCGGATCCACCACGCCCTGGTAGAGAAAGTATCCCCACCCCGCCACGACGCCTGCGCTCGAGACAATCACGCTGGGATACCACGAGGTCTCCGCGAACCGGGGCCACAGGTGCCCCCCGATCTCCTGCAGCATGAACCGCCCCACCCGCGTGCCCGTATCGATGGTCGTGAGGATGAACAGCGCCTCGAACATGATGGCGAAATGGTACCACAAGGCGTCGAGCGCCTTGCCCCCGAGCACGCCCGTCGCGCCGGCGAAGATCTGGGCCATCCCGACGGCCAGGGAGGGCGCGCCCCCCGAGCGGGCGACGAGCGTGGCCTCCCCCATGCGGGCCGCGAGCGCCTGCATGGTCTCCGGAGTGACGGTGAACCCCGCCTGGTTGAGCACCGCGGACGCCTGCGCCAGCGCCGCGGGCGTGGTGTTCATCGCGAAATAGACGCCCGGGTCGAGGGTGCACGCGGCGATCATCGCCATCACTCCCACGAACGACTCCATGAGCATGCCGCCGTACCCGATGACGCGTGCATCCGACTCCCGCGCGATCATCTTGGGGGTGGTCCCCGACGCGACGAGCGCGTGGAACCCGGAAATGGCGCCGCACGCGATCGTGATGAAAGCGAACGGAAACAGCTTCCCCGCGAACACCGGACCCTCCCCCAGCGTGGCGAACGGGGTGAGCGCCGGCATGCGGAGCGGCGGCAGAATCACGAGAATCGCCAGGGCGAGGACCACGATCGTGGTGATCTTCAAGAAGGTGGAGAGGTAGTCGCGCGGGCAGAGCAGCATCCACACCGGCAGCACCGAGGCGATGAATCCGTAGGCGATCATCATCCACGTGATGCCGAGCCCCGAATGGCGGAACCACGTGGCGACCGCCGGCTCGCCCGCCACCCAGCCGCCCGCCACCAGTGCGCCGACGAGCAGAACGGCGCCGGCCGCGGATGCCTCGCCCACCCGACCAGGCCGCCACACCTTCATCCACCACCCCATGAGCAGCGCGATCGGAATCGTGCACGCAATGGTGAACAGCCCCCACGGCGAGTCACGCAGCGCGTTCACCACGATGAGCGCGAGCACGGCGAGGAGGATGATCATGATGAACAGCACCGCCAGCATGGCCGTCACCCCCGCGGCCGGATTGATCTCCTCCTTGGCCATCTGTCCCAGGGACTTCCCGTCCCGGCGCAGCGAGCACACGAGGATCGTGAAGTCCTGCACCGCGCCCCCCAGCACCACGCCGATCACGAGCCACAAGGTGCCCGGCAGGAAGCCGAATTGGGCGGCGAGCACCGGACCGACGAGCGGCCCCGCGCCCGCGATGGCGGCGAAGTGGTGTCCGTACAGCACCCATCTGTTGGTCGGCACGAAGTCGCGCCCGTTGTTGCAGCGCTCGGCCGGCGTGGCTCGCCGATCGTCCAGGCCGAAGACACGACTGGCGAGGAATTTGCTGTAGAAGCGGTACCCGACGGCGTAGGTGCAGACGGCGGCGGTCAGGAGCCAGGCGGCATTGACGGCCTCGCCCCGCGACAGGGCGAGCACGCCGAACGCGGCGGCCCCCAGAGCGGAGATCCCGCCCCACCCGAGCACCGAAGCGAGCCGGTTCATGGCGCCTAAGTTACGCCGTGCCTTGCCGATGTTCAATTTCGAACATAGGTTCGAAATCTTGGCACCCACTTCCTCCTGGGTCATGGCGCCGCACGGGGCGACGCAGGTCGGCGTACCCGCCACCGCGACGCGTCCCGACCTGGAACGGCTGGCCGAGACCATCCACGGCCGGGTCGCCCTCGTGACAGGCGGCGCCACCGGTCTGGGCCGGGCGACGGCGCTCGAGTTCGCGCAGCATGGCACCGCCGTCGCGATCAACTACGTCGACCTGCCCGATCGGGACGTGGCGGCGCAGGCGCTCCTCACCGAGACAGCCATCCGCGCCCTCGGCGTGCCCGTGTACTGCGCCCGCTGCGACGTGCGCGTGCGCGACGACGTCGAGAAGTTCGTCACCGCGGTGCGAGAGCGCCTGGGCGGCGTGCACTTTCTGGTCAACAACGCGGGGGTGACGCACGACGGCGCGCTGTGGCGGCTCAGCGCCGAAGCGTGGCAGGAGGTGCTCGACACCAACGTGACGGGCGCGTTCAACTGCATCCAGTCGGTGGCCGGCCCGATGCGCGCCCAGCGCTTCGGCAAGATCGTGAACGTCGCGAGCCATCAGGCGTTCCGGCCGGGCTTCGGCATCGCGAACTACGCCGCCAGCAAGGCCGCCCTGATCGGGCTCACCAAGTCCGCCGCCGTGGACCTCGGTCCCTCCAACATCAACGTGAACGCCGTCGCCCCCGGATTCGTGAAGACGGAGCTCCTGGCGAAGCTGCCGCGCGAGGTTCTGGAGCGCGCCGAGCACGAGTCGGTGCTGGGCCGCGTGGCGGAGCCGGAGGACGTGGCGCGCGTGATCGTCTTCTTGTGCAGCGAGGCGGCGCGCCACATCACCGGACAGGTGATCGTGGTGGATGGCGGGCTGACGCTCGCTTCTTGAAAATCGGCGGCGCGGACACGATATTGCGCGCCGTGACTAATCCTTTGAAAAACAACTACTTAGTGTGCGGTGCGCAGTGCGCCGTTGTCGCCGCGGCCCTAGTCGGCTGCGGTGGCAAGCAGCACGTCGAGGAGCCGGTACCTACGGCGCCGCTACCGACGGCGGGGATCGCGGCCCAGCAAGTCGGCGTGCTGCCGCTCACGCTCGTCGCGGCGGAGGACTCGCTGCACTGGGAGGCACTGGTGGGCGAGCGCCGGGCCGCGCTCGCCAAGGGCGACAGCGTGCTCGGGGCGCTGCTCCAGGCGCGCGCCCCGGAGGTCACCTGGCTCCTGCCCGACGCTCTGCGGCGCGCCGCGCGCCGGGCGCCGGGGATCGCCCCCGATCCCGACCAGATGGGGTCGGCGATTCTGCTCCACCCGACGAAGCAGCAGCCGGAAATGGTGCCCGACCCGCTGCGCAACGAGCTACGGACGCTCGCCGCGCTCGCGGGCGGGGGCGGCGGGCGGTACGTGCTCGTGCCGGCGGGGCTGATCTTCCGACGGACGGGCGGACCGGCGGACGCGCGGACCGCGTCGCAACACCCGACCGCCCGACCGTCTGACCGCGTGCGACCGCCAGGGAGTCCGGTAGGGACCGCCACGGCGGAACTGACCGTGGTGCTGGTGGACGTGCGTACCGGGAGAGTGGGCTTCCGCACCGTGGCGCGGGGCGAGGGGGACGACCCGTGGACCGCGCTGACGCGCGCGGTCAAAGGCCTCACGCCGGGGCTGCCGTGAGTGGGGGGCGGCGGGGGCGCGAGGCGACCCTCATCGCCGGCGACGGAATCGGGCCCGAGATCACCGCTGCGACCTTGTCGGTGCTCGACGCCTTGGGGGTCACGTTCGATTGGGACGAGCAGTACGGGGGGATGAGCGCCGTGGACCAGGCCGGGACCCCGCTCCCCGACGCGACGGTGGACTCGATCCGGCGCACCGGGCTCGCGCTCAAGGGTCCGCTCACGACCCCGGTCGGCGGCGGCTACCGGTCGGTGACCGTGGCGCTGCGCCAGGAGTTCGAGCTCTACGCCAACGTCCGTCCGGTCAAATCGATCGTGCCGGGCGGCCGGTATCCCGACGTGGACCTCGTCATCATCCGCGAGAACACCGAGGGGATGTACGTAGGCTACGACCGGACGTTCAAGGTGGGCAACGATCCCAAGGCGCTCGCCCAGTCGACCTCGGTGATGACGCGGGACGGCTGTCGGCGGATCGTGCGGTACGCCTTCGAGTACGCGAAGCACCACGGGCGCAAGAAGGTGACGGTGGTGCACAAGGCGAACATTCTCAAGGCGACCTCGGGGTTGTTCCTCGAGACCGCGCAGGTGATCGCGCGCGAGTACGACGGGCAGATCGCGTCGGACGACAAGATCGTGGACAACGCGGCGATGCAGCTCGTGATCAACCCGGCGCAGTTCGACGTGCTGGTCACGACCAACCTGTTCGGCGACATTCTCTCTGACGAAGCCTCGGGGCTGGTGGGCGGGCTGGGGCTCGCGCCGGGCGCGAACATCGGCGAGCACGCGGCGATTTTCGAGGCGGTGCACGGCTCGGCGCCGGACATCGCGGGGCAGGGGATCGCGAACCCCTCGGCCCAGCTGCTGGCCGCCGCCATGATGCTGGACCATGTGGGTGAGCTCGAGGCGGCGGGCCGACTGCGCCGTGCGCTCGAGACGGCGATCGTGCAGGACAACGTCCGCACCAAGGATCTGGGAGGCAGTGCTTCGACCACTGAATTCGCCCGGGCTGTGGCCCGCCGGCTCTAGCCACCCGTGCGCGCGCTGCGGCGAACGGACGACAGGTATCGCTCCAGGCGACCTGTGCGCGACGTGCACGCGCGACGTCACGCGAAAGGCGTCACGCTTCGGGCGTCTCGTGGCGATCGTTACCACCATCCTGGTTGTGGGGTATGTAACGATCACCCTCCGGTCCGCGGCGGCGGGCTCGCAGACCACGGCCCGAACGGTGGGTGCCGTAGCGGGGGTCGCCTGGTACGTCCTGACCTTTCGCATCGTGCAGAGGATCGCATTCGAATGGCTCAAATCACGGCGTCCATAGTGCTGGCGATCGTGGTGGGTGTCGCGCCGCTCGCCGGCCAGACGTCGCTTTCCATCTATAGTGACGGGCGCGTCGTGGTGCGGCGCAGCTTGCCGCAGCCGCTCCAGAGGGGACGCACCACCTTCACGCTCAAGCTGGAAGGGCTCGACGGTGCGACGCTGTTCTCGCCCGACACGGCCGTGGCGGTCGTGTCAGCGGTGGTGCGCCCGCCTACGACACAAGACGCCGCCCTGACGGCCGCGGCCGGACAGACACTCTCCTTCGTCCGACCGCGCGCTGGAGGCGCGACCGACACCGTGCGGGCGACTGTGGGCCGGACCGATCCGCCGCAGTACCGACTACCGGACGGCCGCTACGTCTTGTCGCTGCCGGGCGAGCCGCTTGTACCGCCGGAGCTCGTGCGGACCACACCGGAAGCGACCCTCGGGCTCGAGGCGACGCGGCCCCGACCCAGGACGGACCTCGCCTACGTGGCCGACGGCGCGGCGCACTGGGAGGCGGTATATCAGGTCGTGCTGCTCGGTGCCAGGTGTCAGGTGTCGGGGAGCGCGACGATCGCGTCCGAGTCGCTCCGCGCCGACACGGCCGAGGTGCAGCTCGTCGCCGGGTCGATCAATCGGGCACGGCCCGAGGCTCCGGCTCCGCGGGCCTACCGCGCCAAGGGTCTCGCGCTCTCGGAAGTGGTGGTGACGACCGATGAACAGGCTGTGGGCGAGACCCACGTGTACCAACTCCCCGGCAAGGTCTCCATTGAGCCCGGGATGGCGGTGACGACGGCGCTGTTCCCCCGCTCGGGTGCTGCCTACGCCCAGGAGTTCATCGTTCCGGGAGCGTTGCCATGGCGCGGCTTCCTCGGCCAGGCGTCGGGGGAAGAGAATCGCGTGCCGGTGCAGGTGTGGTACACCCTCAAGCGCGCCCGCGGCACGCCGTTCGGCGAGCGCCCACTCCCCGGCGGCACGGTCCAGGTGTACCAGGCCGATTCCGCTGGCCGGCTCCAGCTCGTGGGGGAAGCGCGGAGCGAGCACACGGCGCCTGGGCGCGATCTGCGGGTCCAGTCGGGCGATGCCTTCGACTTCACCGCGGAGCGCGTGCAGACGGACTACACGCAAGAAGCGCTGGCGCCCCCCAAGCGCGGGATGGCGCCGCGCCAGCGGATCACCGCCGCGTACAAGGTCACGATCTCGAACGCGAAACCCGCGGCGGTGACGGTCGACGTGCGCGAGGCGCGCTTCGGCGTGTGGCGCGTCACGGAAAGCAGCGCGCCGGCCGAGAAGCTGTCCGCCAGCGAAGTCCGGTTCCGAGTCGCGGTGCCCGCGAACGGCGACGCGACGCTCACCTACACCGTACAGGCCGAGTCGTGACGGTCCAGCTGCTGCACGTCTCTGATCTGCATTTCGGCGGTCTCGCGGACGTCGAGCAGATCGAGGCGCTGGAGCAGACGATCCCCGACCTGCGACCCGACGCGGTGGTGATCTCGGGAGACCTGTCGCAGCGGGCGCGGCATGGCGAGTTCCAGCGCGCGCGGGCGCTGGTGCAGACGGCGGCCCGAACGGCGCCGGTGCACGTGATCCCCGGTAACCACGATGTGCGCTGGTGGAGGCGACCCCTCATCCCGTTCGACAAAGCGCCGCTCTACGCGAAATACGCTCGCTATCTGGGCGTGGACTTGGCGCCCACGTTGACGCTGCCCGGGGCCGTCATCGCGGGCGCGCTCACGTCGCACGGCGTCGCCTGGGGTTCGCTCACCCTGCGGCTCCGCGACCTCGCGGTCAAGGGACATCTGCCGAAGCGCGAGATCGAGCGGGTGCGCGCGCTGTTCGCCGCCGCGCTGCCCGAGCAGGCGCGCGTGCTGGTCCTGCACCACAACGTGCTGCGGGGCGACATCTCGCGCCGCATGGGGCTCGCCCGCTGGCGGCAGGCGCAGCGCCGCATCATCGGCTCCGGCGCGGAGGTCGTGCTGTGCGGGCACGACCACCAGGAGGGCGCCGACCTGCTCGACGGACGCGTGGTGGTGTCGACCGCGGGGACGTTGTGCCAACGCTCGCGCGGCGGGCGCCCCTCGAGCTTCAACTTCGTGACGATCGAGCCCACGGCCGTCCACATCACCTTCTTCCGGTGGGACGTCGAGGCCCGCCGCTTCCGGGCGTCGGATACCGCCGCCTTCGCTCGGCCCGGGCGTCAGTCGTCAGCGCCGCAGGTCCAAGCTGCCAGTTAGGTTTACCGACGACTGCCCGACTGAACACTGCCCACTGAGGCTCATATGCCGAAATTCCAGGGCGTCGACTTCTACGACGTCGATGGACTATTGTCCGAAGAAGAGCGCGCGGTGCGGGACACGGTGCGCGGCTGGGTGGACGACAACCTCATCCCCATCATCGGCGAGCACTACATCGAAGGCCGATTCCCCAAGCAGCTCGTGCCGCAGATGGCCGAGCTCGGCCTGTTCGGCGCCAACCTGCCGGAGGAGTACGGCTGCGCCGGACTGAACAACGTCGCTTACGGGCTGATCATGCAGGAGCTGGAGCGCGGCGACTCGGGGGTGCGCTCGTTCGCCTCGGTGCAGGGGGCGCTCGCCATGTACCCCATCTATGCCTTCGGCTCGGACGCGCAGAAGCGGCGCTGGCTGCCGCCGATGGCGTCGGGCGCGGTGATCGGATGCTTCGGGCTCACCGAGCCGGACTACGGGTCGAATCCCAGCGGCATGATCACCGTGGCGAAGGAAACGAAGGACGGCTGGGTGTTGAATGGCGCCAAGATGTGGATCACCAACGGCTCGACGGCGCAGCTCGCCGTCGTGTGGGCCAAGACGGGCACGCTGGACGACGTCAATTCGATCCGCGGCTTCATCGTGCCCACCGACACCAAGGGCTTCTCCGCCAAGGACCAGAAGGGCAAGCTCTCCCTGCGCGCCAGCGACACGAGCGAGCTGGTGCTCCAGGATGTGTGCCTGCCGAAAGACGCGCTGCTGCCCCAAACGGGCGGCCTCAAGTCTCCGTTGATGTGCCTCACCCAGGCGCGCTACGGCATCGCCTGGGGGGCGGTGGGCGCGGCGATGGCGTGCTACGATGAGGCGGTGGGCTACGCGAAGAGCCGGGTGATGTTCGGGCATCCGATCGGCGGCTTTCAGCTGCAGCAGGCGCGCCTCGCCGAGATGCTCACCGAAATCACCAAGGCCCAGCTGCTCTGTCTGCAGCTCGGGCGCCTCAAGGACCAGGGGAAGGCCACACCGCAACAGGTCTCGCTCGCCAAGCGCAACAATGTGAGCATCGCGACCGATGTGGCGCGCGAAGCGCGGCGCCTGCTGGGCGCGAACGGCATCCTGGCGGAGTACCAGGCGATGCGCCACCTCGCGAACCTCGAGTCGGTCTACACCTACGAGGGGACGCACGACATTCACACGCTCATCCTAGGCCAGGAAATCACGGGGTTGAGTGCGTTCAACTGAACGCGGAAGTCGGAACGCGGAACGCGGAACCGAAGATCGTCCTGCTGTTCCGCGTTCCCACTTCCGCGTTCCGCGTTGGTTCGTCGGCGCGGTGCTGATCGCTTGGCCGCCCCCGCCCGCCAGCGCACAGCAGCCCGACTCCACGCCCAAAGACACCAGCACCCTCACCCCCGTCGTCGTCACCGGCGTCCGGCTCCCGACCGTGCGCGAGCTGGCGCGCGGATTGGCGGGACGGACCGCCACCTTGGGCGTCCAGGACCTGGACGCGCGCGGCGTGCGCTCGCTGGCCGACGCGCTGGAGCAGTTGCCGGGTGTGACCACATCCGACGAGCTGGGGGCCACGGGCCAGATGGACGTGTCGCTCCGCGGGTTCCAGGTCTCACCGGTGATCGGGCTGCCGCAGGGTGTGACGGTGTACATCGACGGGGTGCGCGCCAACGAGGCGGACGCGCACGAGGTCAACTTCGACCTCCTGCCGCTCGAGGATGTCGAGCGGGTCGACGTCGTGTACGGGCCGTCGGTGCTGCTCGGCCGGAATGCGCTGGGCGCCGCCGTCAACCTCGTGACCCGGCGCGGCGCGAGCCCGGCAGAGCGCGAAATCGAAGCGTCGGCGGGGAGCTGGGGCCGCTACGAGCTCAAGGCGCGCGCCGGGGCGCGGCGCGGCGTGTGGGACTACTACGTCGGCGCACGCTACGAGCGGGAGGACGGGTGGCGTCAGGACACCCGCAGCCGGATCGGCACGCTGTTCGCGAAGCTCGGAGTCCTGAACGGTACCTGGGACGCGACCCTCAGTTATTCGGGGGCGGATAACCGGATCTTCCAGGCCGGGAGCCTGCCCGAGAGCGTGGCGATGGCGAGCCCACGCGTGAACTTCACCGGGGGCGATTACTTCGCGCCGCGGGCGCACCTCGTCATCCTCAACGCGCAACGGTTGATCGGACGGACGCAGCTCGCCGCGAACGCGTTCGGACGGTCGCTCTCGAGCGAGCAGTTCAACGCGAACTTCGTCGGCGCAGACTCGCGCCAGCGGAACGCGACGCGCAGCGGCGGAGGGGCGGTGCAGCTCTCGGGACGGCTGCCGCTCGGGACGAGAGCGCTGCGCTGGCTGGCGGGCGCCGACGTCGCCTACGACCACGTCGCGGTGCGCATCTTCGCCGTGCCGGGGGGAACCCCCCCGCCACCGGATGCGCTCACCGAGTCGGTGCGCACCCGTCAGGTGAACGCGGGAGCCTTCGCCGGCGCGAACCTCGACGTGGTGCCGCGGCTCACGGCCACCGTCGCGGCGCGCTACGACTGGATCCGGGTGCCGTTCGAGGACCTGATCGACGCGACGCAGAGCGGCCTCCACATCTTCCGCCGGCTCTCGCCGCGGGCCGGGCTGACGTGGAGCGGCGCCCGCGGGCACGAGCTGTTCGCCTCCGTGAGCCGCGGGTTCCGCGCCCCCGCCGTCGTGGAGCTGGCGTGCGCCGATCCGCAGGCCGCCTGTCCGCTGCCGTTCGCCCTCGGGCCCGACCCGGCTCTGAAGCCCGTCGTCGCCACGACCACCGAGCTGGGGTGGCACGTCCGCCCGCCCCATGGTCGATTCGACGCCAGCGCCGACGCGTACCGCACCGACGTGCGTGACGACATCTTCTTCATCGCGTCGACCGTCACGGGCGGCTACTTCCAGAACATCGGCGCTACGCGTCGCAGCGGCATCGAGCTCGCCCTCCAGTGGGTCGGTCCCGCCGGCCTCCGGGCATACGTGAATTACGGCTACACGCGGGCCACGTTCCGCACGACCGCGACGCTCGCCACCACGCGCGACAGCGCGGGCGAGACGGTGCGACCCGGCGACGCGCTACCGATGGTGCCGGACCACCGCGTCAACGCCGGGCTCGCGGTGCGGCTCCTGAGCGCGTCCACGCCGGAGTCCGGGCCATGGCTCACTGCGGGGCTCGACGCCCGCTACGTGGGCCCGCAATGGCTCCGCGGCGATGAGGAGAACGCCACCCATCGGTTGTCCGATTATGCCGTGGCCGACCTCTCGCTCACCGCCGGTTGGCGCGACTTCGAGCTGCGCGGGGCGGTGGGCAACGTGTTCAATCGGCGCGCTTTCAACTTCGGTACCTTCGCCGAGAACCCCACCGTCGCTGGCACGCCGGTCCAGCGCTGGCTGACGCCCGGATTGCCGCGGCATGTGCAGGTCAGCCTGAGCGCAGACTTCTAGGCGCCAGGGCTCAGTGCAGTCGCAAGCCGTAAGCCGCAAGCGGTTGCCAGACACCAGTCGCCGGGTTTGTTTTCCTGCGCCTGAGTACTGTGAACCGCTTACGGCTTGAGGCTTGCGGCTGCTCTGACGACTGACACCTGACGACTGACGACTCCATGAAGATCGCCGTCTGCATCAAGCGCGTGCCCGACTCCGAGACGCGCGTCAAGATCGCCGCCGACGGCAAGTCGCTCGACGAGGCCGGCGTCAAGTTCATCCTCAATCCGTACGACGAGTTCGCCGTCGAGGAGGCACTGCGGCGGAAGGAACAAGCCGGGGCCGGTGAAGTCGTCGTCATCGCGCTCGGCCCGGCGGCGGCCCAGGAGACGATCCGCACCGCGCTCGCGATGGGCGCGGATCGCGGCATCCTGCTCCAGGCGGACCGGCTTCCCGTCGATGGCTTCGAGGCGGCGAAGGCGCTCGCCGCCGAGCTCAAGAACGCCGGGTTCGACCTGATCCTCTTCGGTAAGATGGCGATCGATGACTCCAACCATCAGGTCGGCCCGATGGTGGCCGAGCTGCTCGACCTGCCGTGCGTGACCACGGTGGCACACCTCGAGATCGCAAGCGGGAAGGGCGTCGCGGAGCGGGAGATTGAAGGGGGCGTCGAGGTCGTGGAGTTCCCGCTCCCGGCGGTGCTCACGACCGACAAGGGCCTGAACGAGCCGCGCTACCCCGCGCTCAAGGGGATCATGGCGGCGAAAAAGAAGCCGCTCGACGTGAAACCCACCGCGCTCGGCGCGGGAGGACTCGAGATCGTCGCGCTCACCCCGCCCCCGGAGCGGCCGGCCGGCAAGATCGTGGGCGAGGGCGCGGCGGCGGTTCCCGAGCTGGTGCGGCTGCTGCGCGAGGAGGCGAAGGTCCTGTGAGCGACGTCCTCGCGGTGCTCGAGCAGCGCGACGGCGTCGTGCGCAAAGTATCCCACGAGGTCGTCACCGGCGCCCGGCGCCTCGCCGACGCCCTCGGCGGGAGCGTGGACGCGCTGCTCCTCGCCGCGGGCGCCGCGAGGGGTGCCGATCTGCTGGGCGGGTTCGGCGCCGACAAAGTGATCACCTTGATCCACGCCGCGTTCGGGAGCTACGCCCCCGAAGGGTATGCGCGCGTGATCGCGGAGCGCGTGCAGACGGCGGCGGGTCGCTACGGGGCCGTGGTGTTCGCGGCGAGCGCCACGGGAAAGGATCTCGCTCCTCGCGTGGCGGCGCGGCTGGGGCGGCCGCTCGCGCAGGACGTGACCGATGTGGGTGCCGAATCCGGCGCCGTCACCGTGGTCCGACCCGTGTACGCGGGCAAGGCGCTGCTCCAGCTCAAGATCGTCGGGAGTCCCGCCCTGCTGTCGCTCCGGCCCAACGTATTCACGCCGGTCCAGCGGCCCAAGGCGGGGGCGCAGGAGAGCGTGGCGGGGAACGGGCCTGCCGGTCGGGTGGTCGTGAAACAAATCAAGGCAGCGGACGCGGGCACGCTCGACGTCGCGGAGGCGCCGATCATCGTGTCGGGTGGGCGGGGCCTCAAGGAGCCCGCCAACTTCAAGGTGCTGGAGCAGCTGGCGGCGGCGTTCGGCGGGCGCGCGGCCGTGGGCGCGTCGCGCGCCGTGGTGGACGCCGGCTGGCGCCCGCACGCCGATCAAGTGGGACAGACCGGCAAGACGGTCAGCCCGACGCTGTACGTCGCGGTCGGCATTTCGGGCGCGATCCAGCACCTCGCCGGCATGCGCACGTCCAAGGTCATCGTGGCGATCAACAAGGACAAGGACGCGCCGATCTTCAAAGTGGCGGACTACGGAATCGTGGGAGATCTGTTCGAGATCGTGCCGAAGCTCGCCGAAGAGATCCGCAAGCTCCATGGGTAAATGCGGAACGCGGAAGGCGGAACGCGGAACAGTGGTGCCGGCTGCCGAACCCGAATTGGCCCACGCGCTCGACGCCCGCGCATCAGTTCCGCGTTCCGCGTTCCGCCTTCCGCGTTCGTCATGATCCTCCCCGCTGCCTACCAACCTCCCCCGCCCCTCGACAGGCTCCTGCTGCCGGTCGGCGCCCCGGGCGCGGGCGACCGGATAGAGCTGGACGTGCTGATCGTGGGTGCCGGACCGGCGGGTCTCGCCTGTGCCATCGAGCTGGCGCAGCTCGCCCGGCGCGCTGTCGGCGACACCGAGCTCAACATCGGTGTACTCGAGAAGGCCGAGGCTCTGGGTGAGCATTCGCTCTCGGGCGCCGTCGTGAACCCGCGCGCGTTTCGCGACCTGTTCCCCGACCTCCAGGACTCGGACTTCCCCTTCCGGGGCCGGGTGCGGCAGGAGCGGGTCTGCCTCCTCACGTCCCGCCGGGCGATTACCCTCCCCACGCCGCCCACGATGCACAACACCGGAAACTACGTCGCCTCGCTGTGCGAAATCGTGCGCTGGCTGGGCGCGCGCGCCGAAGCGCTGGGCGTGAATCTGCTCACCGGCTTCCCGGCGGCGAGCCTCCTCGTGGACGGGCGGCGGGTGGTGGGGGTCCGGACCGCTGCGACCGGCCTCGACCGCGACGGCCGACCGCTCGCCAACTACCAGGCGCCGAACGACGTCGTCGCCCAGGTCACGGCGCTCGCCGAGGGGACCAGGGGGAGCTTGTCGCAGGCGTGGCTCGAGTGGCAGGGTGTGGGCGCGGAGAATCCGCAGATTTTCGCGCTCGGCGTGAAGGAGATCTGGGAGACGAAACACCCGCTCGACGCGATCGTCCACACGCTCGGCTGGCCGCTCCCCACCGACGCCTTCGGCGGCAGCTTCATGTATCCGCTCGAGCCGAACCTCGTGGCGCTCGGGCTCGTGGTGGGGCTCGATTACCGGGATGCCGCGCTCGACGTACACGCGCTGTTCCAGCGGATGAAGCTGCACCCGGTGTTCCGGCGGGTGCTCGAGGACGGCGAGATGGTGGAGTGGGGCGCGAAGACCATTCCCGAGGGCGGGTACTACGCCGTACCGGCGCGCCGCTCGGGCGACGGCGTGGTGATGTTGGGCGATGCGGCCGGGTTCGTGGACGTGCCGTCGCTCAAGGGAATCCACTACGCCATGCAATCGGGGATCTTCGCCGCACGCGCCATCTTCGCGGGCCTCGCGGCGGGCGACGCATCCGCCGCACGGCTCGCCGAGTACGACCGCCTGGTGAAGGAATCCTTCATCATGAAGGACCTGTATCGCACCCGGAACATGCGCCTCGCCTTCAGGGACGGCTTCTATGTGGGTGGGGTGAAGGCGGCGCTGATGACGCTCACAGGGGGCCGGTTTCCGGGTGGAAAGATCGCCATGCGGCGCGACGCCGATGTGGAGCGCACACTGACCCCGGGCGCAAGCCCGGGGATCACCCCTGACGGTCGTCTAACGTTTTCGAAGGTGGATGGTGTCTTTAGATCCGGGAACGCGACGCGCGACACCATTCCGACCCATTTGGTGGTCGGGAAGGACGTGCCCGCCGCAGTGGCGGAGTTCTACGCGCGCCTGTGCCCGGCCGGGGTGTACGAAGTGGCGCAGGGGACGCTGCGCGTCAATGCGCCGAACTGCATCGATTGCAAGGCCACCGACGTGCTGGGCCCGAGATGGACGCCGCGCGAAGGCGGCAGCGGCCCCAAGTACAAGAGGATGTAACCTTTCACGCCGCTCTCACAGGCCTGCCATCTTGAGCCCGTCGATGATGAATTGCACCGCGATCGCGCCCAGCACCAGGCCCATGAGTCGGGTGAGGATGCGCATCCCCGTCTGGCCGAGCCGGCGCTCGAGCCGTGTCGCGGCCGCCAGGGTCACGTAACAGAGCAGCGCCGTCAGGGCGATCGCGGCGTAGACGCCGATGGTGGTCAGCTCGGATTTCGACGCCCCCGCGAGCACCATGACCGTCGAGATCGCGCCCGGTCCGGCCAGCATCGGGACGCCGAGCGGCATGATGCCCACGTCTTCCTTCTCGATGCCCTCGGCCTTCTCGACGGGCGTCTCCTTCTGCTGGCTGCGGCGCGCTTGCACCATGTCGAGGGCGTTGAGCCCGATCAACACGCCACCGGCGATTTTGAACGCGGCGATGGTAATGCCGAACAGCCGGAAGATGAGACTGCCGCCCAGGGCGAACGCCGTCAGCGTGACGGCGCAGGTCCAGGCGCCGCGCCGGGCCATGGCGCGGCGCACCTCGGGCGTGTCGCGGGCGGTCATCGCGAGGAACGTGGGCACGGCGGTGAGGGGGTCGACAATGAAGAGCACCGATGTGAAGATCAGGAACAGCTCCTGCAGCGTCTTCAGCATGCAGTCACATCGTGACCTGGACGACCCGATCTTTGCCGGTGCGTTTGGCTTCGTACATCGCCTGGTCGGCTTTGCGGAGCAGCTCGTCGGTCCCCGCTTCGGTCCCCGAAACCGCCACCACACCGACGCTGGCGGTTACGGACGGCGTGCCGCGGAACACCGTGCGGATGCCGGCGGCGAGTCGTGAGGCTGCGGCGTGGGCCACGGCCCCGTCGGTCTCGGGCATCAGGACGCCCAGCTCGTCGCCGCCCAGCCGCCCCACCACGTCCGCCTGGCGCACGGCGCTACGCATCGCGTCCGCCACGAGCCGCAGCACGGCGTCGCCCGTGGCGTGGCCGTGTGCATCGTTCACCTTCTTGAAGTCGTCGAGATCGAGGTAGATCAACGCCAGCGGGCGCCCGTAGCGTCGATGGCGGCCCAGCTCCTGCGCCAGCTCGTTGGAGAAGGCACGTGCGTTGAGCACGTTCGTGAGCGGATCGTGCGTCGCCAGCAGCTCGAGCTTGCGCTGCGTGCGTCGCAGCTGCGACATCCCGGCGATCGCCACCCCGACCACGGCGAGGTATGCCACCTCGTTCAGGGCGCGGATCCCGAGGGCTGTGGTCTCGGGCATCTGGTCGAGGCCGGCGCTGAAGCGGAGCAGCGCCCCGAAGGTCGCGAAGGCGATGCCCCACCCGACCCCGTCGTGCCACGTGGCGAGCAGCACCGGGATCACGTACAGGATCCCCAGGCGCAACTCGTTCGACGTCTTCGCGTTCAGGGCATAGACGCCTGCAACGAGGGCGGCGCACCCGACCAGCCGGAGGGCACGGAACAGGTCCCGGTGGGCGGCCACCTAGAAAGGGACCTCGGCCACGTGGTGTGGATCGTCGAGCAGCAGCGCCGCGAGGGTCTCGCCCGCGGCCACCGCCGGCCGGTCTTCCGGCACGATCAAGAGCGCGTTGGCCCGGGCCATGGAGGTGAGGATGCCGGAACCCTGCGGGCCCGTCAAGCGCCCCGTCAGCGCGCCGTCCGGTCCCTGCGGCTCGACGACCGCCCGCAGGAAGTGGCGGAGCTTCGGGCCGAGCGTGATCGGCTCGCCCACGCACACGGGCACCGTGCGCCGGAACGGAAGGCGGTGGCCCAGCAGCCGCCGGATCGTCGGGCGCACGAACAGCTCGAACGTCACCATCACGCTGACCGGATTCCCGGGGAGCCCGATCCACGGCTGGTCGTCGAGCAAGCCGAAGCCGACCGGGGCGCCGGGGCGCATGGCGATACGCCACAGCTTCATCTCGGCGCCCAGGTCGGCGAGCACCTCCCGCACGAAGTCGTGCTCCCCCACGCTCACGCCGGCCGTCGTGACGAGCAGGTCGGCCCCCCGCGCGCCGGCGAGGTGCTCGCGCAGGCTTTCCTTCGTGTCGCGCGCCAGCCCCAGGTCCACCGGGATGCCGCCGGTTCGGCGAATGAGCGCATGCAAGGTGTACGAGTTGGACGTCGCGACCTTCCGCCCCGCGAGGATTTCATCGGCGTGGTCAAGGTCCACGATCTCATCGCCCGATCCCATGAAGGCCACGCGCGGGGCGTCGTGGACCAGCGGGGTCGCGTGGGCGATCGACGCGAGCACGCCCAGCTGCGCCGGGCCGAGCGGCGTGCCTGCCGTGAGCACGACCTCGCCTTTCCTGATGTCCTCGCCCCGGTGGCGGACGTTCTTGCCGGCGTCGCGGCCGGTCACCACCGTGACCCGCCCTTCCGCCGGCGCCGCGGCCTCGGTGTCCTCCTGACGCACGACCGTATCGGCACCCGGCGGGAGCGGGGCGCCGGTGAAGATGCGCGTGGCCTGGCCCGGTCCGATTGGCTTGGCGGGGAATTGCCCCGCCGCGACGCTCTCGATCACCGCCAGCGTGACCTTCTGCTGCGGTCCCGCGCGCTCGACATCGGCCGCGCGCGCGGCGTAGCCGTCCATCGCGGAATTGTCCCACCCGGGGAGATCGATGGGGCTCGCCACATCTACGGCGAGCACCCGGTCGAGGGCTTCGCGGAGCGGCCGGCGCGCCGCGGGCAGCGGAGCGACGTGCTCGAGGATGAGTCGGGCCGCTGCGGTCGGGGTCAGCATCTCAGGGTAGGATCGTGGCCCGGTCCCACGCGAGGTTGGCGAGCGTCACGAGCCACGCCGTATCGGAGAAGCGGAACACCGGAAACTCGGCGCGGTAGGTGGCGTTGTCAGTGACCATGGCGACCCAGTCGCCCGGGTCATGCACGGCTGGGTCGAACAGGGGGTCGGGTCCGGCCGCGAGACGGTACACTTCGATCTTGGGCAGGGGCTGCCGCTTGAATCCCTCGACCAGCACGATGTCCGCCCCGTCCAGATAGCGGCGCGCCAGCGCGACGGGCTCCGACTCCTCCTCGGTTTTTTCCCAGAGCACGCGTTGGCCCGGGCCCTCCATGAGCACGCGCTCCGCGCGTCCCTCGTGCCAATGGCGCCAGGAATCCTTGCCGCGTTGATCGGTATCGGCGGGATGGGTGCCGTGCTTGATCGTCATGACCCGGAGCGTGCGGCGCACGAGCTCCGCTGCGAGCGCCACCAAGAGGGTCGTCTTGCCGGCGTTCTTCCGCCCGATGATGGATATCATCCGCGTCGCCGCCACACGCCCTCCGCCCGTTCCAGGTCGGCGGGACTGTTCACGTTCAAGAACAGCTCGTCGGGGTCGCCGAATGCCCGGACGCGCTCGAGGGGTAGTGTACCGACCTTCACATCGGGGTGGAAGCCGATGGCCTTCAGGTCGCCGCGGTCGACCTGCCGCGCGATCGCGGGGCCGCACGCCGGCCCGTACACGGCGCACAGCGGCTCCACGCCGCGGCGGGAGTCGCTCTCGGGGAGGAAGGCGTCGCAGCCCGCCGCGCCCTCCACCAGCGCCCGCAGCAGCTCGGCGGTGAGGAACGGCATGTCCCAGGCGACGCACAGGACCGACCCCGCGCCCGACACGACCGCGGTGTAGATGCCGCCCAGGCTGCCGCAGTCGGGGACGACGTCGGGGATCGTCCGGAGGTCGGGCCGCCAGGTGGGGCCGTCGGGGGCGTTGGCCACCAGCAGCGGAGCCGCGCCGATCACGGCGGCCACGGCGTCCACGACGCGGTCGAGGATGCGCCGCCCCCCGAGCTCCACCAGTCCCTTCGGGTAACCGCCGTAACGGCGCGCGGCGCCGCCGGCCAGGACGGCGCCGCGCACGCTCAGAGGCCAAGCGCCTGGTGATCCACCATGAGACAGCGGTCCATCACGCAGGGGATGCCCGCGGCCTGCGCGCGTCGCCGCGCCGCCTCATCCACCACCCCGATCTGCAGCCAGATCAGGCGCGGTCGAACCCGGATCGCCTCGTCGACCACCGGCGCCACGAACTCGCTGCGTCGGAAGACGTCCACCACGTCGATCGCCGTCTCCGCCGCGGCCGCGGTGAGGGTGGGGTAGCTCGGCTCGCCGAGGATGGTGGTGTGGTTCGGGTTCACCGGAACGATCCGATAGCCCGCTAGCTGGAGGTAACGCGCCACGCCGTGGCTCGGGCGCGGGGCCGAGGGCGACAAGCCCACCACCGCGATGGTCCGCGCCGCGCCGAGGATGTCCCGCAGCTCCTCCGTCGTCACGCGTCCGGCCGGTGGACATGCGGCGTGCCGCTCACCGCGCGCCCGACCAGCACGATCCCCGCGCGCCGAGCGATCGTGAGGGCGAGGGTCGAGGGCACGCTCGGCGTCGCCACATAGGCGAGCCCGGCGCGCGCCGCCTTGTACGCGAGCTCGGCCGAGATGCGGCCCGTGACGAGCAGCCCCCGGCCGGTGATCGGCTCCCGCGCGAGCACCGCCGCCCCGATCACCTTGTCCACCGCATTGTGACGCCCGATGTCCTCGGCGTGGAACAGCAAGCGCGTATCGTCGGTGAGCGCGGCCGCGTGGATGCCCCCAGTCTCGTTGTAGCGCTCGCCGCGTCCGAACACTTCCTTGAAGAGCGCCCGCAATCGCTCGGCCGGGGGCGGGTCGCCGCGCGCCGGCGCATGCGCCACCGCGTGCGGATCGGCGAGGAACGTCGCCACCGCCCCGCATCCCGAGGCGAGCACCCGCTTGCGGTCCTCGCCTTTCACGAGCGCGAGGCGCGCCGGCTTCACCTCGGCCCAGAACCCCAGGTCGGTGGCGCAGGGGCGCAGCTTGACCAGGTCGTCGAGCGTCTCGATGTAGCCCTCGCCGTGCAGCCACCCCGTCGCCAACTCCTCGAGCAAGTCGGGCGTACACATCCAGGTGACCGCCGGCGCGCCGTTCACCTCGAGCCAGACCGGCACCTCCTCCACCACGGCGGATTCGGCGAGCATGCGGCCGCGGCGGGAGCCAGGCTGGCGGTCGGCATCCGTCGAAACTGACCCCGGGCGCGAGCCCGGGGTGAGCGAGTCTTGGCTCGTCGGGGACCCCGGGCGCGAGCCCGGGGTTAGTGGTTCACGGCTCACCGAAGTATTCCGAGTAGATATGCGGCCCCTCCTGTACGCGCACCGCGTGCAGTGTCACGCCCCCCGGCAGCCGCGGGGCGACCCGCTCCCATACGTACACCGCCATCGCCTCGCCCGTCGCCAGCCGGCGCCCGTCGGCGAACTCGGGAAGCGCCTCGTTGACGCTCCGGCCCTCCAGCCGCTGGGTGATCTCCTCAGCGAGCACGTGGTCCAGCGCCTCCAGGCTCATGACACCGCTCACCTCCGCGGCGAGCGGCCCCTTCACCGTGACCCGGCACTGGTAGCGGTGCCCATGCTCGGCGGCGGCCCGCCCGAACTCCTGGGCGTTGCGCTCATCGGGCCAGTCCGCCCGCCGGATCCGGTGCGTCGCGCTAAACTCAACGATGCGCGTAAGATAGCTGATTGGCATCTAGAACACCCGCACCGCGCTGGCCTTGAACGAGAACACCACGGGACCTCCCGGCATGAGCCCCAGGTCGCGTGCCGCCTCTTCGGTGACCACTGCCACCAGCTCCACGCCCACGTCCGCGGTGATATGCACCACCCCCGGCCGCTGGTGCGCCAGGCGGGTGACGCGCCCGGAAAACACGTTGCGCGCGGACGAGGCGAGCGGCTCGCGGCTCACGAAGATGTCCGTCGGCGGCACGGCGAGGATCGCGGGGCCGGTCTTGTCGGTCGTCGCGGCGATTTCGATGGTGCCGACGCACACGTGCTTCAGATCGCCGCCCCGCTCCGCGGACGGCAGCTCCACGCGGAACAGGTTCTCGGGCGTCACCGGCGCCAGCTTTCCCTCGGCGAGCGCGCGCACGTCGTCCGCCCAGCGGTAGGCGTCTTCCAGCTGGTGCGAGGCGAGACAGATCGCGAGCGGACGACGGGCGCGCTCCTCCGCGAGCACGCGATACAGGGTCTGCGCCGCCGCGCGGTCGGCCGAGCTGACGGGCTCGTCGAGCAGCAGCACGTCCGGCTCGACCGCGAGCGCCCGCGCCACGGCGACGCGCTGGACCTCGCCGTCCGAGAGCTCGTGCCGCCGGCGGTGCAGGAGCGGAGTGATTCCAAGCCGCGCGGCGACGCCATCGACTTTTCTGTTCACCTCTGTGCGTCCGATCCCTCTCACCTGTAGTCCGAATGCCAGATTTTCAAGGACGGTTCCGCGCAGCAGCACGGGGCGCTGCTCGACCAGCGTCACGCGGCGCCGCAGTCCGGAGCCGGGCCGGGCCGCCTGGCCCCCCGCGACGACGACGCCGTCGAGCCGTACCTCGCCCTCGGTCGGTTGCTCGAGGAGCGCGAGCAGACGCAGCAACGTGCTCTTCCCCGATCCGTTCGGCCCCACGATCGCCAACCCCGCGCCTGGTGGCACGGCGAACCGCTCGATGTCGAGTACCAGGCGGCCGTCGTAGCGGTGTCGCACGCCGACGAGCTCAAGCATGACCGCGGCCCTGCAGCATCTGGAGCGCGACGTTCACGAGCAAGGCGAGGAGCAGGAGGATCAGCCCGAGCGCCAGCGCCAGCCCGAAGTCGCCCTGGCTGGTATACAACGCGACCGCGGTCGTGAGCGTGCGAGTCTGGCCGCGGATGTTGCCGCCCACGGTCATGGCGGAGCCGATCTCGGCGACCACGTGGCCGAAGGCGGTCGTGATCACCGCGGCGAGCGCAAAGCGCGCCTCGCGCGCCACGGTCCAGGCGGTGCGCCAGCGGCCGGCGCCGAGCGTTTGGGCGGTGCGGCGGATGCGGGGATCCACGCCCTGAACCGCGGCGGCGGCGAGGGCGGCGGCGATCGGGAACGCGAGCACCACGTCGCCGACCACGATCGCCTGCCAGGTGTACAGCCACTCCATGCCGCCGAGCGGGCCGCGGCGGGACAGCAGGCCGTACAGCAGCAGGCCGACCACGACGGTCGGAAACGCCAAGGCCGTATTGACCACCGTGAGCGCGGCGCGGCGACCCCAGAAGGCCCGCGTTGCGAGCACGAACCCCGCGGGAATGCCGAGCCCGCAGGCGAGGAAGGTGGCGAAGAGCCCGATCTTGAGCGTGAGGAGGGCGATGCCGTATACCTCGGCGTCTGCCGAGACGAGCAGCGCAAGCGCGCGCCGGAACCCCTCCGCTAGAAAATCCATCCCACGCCGAACGTCGCCCAGGGATGCGCCGTCCACTCGGTGAGCGCCGCGGACGCGGACAGGACCGGGGGCTGGTCCACCGCGGGCGGGACCTTGTACTGCACCGGGTACTTGAGCTTCCAGAGCACCAGACGGACGTCCCCCCGCAGCGAGATCCGTCGCGTGGGGTGCCAGCGCAGGCCGGCGTTGGGGGCGAGCGTGATCTTGGTGCCGAACTCGTAGCCGCTGGTGTCGCGCGGCACGCGGCTGCCGACCGCTACGCCGAGCGCGCCGCCCAGGTACGGAGCGAAGCCGTGCCACGTCTTCCGGCCCGTCAGCACCAGCTGCAGGCCGGCGTCGGCCACGACCACCGCGTTGGCGAACGGGCCGCTCTTCCGCGAGAGCGTATCCTTCCTCGGGTCCACCACGAAGGTCGTGGTGCGGCCGTACGCGAGGCCGAGCGACGCACCGACGGCGCCGAACGGCACTTCGTAGCGGATGCCGCCGGTCGGGCCATCCGAGAGCCCGACGCCCAGGCTCCCCCGGCTCCCCCCCAGATACCCCGCCGTCACGACCAGCGCGGCGCCGCGCGGGACGTCGCGGTACGGCGAGCGGCCGGGGTCGTACCCCACTTGGGCGGCAGCCCCGCCGTACGACGCTATGACGCTCAGCCATACGATGGCCGCGGTGGCGGGGCGGAGCGGCCGTACAACGTAGCGTCGTAGCGTCATATGACCTCTCTCAAATCCCGCCCCGTCATCTCCGGCGGCGGTTCGATGTCGAGCATCCGGAGCAGCGTGGGGCCCACGTCGCGCAGGGCGCCGCCGTGGCGGAGGGGCCCGCGTGCTTCGTCGTCCACGATGACGAACGGCACCGGGTTCGTCGTGTGTGCCGTGTGCGGGCCGCCGGTCGTGGGGTCGACCATCAGCTCGCAGTTGCCGTGGTCCGCCGTCACGAGCAGCGTGGCGCCGCGCCGCTCGGCGCTCCGCACGACCCGCTCGAGGCACTGATCCACCGTTTCCACCGCCTGGACGGCGGCGCGTAGTACCCCGGAGTGACCGACCATGTCCCCGTTCGCGTAGTTGCAGAGCACGAAGTCGTGGTGCCCGGCCTCGATCGCCTGGCACAACACGTCGGTGACCGCGGGCGCGCTCATTTCAGGCATCAGGTCGTACGTCGCGACCTGCTGCGACGGCACGAGCAGTCGCTCTTCACCCGGGTACGGCGTCTCGACCCCGCCGTTGAAGAAGTACGTGACGTGCGCGTACTTCTCGGTCTCGGCGGTACGGAACATGGTCTTTCCCCGCTCGGACAGCACCTGCGCCACGATCTGCGAGAGCACCATCGGCCCGAACGCGATCGGCACCGTGAAGGTCTGGTCGTACCGGGTCATGGCCACGAGATCGACGGCCGGCCGGGCACCGGTGGCGAAGCCGTCGAATCCGTCCACCGCGAGCGCGCGCACCATCTGCCGCATCCGGTCCGCGCGAAAGTTGAAGCAGAAGATACCGTCGCCCGACCGGATGCGGGGCGTGCCCGTGATCACGCGCGGCTTCACGAACTCGTCGGTCTCGCCGGCCTCGTACGCCTGGCGGATCGCCGTCACCGGGTCGGGGGCGGGCGTTCCGACGCCGTGCACCATGGCGTCGTACGCGATCTTGGTCCGCTCCCAGCGCTTGTCGCGGTCCATGGCGTAATAGCGACCGACGACCGTGGAGATCACTGGGGCTCGGGGATCGGGGCTCGGGGCTCGGACTCCGCCACCCCCTAACCCCGAGCCCCGAATCCCGAGCCCCTCGACCAGCTCCCGCATGAAGGCGAGCCCCGATTGCGGCGGCGTATCGCGCCCGTCCAGCCACGCGTGAATCGCGACCGGTAGCTCGTGCAGGTGGCCCAGTTTGATGGCCGCGACGAGGTGCTGATCGAGGGCGTGCACGCCGCCGCTGCCGATGAGCCCCAGCAGATGCAGCGTGCCGCCGCGCCGCTGCACCTTGCCGCACAGCTCGACGAGCGGTGGCAACCGGAAGAACTCGCCCGACTCGATCGCCTGGGAGATGCGCACCATGTCCTGCGGCACCACGCGGCCGGCGCCGAGGTTCAGATGTCCCACCTCGCTGTTGCCGATCTGTCCTTCGGGGAGTCCTACCGCGCGCCCGGCGGCGTCGAGCAGGGTACGCGGCGCCCTGGCCCAGAGACGGTGCCAGGTGGGCGTCCGTCCCAGTTCGACCGCGTTGCCCTCCCGGCCGGGACGGAAGCCCCAGCCGTCGAGCACGATCAGGACGACCGGGGTGCGCGGTACACGCCTCTTTGCCATATTGAAGGGGATGCAATCTAGCCGGGCCTTCCGCGCCCTTCCAGTTGTCCTGTGGCTCGTGACACCCCCGTCGCTCGCGGCCCAAGCGCGCTACCGAGTCATCACCGACGGCGCCTGGTTCTCTCAGGAGGCGGGAGGGAAGCGCCTCGCGCGCCTGGCGCGGGGCACGGTCTTGGTGGCCGGCGACACGCAGGGCGCCTGGCAGGGGGTCACGCTCGAGGGCTGGATCTTCGCGACCTCGGTGGGCCCGACCCCGCGGGCCGGCTACGACCTGGCGGTGACGCGGGCGCCCGAGGAGAACCTGCGCTCCGCGCCGGCGGGCGCGCTCATCGGGAAACTGCCCCAGGGCTTCCTGATGAACCGGGTGGCCGAGGGCTCGTCGGGCCGGTGGGTCCACGTGACGCGCGCGGGTTGGGTGGAGAAGACGGACCTCGAGGCAGTGGCGCAGGTGGCAGGGTCGCGGTCCGCGGACGCAGACACCGGGTCCGCCGGCGCCCCCCCGAGCTCCCGGCCCGGCCCGGCCCCGTTCCCGGGGCGCGGCGTCGCAGCCGGTCCCCCGGACACGACGGTCGGCGCTTCGGCTCCGGTCGACCCCGCGCGGGTCGAGTCCGCGCGGCGCACCGTGCTGTATCGCGCGCCCGAAGGTCAGCCCGTGGGCACGCTGGCGCCGTCGGCGCCGCTGCGCGTGTTGGGGCGATCGGGAGACTGGACACGGGTCGAGCTCGACGGGTGGGTCAGGAGCGCTGATCTGGAAATCGCGCCGCCCGGCGTGCTCGTGGGCATCACCGCGGCCGAGCTGCGCACCGATCCGCTGCGCTATGCGGGCCAGGTGCTCCGCTGGACGCTCCAGTTCATCTCGACGCAGAAGGCGGACGAGCTGCGGCCCGAGATTCCCAACGGGGCCACGTATGTCCTCGCGCGCGGGCCGCTCCCCGAGCGGGGCTTCGTGTACGTGGTGGTCCCCGAGGCGAAGCGCGCGCAGCTCGAGACCCTCACCCCCCTCGCCACCATCCAGGTCACCGCGCGAGTGCGGACCGGCCGCACGCGGTTCCTCGGCAACCCCGTGCTCGACCTGATCAGCCTCGAGACCCTCCCATGAACGAGATCCTGCGTGACCGCCTGCTGCGGAAGCTCGACACGCTCCCCGAGGACAAGGCGTACCAGGTCCTCGACTACCTCGAGTTCCTCGAGTCCAAGTACGCGGAGCGACCGGCGGGTGCCGCGCCGTTCCAGAGGGTCGCGGAGACGTTGGAGGACACGTTGCGCGCGGGCCGCGTCCCCGTGAACATCATTCGGGGCACCATGGACGCCGTGGGCAAGGCAGGGAAGTTTTTCGAGAAGGTCGCCGCGGCGGGAAAGGCGGCGGTGGAGGAGGCGGCGAAGAAACCCGCGGACCAGGCGAAGGTTGAGGAAACGCCCCCCGCCCAGTAACTTTCGCCATGGGTACCTTCCGCCCCGCTCCCGCTCTCACTTTCGACGACGTTCTCCTCGTTCCGCGGCTCTCCAGCGTTCACCCGCGGAGCGTGGACGCGCGCTCGCGGTTCACCCGTAGCATCCCGCTCAACATCCCGCTCGTGTCCGCTGCGATGGACACCGTCACCGAGGCGGAGATGGCCATCGCCATCGCGCGCGAGGGTGGGATCGGTGTGATCCACAAGAACATGCCGGTGGACCGCCAGGCGGCCGAGGTGGACCGCGTCAAGCGGAGCGAGTCGGGAATGATCCTCCACCCCATCACCCTCGGCCCCGACCGCCCGCTGCGCGAGGCGGTGCGTCTGATGGAACGGTTCCGCATCTCGGGTGTGCCGATCGTGGACGACGCCGGTCGCCTGGTGGGCATCATCACGAACCGCGACCTGCAGTTCGAGCGCGAGCTCGACCGCCCGCTCCGCGATGCGATGACGAAAGACCGCCTGGTGACCGCGCCGGTGGGCACCACGCTCGAAGAGGCCGAGAAGACCCTCGCCAAGCACCGCATCGAAAAGCTGCCGGTCGTGGACGACCGGGGGGTCCTGAAAGGTCTCATCACCATCAAGGACATCTTCAAGCGCCGGCGGCACCCCCATGCCAACAAGGACCAGCACGGCCGGCTGCGCGTTGCCGCCGCGGTGGGCGGGACGACGGACGCGCTGACGCGCGCCCGCGCGCTGGTGGACGCCGGCTGCGACGTGATCGTCGTGGACTCGGCGCATGGGCACTCCGAGGGCGTGCTCAAAACCGTCGCTTGTCTGCGCGAGGCGTTCCCGGACGCGCAGCTGGTGGGCGGCAACGTGGCGACGGAGACGGGGGCGCGGGCCCTGGTCGAGCGCGGCGTGGATGCCGTGAAAGTGGGCGTGGGCCCCGGCTCGATCTGCACGACGCGCGTCGTCACCGGCGTAGGCGTTCCCCAGATCACCGCCATCCTCGACGCCGTCCACGGCGCGGGAGACATCCCGGTGATCGCCGACGGCGGCATCAAGTACTCGGGCGACCTGGTGAAGGCGCTCGCCGCCGGCGCCGAGAGCGTGATGATCGGCTCGATGCTCGCCGGCACGGAGGAGAGCCCCGGCGAGTCATTCCTGCTCGAGGGTCGTCGCTTCAAGGTGATCCGCGGGATGGGCAGCCTCGGGGCGATGGAGGAGGGCTCCGGCGACCGCTACTTCCAGGAAGGCGAGGTCTCGCCGTCGAAGCTCGTGCCCGAGGGCATCGAGGGGCGCGTGCCGTACCGGGGTCCGGCGGCCGACGTGATCTTCCAGATGGTGGGCGGCCTGCGCAGCGGCATGGGCTACTGCGGGGTGTGCGACATCAAGGCGCTGCGCAGCGAGACGGAATTCATCCAGATCACGACGGCGGGCTTGCGCGAATCGCACCCGCACGACGTCGTGATCACGCGGGAAGCTCCCAATTACAGCCTCTGACGGCTTGACAGGCCCGCCACGCGGGCCTACTCTAGCCGCCATCTCGCCGTCGTTCCGACAACCGCTCGAACTCATCACGAGGGACGCATGAATCTTCTCCGCCGGAAGAGCGTCACCGAGCTTCAGACCGAGGCACTCACGGATCACAGTTTGAAGCGGGCCCTCGGCGCGCTCAACCTGACCATGCTCGGGATCGGCGCGATCATCGGCACCGGGATTTTCGTGCTCACCGGGACGGTGGCCGCGATGAACGCGGGGCCCGCCGTCGTGCTGTCGTTCGTGATCGCCGGCGTCGCTTCGATCTTTGCGGCCCTGTGCTATTCCGAGTTCGCGTCGCTGGTGCCGATGGCGGGCAGCGCGTACACCTATGGCTACGCGACGTTGGGGGAGATCGTCGCCTGGATCATCGGCTGGGATCTCGTGCTCGAGTACGCGCTGGGCGCCGTGACGGTCGCGATCGGGTGGTCGGGATACGTCGTCTCGTTCCTCAAGGACATCGGGATCGCCGTGCCGCCCGCGCTGTCGGCGGCGCGCGGCACCGCGGTGACCCTGGCGGACGGCTCCACCATCACCGCGGTCTTCAACCTGCCGGCCGTCATCATCATCGCGATCATCACCACGCTGCTGGTCATCGGCATCAAGGAATCGGCCAACGTCAACAATGTCATCGTCTTCGTGAAGGTAGCCGTGGTGCTGTTGTTCATTGGCGGCGCGGCGCACGCGATCAACCCGGCCAACTGGCACCCGTTCATCCCACCCGCCGAGGGCCCCGGACTCTACGGGTGGAGCGGCGTCATGACGGGGGGGGCGATCGTGTTCTTCGCCTACATCGGGTTTGACGCGGTGAGCACCGCCGCGCAGGAGGCGAAGAATCCGCAAAAGGACATGCCCATCGGGATCATCGGGTCGCTCCTGATCTGCACCGTGCTCTACATCATCGTGTCCGGCATCGCGACCGGGGTGGTGCCCTACAAGGAATTGAACGTCCCCGATCCAATCGCCGTGGCCGCCGACCGGGCGGGGATGGGCTGGATGTCGTCGCTCATCAAGCTGGGTGCGATCGCCGGCCTGTCGTCCGTGATCCTGGTAATGCTGCTGGGGCAATCGCGGGTGTTCTGGACCATGTCTCGCGACGGTCTCCTCCCCCAGTTCGTCAACAAGATTCATCCCAAGTTCCAGACTCCCTACCTCACCTCGATCATCACCGGAATCGGCGTGGCGTTCGTGTCGGCGCTCCTCACCGTGCGCGAAGCCGGGAGCCTCGTGTCGATCGGCACCTTGCTGGCGTTCGTCATCGTGTCGGTCGGCGTGTTGGTGCTACGCCTCCGCGAGCCCAACCTACCCCGAGCGTTCAAGACCCCGTGGGTGTGGTTCGTGGCTCCCATGGGTGCACTTTCGGCCCTCTATCTGATGGCCTCGCTGCCGTGGCGGACCTGGGAGCGGCTGATCATCTGGTTCGTGGCCGGGATCGTGATCTACTTCCTCTATGGCGTGAGACACTCGAAGCTGGCTTCCAAACCCTAGGAGCGTCGCGCGGCGCGTCCCGGCGCGAGGGTCGGTTCAGCGAGGAGGTGCGATGAGGCGGCGTATCAGCCTGTGGAGCCTCGCGTGGGGCGTGGCGATCATGGCGGCCGCGGCCGCGTGTGGGAGTGACAACGCGACGGCTCCGGCCCCGTGTGACACATACCACGGTGGGATCGTGGGCACGTCCGATAGTCTGCCCGGGTCGTACACGCTCACGTCCTTGTGCCAGGGCGCCAAACCGGACCTCGTGCCACCGACCGCTACCGGAATGCTGACGATCACGCACTCCGATTTCACCGCCTCGCTCATGATTCAGGGTCAGTCTCAGACAATCAGCGGCACGTACACCACGACCGGAGAGGCGATCTCCGTGACGTTGGGCCTGGGCCAGTTGACCGGCACGTTCAGGCTCGCCAACGACACGTTGAGCGTGAGTGGTGCCGTGGGACCTCAGGCCCTATCGTTGGTTGGGACGCGAGCGGCACAGTAGTCCTTGCGTGACGCCCTATGACCACGAGCGCCGTTTCGATTCCCCCAGAGCGGGTCCGCGCGGCCGAGGACGTCGCAGCGATCCTCGCGCCTGGCCGGCGCGTCGCGCTCACCACGCACGTGAACGCCGACGGCGACGGAGTCGGGAGCGAGGTGGCGCTGTGGCATTTGCTCACCGCCCGCGACATCCGCGCGACCATCGCCAACCCGACGCCGATCCCCGAGCGGTTTCACTTCCTCGTCCCGGCTGGAGCCGATCACTCGGCACGCGCGGCGCGCGAGATCGAGTCCGCCGATGTGGTGGTGGTACTGGACATCTCGGACGTGAGCCGGCTGGGCGACCTGGCGCGCGCGATCACGCAGTCGCACGCCGTGGCGTGCATCGACCATCACGTGAGCGGGGGCTCGCTTCCGGGCGGGCCGCGTCTCGTGGCGCCCGAGGCGGCCGCGACGGCGGAGCTGGTGTTCGACCTCGCGAGCGCGCTCGGATGGTCGCTGCCTCCCGACGCGGCCCGCGCGCTGTACGTGGGGATTCTCACCGACACGGGCGCGTTCCGGTTCGCGAACACGACGCCGCGGGTGCTGCGGGTCGCGGGTGCCCTGCTGGAGCGCGGCGTGGACCCCGAGTCGATCTACGAGGCAGTGTATGCGAGCGCACCCGAGGGCCGCGTCCGGCTCATGGCCGAGGTCCTGGGGACCCTCGTGGTGGAGCACGAGCGCGGGCTCGCCTGGGTCACCGTCCCGCCGGATGCGCTGCAACGGCACCGCGCCACGGCCGACGACCTGGACGGCATCGTCGAATTCCCGCGCTCGATCGCCGGCGTGCGCCTGGCGCTGCTGTTCCGCCAGCTCGCGAACGGGAAGGTGAAGGTCAGCCTCCGCTCGCTCGGGGATGTGGACGTGGCCGAGCTGGCGCACCGGTTCGGGGGTGGGGGGCACAAGAAAGCCGCGGGGGCGTCGGTCGACGGCACGCTCGCCTCCGCGCAGGCGGAGGTCCTGGCGGCGGCGCGGGAGTATTTGAACGGGCGTTAGGGCCGTCGCAGAAAGACGCGCACCAATCACTGTGAAAAAGACATTCGTCGCCACGCTCGTCGTCCTGCTCGGGCTCGCCGTCGTCGCGCTCGAGCGCACCCTCACCGTCCGCTCGCGCCAACCGGCCGTCGCGCTCGTCGCGGCGGAGCCGCTCGACACCGCCGCCCTGGCGCAGCGGCTGGCGGGCGCCCTGCGCTTCAAGACCATCTCCTATCAGGATTCGAGCCAGTTCGAGGCGCGCGAATTCGACGGGTTCCAGCGCTACTTGCGGGAGTCGTTCCCCAAGCTGCACGCCGCCCTCAAGCTCGAGAAGGTGAACGGCTACGGGCTGTTGTACCAGTGGGCGGGGTCGGATTCGGGTCTCGCACCGGTCCTGCTGCTCGCGCATCAGGACGTGGTGCCGGTCGAGCCGGGAACGGAGACCCGCTGGACCGAGCCGCCGTTCGAGGGCCGCATCGCGGCCGGGTATGTGTGGGGCCGCGGCGCGCTGGACGACAAGGGGAGCCTGGTAGGGATCCTCGAAGCGGTGGAGCACCTGGTGGCGGCGGGGGCCAAGCCCCGGCGCACCGTGTACCTCGCATTCGGCTACGACGAAGAGGTGGGAGGGCGGCGCGGCGCGGGCCGCATTGCGGAGCTGCTCGCGTCCCGCAACCTGCACCCCCAGTTCGTGCTGGACGAAGGTGGCGCGCTCGTCACGGGGTTGATCCCCGGCATGTCCAGTCGGGTGGCGCTCGTCGGCATCGCCGAGAAGGGGTACGTGACGGTCGAGCTCACGGCGCAAGCCGAGGGCGGCCATTCCTCGATGCCGCCGAAGCGGACGGCGGTCGGCATGCTCGCCACGGCCCTCACCCGGCTGGAGCGCGACCAGATGCCGCGCGCCATCCGCGGGCCCACCGCCGACATGTTCGACTACCTCGGCCCCGAGATGCCGTTCGGGCCGCGCCTCGTGATGGCGAACCGCTGGCTGTTTGGCGGGATCCTCGCCGCACGGTTCGGCGCCACGCCGCAGGGGAACGCGATGCTCCGCACCACGACCGCCCCCACGGTGCTGCAGGCGGGGGTGAAGGAGAACGTGCTGCCGTCGTCGGCGCGCGCGCTCGTGAACTTCCGCATTCTTCCGGGCGACAGCGTGGCGAGCGTGCTCGCGCATGTGCGACGGGTGGTGCACGACGGGGACATCGGCGTGCGCGCGCTCGAGGAGACGGGGAGTAATCCGTCGGGCGTCACGAGCGCGGCCGCCGAGCCGTTTCAGCTGCTGGCGCGCACCATCCGGCAGGTGATTCCGGGGGTCGTGGTGACGCCCTGGCTCGTGGTGGGCGCCACCGACTCCCGGCGCTACGCCTCGCTCACCCCCAACGTGCTGCGGTTCACCGGAGCAACCATCGGAAAGGACGACGTGCGCCGCGTGCACGGCACCGACGAGCGCGTCGGTGTCCAGTCGTACGCGGACGCCGTGCGGATCTACATCCAGCTCTTGAAAAACGCCGCGCTGTAGGGACGGGCCACAGCTGCTCTCTAGTTTACTGCCGATCGGATCGCGCCCCGTCCGGCGTGGTGACACGACGGGGCGATGGCGCGCCATGGTGGCGCGCCGAGGGCGACGGCGCCGGGAGATCCGGGGGGCTGGTCGAGAAACACTGTTGCCTGTGGTCGATCTCCCACACGACCCTGATCGCGAGCACCGTCGCGACGATCCCGACGATGCTGCCGAGCAGCGCCACGTCGGTGACGTTGGTCAGCTCGAGCGGCGTGCGGGCGTTCCGTGCGGTCGCCGTGACCACCGGCTCCAGCACTCCCCAGGTCAAGGACATGCCCCACCACCCCGACAGGAGGGCTGGGGCGGGCAGATCGTCGTACCCGTCACGGTCGTTCATCGATTCGCTGCGCAGCCAGAGGTCCTTCATGACCTGGTACGCGAGAACCAGGTTGACGATGGGAACGAACCAGTAGCCGATGGCCTGGCGCGTGCTGAATCGCGACCGTTTCGAGCCGACGAGCGCGAGATTGCGGTAGGCGCGTCGCAGCCAGGTCAGCCACACGATCCCCGTGCCGAGCAGCGCCGCCAGTCTGAGCGTGGTGATCGCGCGGTGTCGCGCGACATTCGCGGCGGCTGCGTCGGGGGCGAGTTGTGTCTCCTGCGCCGCGCGCGCGAGCAGGGCGCGCTCCGACAGCGTCGAGGTGATCGTTGCGGCCTCGACCGCCAGGCAGGCGAGCAGCAAGCAGGTCGTCCACCGAGCCACGCGGTGCTCGGCGCGGCGCGCGGTACTCAGGTTGTCGGGCATGGGCGCGTTACCGAGACGCGGAAACGCCGCAATCCCCATGCCCGGCCCCTCACCGTCACTGGACCGACGGGGCGCAAGCAGCGCGCCGGCGAGCGCTGCGCCGACCAGACCCGGCGCGATGTGCAACGCGAGAGCCATGTCCCATTGGGGCAAGCCCGCGACGACTGTCGCGAGCGCACCCCACACTGACCGGCAGAGGCACGACACCTGGCTTGCAGGCGTGCGCCGGTCAAGCTCAAGCCACGGTCGTTGCCCCTCTCGCGCGCCTCCCCCTTACCTTTCTCCTGTGCCTGCTTCCGCCACTCTCCAGGCGCGCGTCGAACGCGCCTTGTCTCAATTGAAGAACCCTCGCAACGGCAGCGACGTCCTGTCGACCGGCATGGTGAAAGACCTCGCCGTGGATGGGAGCGGTACGGTCACCCTGACCTTCCTGCTGGGCCGCGAGGACCCCGGCTCCCTCGCGCGCGACGTGCGGAAGGCGGTGCAAGGGGTCGAGGGCGTCACGGCCGTGCACGTCAGCGTCGCGGACGCGAGCCGCGGATCGGTGGGTACCGCTCCCCGCAGCGGCCCCGGAGGCGTCCCGCCGCCGCCGACCCCGGTCGACCTCCCACACCTCGGCAGGGTGCTCGCGATTTCCTCGGGGAAGGGGGGGGTGGGGAAGTCGACTGTGTCGGCGAACCTCGCGGTCGCCCTCGCGCGCGCGGGGCACCGCGTGGGGCTGATGGACGCGGACATCTACGGGCCGAACATCCCCCGGATGATGGGTGTCGATCGGAAGCCCGAGGTCCAGGGCGGCAAGATCCAGCCGCTCGAGGCCCACGGTGTGAAGCTCATGTCGCTCGCGCTCATCGTCGAGCGCGACGCGCCCGCCATCTGGCGCGGGCCGATCATCATGAAGGTGATCCAGCAATTCGTGAAAGACGTGGACTGGGGCGAGCTGGACTACTTTCTCGTGGACTTGCCGCCCGGCACCGGGGACGCCCAACTGTCGCTCGCGCAGACGGTGCACATTCGCGCCGCGATCATCGTCACCACGCCGCAGGAAGTGGCGGTGGGCGATTCGTTGCGCGGGGCGAAAATGTTCGAGCGCGTGGGCGTCCCGGTGCTGGGCGTGGTGGAGAACATGAGCTATTTCGTCTGCCCGCATTGCGGCGAGCGCACCGAGATCTTCCTGGCGGGAGGCGGCACCCGGCTGGCGGACGAGCTGGGCGTGCCGCTGCTCGGTCAAATCCCGTTACAGGCACACATGGCCGACCTCGCTGATGCGGGACGGCCCATCGTCGCCGCGGAGCCCGGCTCGCCCGCCGCCCAAGCGCTCGACGCCGTCGCCCGCCGCGTCACCGACGCCCTCGCCGCGCTGCCGCGCTGACGTGCGGCTCCTCTACGCCGCGCTCGTTCTCTGGCAACACCCCCGGGTCGAGCGGGCGGACCTGCGCGCCGGCCTGGACACACTGTATGGCGGCGGGTTCCCGGCGGCCGCGTCGTACTTCGCCGCGCTCGCCGCGCGCGACACCGGCGATCCGGCACCCGTGGCGTTCGAGGCGAGCGCCTACATCTGGTGGGCCGCCGCGCTCGAGAACGACGACTACGAGACCGGCCGCATCGACTCGCTGCTGGATGTCGCGATCGCGCGCGCCCGCGCCACGTCGCCCGGCCCGGCCCGCGAATTCTGGCTCGCCACCGCGCTCGGCTATCGCGCCCGCCAGCGCGACCTGCACGGCCACTCCTGGAGCGCGGCGAAGGACGCGAAAGCGATGCACGACGCCTATGCTCGCGTCCTCGCCGTCGACTCGGGTTGCGTCGACTGCTACCTGGGTCTCGGCGTGTACCAATACGGCCTGGCGCGCGCCAGCGCGCTCGCCCGGCTCGTCGCAAAAATCGTCGGCCTCGGGAGCGGCAGCGCCGACCGCGGCATCGGCTACCTGCGCCAAGCGGCGACCGCGGGAGACCTGGCGCGCGTCGAAGCGGGTTGGGTCCTCGCGGCGGCGCTCGAGCGCGAGGCGGCGCGCGACCCCACGCAGCGGGCGGCACTCGAGCGGGAGGCCCGCGACGCGGTGGCCCGCCTGGCCGCGCGCTATGCCGGGAATCCCGTGTTCCAGCGGTTCCTGCAGCAGCTCCCCGACGGGCCTCTGTAGGACGGCGCCTTCCCACCTGTTGCGCGACTGCCACTCTATCATTGCGCGGCGCACGCTTTTAGTATCGACCCATGGTATCTGTTCCGGGACTGCCGGTGGCCGATCCGCAGTGGGCGCGTTTCCAAGGCGACGGCAACTATCGCTTGCGTCGGGGGGCGTGGTATCGCGTTGCGGATCTGACAGTGGGCGAAGCGAAGCTCGACGTCAACCGCGAGCCGGTTGCGGTGCCGCGGGCGTCGCTCAAGATCATCTCGGCGCCTCCCCGGCACTGGACCATCGTCCCGCGTCCGCGCGACGCGAAGAGTCTGCCGGCGCTGTGGGGCGACAAGTACGCCGTGTGCCCCGCGTGCCGCAACCGCGCCCAGCTGAAGGGCGCGCCGACGAACATGCGTTGCTCGCGCTGCGACAAGACGTTCCGCGTCGCGTGGGACGAATGGTTCGTCGGGGTCGGCTGACGACCCATCCTTCATACTGGTCGATGCTGTAGTACCCTGTAGTCGTTGTTGAAGGCGAGCGCCCCGCCCGTCCGGAGACACCGAGGACCGGGATGATGCAGTCGCGATCGCTCAGACGTCTGGGGTTGCTCGCAGTCCTGACCGCCGGCTACTTCGTGGCCGGCAAGCTCGGGCTGCGGTTCGCCTTTGTGAACCCGAGCGCGACCTCGATATGGCCTCCCGCGGGGATCGCGCTCGCGGCCTTCCTGCTCGCCGGTTACGAGGTCTGGCCGGCGATCCTGCTCGGCGCGTTTCTCGTCAACATCACCACCGCGGGCACCGTGGCGACCTCCGCCGGGATCGCGGCCGGCAACCTGCTCGAAGGGCTGGTCGGCGCGTACCTGGTCAACCGGTTCGCGCGCGGCCGCCGGGCCTGCGAGCGCGCCGCCGACATTTTCAAGCTCGTGGTCCTCGCCGGATTCATCAGCACGGTCGTGAGCGCGACGGCGGGTGTCACGACCCTCGCGCTGGCCGGGTTCGCCCCCTGGGCGGATTTCGGCTTCATCTGGTCCACGTGGTGGACGGGTGACGCGGTGGCCAACCTGGTCGTCGCTCCGGCACTGCTCCTCTGGGCCGCGCGCCCCCGCATTCGCTGGACCCGGCGCCAGGCGCTCGAGGTGGCCGGGTTGCTTGCGTGCGTGGTCGTCGTGGGGGTGACGGTCTTCGACGGCGTGGTTCCGTGGAAGGACAAGCACTACCCGCTGGAATTCCTGTGCGTTCCCCTGTTGCTGTGGGCGGCGTTCCGGTTCGAGCAGCGCGAGGCGGCCACGGTCGTCGTGCTCCTCTCGGGCATCGCGATCTGGGGGACGCTGCGCGGGTACGGTCCCTTCGCCCGGCCGACGTTCAATGAGTCGTTGCTGCTGCTGCAGGCGTTCCAGGGGGTCTCGGCCGTCATGACCCTGGTGCTGGCGGCGGTCGTGGCGGAGCGGAAGGAAGCGGAGGATCGGCTGCGCCGGCTGGCGGTGAGCGATCCGCTCACGGGGCTCGCCAACTACCGCCAACTCGCCCAAGCGCTCGACGCCGAGATCAAGCGCTCCTCCCGCACCGACCGGCCGTTCGCCGTGGTGCTGATGGACCTGGACGGTCTGAAGCAGATCAACGACCGGTATGGGCATCTGGTGGGCAGCCTCGCGCTGCGGCGCGTGGCGGAGACGCTGCTCGGCTCCTGCCGCGGAATGGACACCGCGGCGCGCTTCGGCGGCGACGAGTTCGCGCTGGTCCTCCCCGAGACGGCGGATGCGGCGGCATGGCACGTGGCCCGGCGCGTCGCCGACCGCGTGGCGGGGGACGGCGAGCAACCGCCCCTCTCCGTGAGCGTCGGGGTCGCCATGCACCCGCGCGACGGCGCGACGCTCGAGGCGCTGCTCAACGCGGCGGATCGCTCGCTGTACGACACCAAGTCGCGCCGCCGCACCCGCGTCGAGCTCTCGACGCGTTGACCCCCGGCCCGGCGCCCCGGTAGCTTCCGGCGCCATGACCAGCGTCGCCCGCACGCCCGGCTCCCTCACCGTCGGGCCGCTTCGGCCCGTCATCCTGAAGCTCGCCGCGCCCGCCGTGGCGATGATGGCGTGCCACTTTTGCTTCAATCTCATCGATGCCATCTGGGTGGGTCGCTTGATCGGACCGGCGGCCCTCGCCGCCGTCTCGACGGCCGGGTTCTACGTGTGGGTGCTTCTGTCGCTCGGCGAGATGGTGGAAGTGGGCCTGATCGCGGTCGCCGCGCGGCGTCACGGGGAGGGGCGTCCGGAGGCGGCCGCCCGGGCCGCGGGCGCCGCGGTGCTGTACGCCTGCGCCGCGGGCACCGTCGTGTCCCTCGTCGGGGTCGCCCTCACGAACGCGCTGTTTCGCCTGATGGCCGTACCGGGCGACGTCGCGCCCTTGGGACGGCTCTATCTGCACACCTGGCTCCTGGGCGGGCCGCTGGTCTTCGCGTTCTTCGCGATCGAAGCGACCTTTCGTGCCTCGGGCGACACGCGCACGCCGTTCCTCCTGCTCATGGCGTCCGTGCTGCTCTCGATCGGGCTCGACCCGCTGCTGATCGCGGGAATCGGCCCGTTCCCGAAGCTCGGGGTCGAGGGCGCCGCCCTCGCCTCGGTGATGGTGCGGGGCGGCGGGTTCCTCATCGGGATCGGCATCGCGCTCAAGCGCGGGCTGATCCGCCTCGACGCCCCCGACTGGCGAGCCATCCCCACGGTGTTCCGCGTCGGCGCGCCGCTGTCGCTCGCCGGCGTGCTGCTCTCGATTGTGTACATGTGGCTGACCCGGTACACCTCGCGCTTCGGCACTGCCGCGCTCGCGGCGCTCGGCGTGGGACACAAGGTCGAAGGGCTCGGCTTCATCGCGATCTCTGGGTTCGCGCTGTCGGCCTCCGCCTTGGTCGGGCAGAACCTCGGGGCGGGCCAGGAAGCGCGCGCCCGCCAGGCGGTGCGGATGACGGTGGGCTACTGTCTCGCCGTCACGACCACCACCGCGGCCGCCTTCCTCACTGTCCCGCAGCTCCTGGTCGCGCTGTTCACGTCCGACCCCGCCGTGATCGCGGACGGCAGCCTCTACCTGCGCGTGATCGCGTTCGCGCAGATCGGCCAGACGTTCGAGATCATCCTGGAAGGGGCGCTCGCGGGCGCCGGGTACACGCTGTGGCCGCAGATCGCCAGCACGACGCTGACCCTGCTGCGCGTGCCGCTCGCCGCGTGGTGGTCGGCGGCCATCGGGTTGCTCGGGATCTGGCTCGCGCTCTCGGTCACCGCCATCGCGCGCGGGATCGTTATGGCAGTCTTCTGGCTGGGAGGCGCGTGGCGCCGATCCACGGTCTGACGACCGATGACTGACGACTGATGGCTACGCTCATCACCCTCCTCACCGATTTCGGCAGCGCCGACAGCTACGTGGGCGAGGTGAAGGGGGTGCTCCTGTCCGGGGTGCACGGCGCCGCGCTCGTGGACATCACGCACCAGGTGCCCCCGGGAGACGTGCGCGCGGCGCAGTACATCCTGTCGCGCGTCTGGCACCGCTTTCCCCAGGGGAGCGTCCATCTCGCGGTGGTGGACCCGGGCGTCGGCACCGAGCGCCGTGTGCTCGCCGCCTCCACGGCGGGGCATTTCTTCGTGGCCCCGGACAACGGCCTGCTGTCGTTCCTGCCGGCCGATGCGCATTTTGTGGCGCTGCCGATCCCCGGGAACGCCGCTCCCACGTTCCAGGCGCGCGACGTGTTCGCGCCCGCCGCGGGCCAGCTCGCCCTCGGCGCCTCGCTGTCGACCGTCGGGCACCCGATCACCGACCCGTACCTCTCCCCTCTGCCCTCGCCCCGGCATGATGGTGCCGCGGTCGTCGGCGAAGTGATCTACGTGGACCGATTCGGCACGCTGATCTCGAACATTCCCGGCGAGCAGGTCGAGCCCGGGGTGCGTATCAAGGTCCACGAGACGGAGATCGGCACGCTGTCGCGCACGTTCGGGAACGTGGGACGTGGGGCACTGGTCGCGGTGGTCGGCAGCGGCGGCACGGTGGAGATCGCCGTGCGCGACGGGAGTGCCGCGCGGCTGCTAGGAGTGGGGGTGGGGGCGAAAGTGCGGGCCTGACGGCGTCGGGATCTTCACCTTCGCCATCACGCGTTCCACGAACCCGAACTCCGGCGCGAAGCGCGTCAGCTGCGCCAGCTCGCGGATCAGCTTGCGCTCCCGCTCGGCCGTGGCGCGGCACTCGGCGCAGGCGCCGACGTGGAAGTCCCGCGCGGCGGGGAGGAGTCCCTGCGCCCAGAGCTCGACTTCGTCGGCGGTCAGGTGTGGGGTGTCAGGTGTCGGGGTCATCTTGGCCCAGCAGTACGGGCGCGCAGGGGCATCGGTTTCACTCCCGTCGGTCCTCGAGGTATCCCCGTAATTCGTTGCGCGCCCTGTGGATATACGTCTTCACCGTGCCCAGGGGCAGCTCCAGCATGCGGGCGATCTCCTCGTAGCTGTGCCCCTCCACGTGGCGTAACAGGATGCACGCGCGGTACTCGGGCCGCAACCGGGCGATCGCGTGCTCGATCGCCCCGCCCAGCTCGCGCGCCTCCAGCTCCTGGAGCGGCGTCTCGCCACGATCGCCGAGCTGCAGCGCGGTGGCGCTCATCTCGTCGCGCGTGGTGGCGTGGGGTGAGCCGTCGAGCGACAGGGTCTCGAGCTCGCGCTTGCGCAGATGATCGATCGCGGCGTTGTTCGCGATCTTGAAGATCCAGGACGAGAACTTGAACTGGGGATTGTACGAGCCGACCGCGTTCAGGACCTTGATGAACGTCTCCTGGGCCAGGTCTTCGGCGAGCGCGCGATCGCGCACCATGCGATACAGCAGCGAGAACACCGGTCGCTCGTAGCGGCGCACCAGCTCGCGGAACGCCGCTTCGCGGCCTTGGGCGGCCCACGCCACGACGTCCCGGTCGCTGGCGCCGGTCAGGTTTTCCGGCCTATCTTTCGCGCCTATGACGCCGTCTCCTGCGTTCGAGGTGGCCGCGCACACGGGTGGCGAGGCGAAGCGGTCGTACGTGCGCACCATGTTCGCCGCCATCGCGCCGCGCTACGACTTCCTGAACCATCTCCTGAGCCTCAACGTGGACCGCGCGTGGCGCCGCGCCGCGGTGCGACGCCTCGCCTGGGAGCGGCGACCCGATGGCACGTACCTCGATCTCTGCGCCGGTACGCTCGACCTGGCGGCGACGCTCGCCCGCGAGCCCGCGTTCGCGGGGCGCGTGATCGGCGCGGACTTCGTGGTCCCCATGCTGGCACGGGGGAAGGGGAAGGCGGCCCGCACCCGTCCCGTCGGCGCCGACGCGCTCACGCTCCCGTTCGCCGACGCCCGGTTCGACGGCGCCATGGTCGCGTTCGGGGTCCGGAACCTGGCGGATCTCGACGCCGGGCTCAAGGAAGCGCACCGCGTGCTGCGACCGGGTGCCCCCTTCGTGGTGCTCGAGTTCACGACGCCGCGCTTCGCCCCGCTGCGCGCGCTGTTCCTCTTCTATTTCCGGCGCATCCTCCCCGCGATCGGCCGCGCGGTGTCGAAACATAGGGACGCCTATACCTACCTGCCAGAGTCGGTGCTGGATTTCCCGGACCCGGATGCGTTGGCGCGCCGGCTGGAGCACGCGGGGTTCTCCGAAGTCGGCTGGGAGCTCCTCACCGGTGGGATCTGCGCCGTGCATCATGGCACTCGATAATCTGCACGACTTCGTCGGCGCGATCGCCGCCCGGGGCGACCTGGTGCGGGTGACGCGCCCGGTGTCGCTGGACAAGGAAATCACCGAGATCGCCGACCGCTGCATGAAAGCGCCGGGCGGTGGGCCGGCGCTCCTGTTCGCGCATCCCACGCTGGCGTCGGGCGGCGCGGCGCGCTATCCCGTGGCCGTGAACCTGTTCGGCTCCGAGCGGCGCATGGCCCTGGCGCTCGGCGTGGAGTGCCTCGACGAGGTCGGCGAGCGGATCGCGGCGCTCCTCAACCTGAAGGTCCCCGATACCCTGCTCGGCAAGCTTGCCCTGCTGCCGCAGCTCGCCGAGATGGCCAAGTTCCCACCCAAGACGATCGGCGGGAAGCCGCCGTGCCAGGACGTGGTGATCCGCGAGCCGGACGTGGACCTGGCGCAGCTCCCGGTGCCCGTGTGCTGGCCCGAGGACGGCGGGCCGTACATCACGTTGCCGGGCGTGATCACGCGCGACCCGAAGACGGGGATCCGCAACGTCGGGATGTACCGCATCCAGGTGATCGGCCGCACCGAGCTCGCGATGCACTGGCAGCGTCACAAGGTCGGGGCGGCGCATTGGCGTGAGATGGCGGAGCGCGGGGAGCGGATGCCGGTGGCGATCGCCCTGGGCGGCGACCCCGCATCGATCTACGCCGCGTCGGCGCCCCTCCCGCCCACCATCGACGAGTTCCTGTTCGCCGGATTCCTGCGCAAGGAGCCGGTACGGCTCGCCAAGGCCGTGACGTGCGACCTCGAAGTGCCGGCGGAAGCCGACATCGTGCTCGAGGGCTACATCGATCCGCGCGAGGCGCTGGTGCTCGAGGGGCCGTTCGGGGACCACACCGGCTTTTACTCACTCGCCGACTACTACCCGAAGGTCCACGTCACCGCGGTGACGATGCGATCCGAGCCGATCTGGCCCCACACCATCGTGGGCCGGCCGCCGATGGAGGATTACTATCTTGGCCACGCGACGGAGCGGATCTTCCTACCCCTCCTGAAGCTCACCCTCCCCGAGATCGTGGACATCCACATGCCTGCCGCCGGGATCTTCCACAACCTCGTATTCGTGAGCATCGACAAGCAGTATCCCGGCCAGGCCTACAAGGTGATGAATGGCCTGTGGGGACAGGGGCTGATGTCCCTCGCCAAGGTGATCGTGGTGCTCGACAAGGACGTGAACGTCCAGGACGCGCGGGAGGCGTGGTGGGTGACGTTGAACCACATCGATCCCGAGCGCGACGTGCGCTTCACGATGGGGCCCATCGACGTGCTCGACCACTCGAGCCGGGGCTTCACGTTCGGCTCGAAGATGGGGATCGACGCGACGCGAAAGTGGAAGGAAGAGGGATTCAGCCGCGAATGGCCCAACAAGATCGTCATGGATCCGGAGACGAAACGGCGCGTGGACGCCATGTGGGGGGAGCTTGGAATCGATTTGGACGGTAACGGGCGGTAGCGGGCGGTGATGGGAGGTACCGCCGCTCCGCGCGAGGGGCAGACGCTTGCGGGCGACAGCCTGCTGGTCCGGTATGCGAATTTCGTCAAGCTGCCGCACACGGTGTTCGCGCTGCCGTTCGCGTTGCTCGGGTTGCTCGTAGCGTCGCGCGAGACGGCACTCACGTGGCGAACGGTCGGCTTGGTGGTGCTCGCCTTCACCTGCGCGCGATTCGTCGCGCTCGGGTTCAACCGGATCGCGGACCGCGAGCTGGACGCGCGCAACCCGCGCACCCGGGCGCGCGAGCTGCCGTCGGGACGGCTCACGCTGCGGCAGGCGTGGGCAGCCGTCGCCCTCGCGGTGGCGCTGTTTCTGGCGACCGCGTGGGCGCTGAACCCGCTGTGCTTTGACCTGGCTCCGCTGGCCCTGCTGTTCATCTCGGCCTATAGCTACGCCAAGCGGTTCACCCACTGGTCCCACCTCTGGCTCGGGCTCGCCGACGGGATCGCGACGCCGGCGGGGTATCTCGCGGTCACCGGGCGGTGGAGCGAGCCGTGGTGGCTGCTCCCGGTGGGTGCGCTCGCCGTGACGTTCTGGGTGGGCGGGTTCGACGTATTCTACGCACTGCCAGACGAGGCCTTCGACCGCTCGGAGCGGCTCGAGTCGCTGGTGGTGCGGCTCGGGCAGGCGCGCGCCATCCTCGCGGCCAAGCTGTTGCACGGGCTGGCGCTCGTCGCGCTCGTCCTGTTCGGGATCGGCGCGGGGTTGGGCGTCGCATACTACGTCGGCGTCGCCGTCGGGGCGGCGCTGATCGCGTGGGAGCACCGGCTCGTGCAGCCGGGAGACCTGTCGCGACTCAATGCGGCGTTCTTTACGGCGAACGGGATCGTCAGCATCGTCGTATTCCTTGGTGCCCTCGTGGATCGGATCCTGTGAAACGCGGAACGCGGAAGTCGGAACGCGGAACAGGCGGGCCAGCGCCGGTCGTGCCTGCTCCGCCTTCCGCGTTCCGCGTTCCGCGTTCTCCACCGCCCCCCCGCCCGCCCGCCCATCCGAAGCGCTCTCCCACCCCGAACCGCCGCGGGCGCTGATGAGCAAGCTCCCCGTCATTCTCGCTATCACCGGTGCCTCCGGCGCTCCGTACGGCGTGCGAGTGCTGGAGATGCTCGCGGTACACAACGTGCCCACCTGGCTCTTGGTCTCGAGCCATGGCTGGCGACTCCTCACCGAAGAATGCGACATCAAGGACGATCGCGAGCTCAAGAAGGCGACCGGCGGCGACTGGGCGAGTGTGCGGGTGTTCGACGACAAGGATCGCGGTGCCGAGCCCGCGTCCGGGTCGGCCAAGACCGCCGGCATGGTGATCTGCCCTTGCTCGATGGGGACCGTGGCGGCGATCGCGCATGGCACGAGCCGCTCGCTGATCGAACGCGCAGCGGACGTCGTCCTCAAGGAGCGCCGCACGCTCATCCTCGTCCCCCGCGAGACCCCGCTCTCGCTCGTGCACCTGCGCAACTTGACGCTCGCGACCGAAGCGGGGGCGATCGTGCTGCCGGCCGCGCCGGGGTTCTATCATAAGCCGCAGCAGGTGCGCGACCTGGTGGACTTCGTGGTGCAGCGCGTGCTCGATCACCTCGGGCTCGACATCAATCTGGTGAAGCGCTGGGAAGGGAAATAGTGGTACGACGCTACGACGGTACGTTGTAAGGGGGCGCCGTGAGACTGGGTGTGATTTCGGACACTCACGGCCTGTTGCGGCCTGAAGTGTTCGAGGTGTTCACGCAGGTCGACCACATTCTCCACGCCGGCGACGTCGGGACGCCTGAGATCCTGATCGAGCTCGAGGCGATCGCACCGGTCACGGCGGTGTACGGCAACGCCGATCCTCCGGACGTCCGCTCCCGGCTCCCACGGGTCGCGATCCTCGAGCTCGACGGCTTTGACATCGTGGTGACGCACGGCGACCAGTTCGGCCATCCGACTCCCGCCAAGCTGCACGAAGCCTTTCCGCGCGCCGAGATCATCGTGTACGGGCATACCCACAAGAGCCTGCTCGAGCTGGTGGACAGGACGGTGACGGTAATGAACCCAGGCGGAGCAGGGCATCCGCGGTTCAATCTCAAGCCATCGGTGGGGATCTTGGAGCTCGAGCCGGGGATTCCGCCCAGGGGGAGATTAGTCGCTCTGATCTGAGCGACGCATTGCATGAACCGTCGCCCGGGCAACCGGTCGTCCCCGCGGAAGGAAAGCCAGGTGTCGAAGTACAGTGGTCTCGGCGTGGAGTCACTTCCACCCTGGGGCGCCGTAGGTGGAGCTGACCGGACCGTAAGACGTCGCACGCTGCAGCGGCGCCCGCGCCACATCGCGGGTGGTGTCGCCACGTAAAACACCGAACGCGCTGCTGCCAGGCCGCTCGATTGCGACGCGTTTCGAGGGGCATCGGTCTTGCGACGCCGCCACGGTCGACCCGCACCTTCGAGACTCGCCCCATGTGTCGCGCCCGGTCGGTTTCTCTGCTCCTTCTGTCCGTCACAATCCAGCAGGCCTGTCAACGAAATGAGGCGACGGCGCCACAGCCCCAGCAAGGCGATACGACCCATAGCCGCGCACCGGCCGACGTGGCATTCACGACCCAGCCGCCCGAAGGGGTTTTGGCCAACGCGATCATTTCGCCAGCGATCCAGGTGACCGTGAAGGATGTCTCAGGGGACATCGTTGCCGGAGGCGCCGTCACCATCGCGCTCGGTTCCAGCGCATCGCCCAGCGCTACGCTGTCGGGGACGCTGGTAGCGCGCCTCCTCAACGGCGTCGCGACCTTTGGTGATCTCCACCTCGACCAGCCGGGGCGAGGCTACACGCTCGTAGCCAAAGCGGGATCGGCGTCCGGGACGAGCCGTGCGTTCGCGATCGTCGGCCCGCCGACGCAGGCAGCCTTCGTGGCCGAGCCGCCCGCGGACGTGGAGGCAGGCGTGGCCATCACACCTGCTGTGCGGCTCGCGATCCAGGACGCGCTCGGCAGCACGGTCCCCGGCGCGACGCATGCCGTGACGCTCTCGTTGACCGCGAACACGAGCGGCGCAACCATGGTCGGCACCACGACGATACAGGCGGTGGACGGGATCGCGACGTTTGGCGACCTCGCGGTCGACCGGCCCGGAAGCGGCTACACACTCGGGGCGACGACTGCAGCGCTGGCCGGGGCCACGAGCAGCCCGTTCGCCGGACACGTCACGTTTGCCTTCGTGGATGGTGGTGCCAGCCGTTCCAATGCCGGCGAGAGTTGCGGCGTGAGCCTCCGCGGTGCGGGGTACTGCTGGGGGAGTAACGTCCGGGGTGCGCTTGGGAGCGGCACCTTCTCCTACGACTACTGGCCCAGCCCCGTGCCGGTGGCCGGGGGACACAACCTCGTGGTGCTCAGTGTCGGGGGGCCAGGCGGGGGAGGATCTCACGCGTGTGGGGTGACCACGAGCGGCTCCGCCTACTGTTGGGGCTGGGGTTACTTCGGCCAGCTGGGCGACGGGCAGGAGAGCTTCGGCGGACGGTCGGCGCCGGTGGCCGTCGTCGGCGGGCTCAGTTTCACGACGATCAGTGCGGGCGGTGTACACACGTGCGGCGTGACCACAGCGGGCGCGGCGTATTGCTGGGGCCAGGACAGATCAAGACAACTCGGAGACGGACCGGGATTCCGGCTGCAGCAGGATGCGCCGGTGCCGGTCCTGGGCGGGCTCGGCTTCGCGACGATCAGTGCGGGCAGTGAGCACACGTGCGGCGTCACGACCGGAGGCGCGGCGTACTGCTGGGGAGCGAACCAGTACGGCCAGCTCGGCATCGGGACCACGACCGGCCCGGAGACCTGTTCGACCGTCGCGTGCAGCACGGCTCCAGTGGCGGTGTCGGGGGGATTCACCTTCACGACGATCAGCGCGGGGGGTGCTCTGACCGAAGGCTCGGGGGTTGCACACACGTGCGGTGTGACCACGGACGGCACGGCGTATTGCTGGGGCAGCAACGTCTACGGACAACTAGGGGACGGAACGACAACCCCGCAGGCGACGCCGACGGCGGTCGCAGGCGGGCTCAGATTCGTCGCCGTTAACGCCGGAGATTCGCACACGTGCGCTCTCACGACGAGCGGGGCGGCCTACTGCTGGGGATTGAACGGCGCGGGCCAGCTCGGAGACGGCACCACCACTCAGCAGGCGGCGCCGGTACCCGTCACGGGCGGACTCAGCTTCACGACGATCCGTCCCGGGGGTTATCACACATGCGGCGTGGCCACGGGCGGTGGTGTCTACTGCTGGGGCAGCAATGTGGTTGGCCAGCTGGGCAACGGGACGACTACCGGAAGCCTCACCCCTGCGCCGGTGGCCGGGCAGGTGACGAACGGGACCATGGTCTCGAGCATGACGCCGGCGCCGCGACCCCAGTAGGGCCTGTGGCGTCGCCGCAACAGCCGAGCCGACCGGCTCGAACGAGTGCTGCCGTGACGAGGCTGGATTGTACCGCCCGTCCTCAGGCATTCTGATTGCAACGGTGGCAGGGCAACCCACACCGTCGAGGGTCTCCCTACGCGCCGAGTCCAGTCCGTATCACTCGTCCTGCTGGCGATCGTCCCGGCGGCGTGTCAACGCGAGCTCCCGTCAGGACCGCGCGGGCCCTCGTCTGCGGCCACGGCCTTGGGCGGCGCGCCGACGCGCCTGTCGTTCGTCACGCGCTCCGCGAGCGGCGCGGCGAATGTCGCGATCTTCCCGGCGCCACAGGTCGCGGTACAAGACTCGCTGGGCAACACCGTGCAGGGAGCAACCGATACGGTGACGCTCGCCCTCGCCGCCAATCCGAGCGAAGCCCTTCTCCTGGGTACGACGACGGCCGCGATGAGGGACGGGATCGCTACCTTCTCGGACCTGCGGGTGGACCGTCCCGGGAGCGGCTACACGTTGGCCGCGACCAGGGCTGGACTCGCCGACGCGACGAGCGCCCCGTTCGCCATGCACGTCACTTTTGCCGCGGTGGACGGTGGGTATGTGCACACCTGCGGCGTGACGACCAGCGGCGCCGCGTACTGCTGGGGCGACAACTACTCCGGTCAGCTGGGGGAGGACGCCGCGTCCCCCGTCTGGTACCGGGCGAGCCCGGCGCCCGTCGCGCGGGCGGAGCTCACGTTCACGACGATCAGTACCGGTGTGTGGCACACGTGCGGCGTCACCTCGAGCGGCGCGGCGTATTGCTGGGGCGACAACTTCTTCGGACAGCTCGGGGATGGCACCAACGTCGCGTGGGCGACACCCGTGCCTGTCGCTGGCGCGCTCCGGTTCGCCGCGGTGAGCGCCGGATCGTTCCACACCTGCGGGCTGACGACGAGCGGCGCGGCCTACTGCTGGGGCGACAACCAGAACGCACAACTCGGGGACGGGAGCACGGAGCGACGGGCGACGCCGGTGCCTGTGGCGGGCGGACTCCGCTTCACGACGATCAGCGCCGGGCATGCCCACACCTGCGGTGTGACCCCGAGCGGTGTCGCAGTGTGCTGGGGCGACGACAGTAGCGGTCAGCTGGGCGACGGCACCGTGAGCACGAGCAACGCCTCGTTCCGGCCGTACCCCGCTCCTGTCGTGGGCGTGCGCGGCTTCGCCACGGTGAGCGCCGGCAACGTCCATACGTGCGGCGTGACGACGCGGGGCGCGGCGTATTGCTGGGGCTACAACATCTGGGGCCAGCTGGGGGACGGGACGACGACGCAGCGCTCGAGACCGGTTCGTGTCACCGGCGGGCTACGCTTCGCGGCGGTCGACGCCGGGAGCTACTTCACCTGCGGCCTGACTGGCAACGGCGCCGCGTACTGCTGGGGCGAGAACCGGGACGGCGAGCTCGGCGACGGGACGACCACGGCACGGAGCAGTCCGGTCGCCGTGGCCGGGGGGCTTCGCTTCACCGCCGTAAGAGCGGGATGGTACCACGCGTGCGGCATGAAGACCCACAGCGGGGCCTATTGCTGGGGCTATAACGCTCACGGCCAGCTCGGCGAGGGCACGACGATCGCAGGGCTCACACCGACGCTGGTGGTGCAGTGAGGGCTCAGCGCTGGCACCGCGGACAGAAGGTGGTCGCCCGCAGGTCGATCGTGTGGGTCATGACGAGTTTTTTCCCGCAGGTGACGCACGGCTCACCACCGCGGCCATACACCTTCAGCTCGAACTGGAACCGGCCCGGCTCTCCCACCCCGGTGCGGTAGTCGCGCACCGTCGTCCCTGAGGAGTCTACCGCCCGCGTGAGCACGTCCGTCACCGCGGCGTGGAGGCGCGCGAACTCGTCGAGCGACAGCTTGCTCGTCGGCTTGGAGGGATCGATCCCCGCCTGAAACAGGGCTTCGTTCGCGTAGATATTCCCGACCCCGGCCACGCGCCGTTGGTCCATGATCGCCTTCTTGATCGCGGCCCGCGTGCCCTTCAGCCGTTCGGCGAACACGAACGGCGTGAAGGTCTCGTCCAGCGGCTCGGGGCCGATGCGCCCCGTGTACGCCGCCCACCCCGGCTCGTCGAGCAGCCAGACGGTGCCCAGCCGCCGCACGTCGCGGTACACGAACAGCCGGCCGTCTTCCAGCGTGCAGGTGAGCACCGCGTACTTCGTCTCGGCGCGGGTGAGCGTCCGGTCGTAGACCACGAGGGAGCCCGTCATGCGCGGCTGCACCACCAGCCGGTGTCCGCTCGCGAGCCGGAACACGGCGTGCTTGGCGCGCCGGGTGATCTCTTCGAAGGCGTTGCCGTTCAGGGTGCGGAGGAGGCGCGCCTTTGAGACCCGCCGCAGCACGTCGGTCTTGGCGAGGCGGGCGCGCGCGATCTTACAGCCTTCGAGCCGTGGCGCGAGCTCGCGGACGATCGTCTCAACCTCGGGCAGCTCCGGCACGCGCCTCCCTGATTTCCCGCCAGCCGATGTCACGCCGGTACGTCTTGCCCGGAAACGTGATCAGCTCGCACGCGTCGGTGCTGCGCCTCGCGGCCTCGCCCACCGTATCGCCCAGCCCGGTGACGGTGAGCACCCGCCCGCCGTGCACCCGGAGCACACCGTCCGGGTCGCGCCGGGTCCCCGCGTGGAACACCAGCGTCCCGGGCTCGAGATCGCGTGGCACGATGATCGCCGCACCCAGCTGCGGCTGGTCGGGATAGCCGGGGGCCGCGAGCACCGCGGCGACTGCGGCGCGCGTGGGCGCGAGGGTCGTCTGCGCCGGTCTCCAGCTCCCGGCCGCGATCTCCGCGAGGTGACGCGTCACGCCGGGCAAGAGCGGCAGCAACGCCTGCGTCTCGGGATCGCCGAAGCGGCAGTTGAACTCGAGCACGTACAGCGTGCCGTCGGCCGCCAGCATCAGCCCGGCGTAGAGCACACCCTGGAACGGAGCGCCCCGGGCCGCGAGCTCGCGCATCGCCGGCTCGAACACCTCGCGCCGCACGCGCTCGAGCAGCCCGGGAATGGCGATGCTCACGGGGCAGTAGGCGCCCATGCCGCCGGTGTTGGGACCGGTGTCGCCCTCGCCCAGGCGCTTGTGGTCCTGCGCCGCGGGGAGGAGCACCACGCGCTCCCCGTCGGTGAGTGCCAGCACCGAGAGCTCCTCGCCCTTGAGGAAATCCTCGATCAGGATCTCCCGGCCGGCGTCGCCGAACGCGCCGTCGACGAGCATGGCGCGCGCCGCGCGGGCGGCCTCGGTGCGCCGGGCGCACACCAGGACGCCCTTTCCGGCGGCGAGGCCCGAGGCCTTCACCACCAGCGGCTCGGCGTGCCGGGTGATGAAGGCGAGGGCGGGCTCGAGCGACGTGAACGCGCGGCTCGCGGCGGTGGGGATCTTGGCCTGCCGCATCAGGTCCTTCGCGAACGCTTTGGACGACTCGATCCGGGCGGCCGCGGCCCCGGGCCCGAACACGGGGTGGCCCGCCGCGCGCAGGCTGTCGCCGAGTCCGGCGGCGAGCGGCCCTTCGGGGCCCACGATGGTGAAGTCGATGTTGTGCTGGCGCACGGCCGCGATGAGGTCGTGGGCGGCGGTGACGGGGATGTCGAGATTGCTGCCGAGCTGCGCGGTACCGGGGTTGCCGGGCGCGGCGAACAGGGTCGCATCGGGGGTGTCGCGTTTCAGCGCCCAGCAGAGCGCGTGCTCGCGGCCGCCCCCGCCGACGACCAGGACTCTCACTTCTTCTTGTTGAATGCGTCCGAGAAGGCCTGGGCGGCCCGCTTGGCACCGTCCACCACGTCGTTCACCACGGCTTTGGCTTCCTTCATGTAGTGTTCCCGTGCCTCGTCGACGTCTTTGTCGATGGGGCGCTGCTCCGACTCGGGCCCGCGGCGGGTGTACTCGCCGCGCAGCACGCGGTCGTAGTGGCCCTCCTCGATCCAGCGCTGCAGCTCGGCCGCCCGCAGCGTGTTGAACGGATGCGATTGGGGGAGGGTGTTGAGGATCTTGAATACGCGGTCCAGGGCCCCGCCCGCTTCCTCGTACTCCTTTGCCTGCTGCAGGAAGGCGTTCAGGTCCATCTGCTTCATGTCGCCGCCCCCCGCCATCTTGAGGAACATTCGCAGGGAGGCGGCCGGGTCCTGCGCGGCGAGCAGGCCGGCGCGGTCGGACGAGAGCTCGCTCTTGCGATACCACTCGAGCAAGGCGAACTGGATGGGGGCGAGCACGATCCCCGCCAGGAACGGAAGGAGGTTCACGCCCACGAACACGATCAGCACCAGGATCGTGTGGTACAACGCGTGGCCGCTCATCACGTGCCCCACCTCGTGACCGAGCAGGACGCGCATTTCGTCATCGTCGAGCAGATTCAGCGCCCCCGAGTTGATCACGATGAACGGTCGGTCCATCCCGTACGCCCCCGCGTTGACGAACGGGGTCTGCGAGACGAACAACTCCGGCCGCTCGGACCAGTCGAGCGATGTGAGCGCATCGGTGTAGAGGGCGTTCATCCGCGGGAATTGCGTCGCCCCGACGCGCACCGCGTTGGCCTGGAACAGCAGGCGGATGCCGCGCTCACCCAGGAGACCGACGATCTTCTTCACGACCTGATCGAAGCCCGGGACGGAGCGGAGCGTCTGCAGCGCCGCGCGGTCGGCAGGGTGCTCCCACGTCACGGGAGCGATCTGCGTGAGGATCTTGCGGGGCCGGGCGGCGGGAAGAGTGGACTCAGTCATATGGTGCTCCTGCTGAAAGATAGAACCCCCACTACGACGGTATGCCCCTCATGTTTCGCCGCGACTCCTCGGGCGTCCCAACCCTCATCCCGACGCCTCCAGCGCCTGGTCCAGGTCTCCGATCAGGTCCTCGACCTCTTCGATCCCCACCGACAGCCGAACCAGGCTGTCCGTGAGTCCCATGGCACGGCGCATCTCCAGCGGCACACTCGCGTGGGTCATCGAGGCGGGATGCCCGATCAGGCTCTCCACGCCGCCGAGCGATTCCGCGAGGGCGAAGATCCGCGTGCGCTCCGCGAGCCGCTTGGCCCGCTCCGCCGAGCCGAGCTCGATCGACATCATGCCGCCGAAGCCCGTCATCTGGCGGCACGCCAGGTCGTGCTGGGGGTGGGACGGCAGGCCCGGATAGTACACCCGCACGACGTTGGGGTGCTGCGTGAGCCACTCGGCGATGCGGCGGCCGTTGGCGTCGTGCTGGCGCATCCGCAGCGCCAGCGTTTTGGTACCGCGCAGCGCCAACCAGCAGTCGAATGGCCCCGGCACCGCGCCCACCGAGTTCTGGAGGAAGCCGACGCGTTCCGCGAGGTCGTCCCGGTTCATCACGAGCATCCCGCCCACCATGTCGCTGTGCCCGTTGAGGTATTTGGTGGTGGAGTGCAGCACCACATCGGCGCCCAACGCGAGGGGCCGCTGGAAATACGGGGTGGCGAACGTGTTGTCGACCACGAACAGCGCGCCGGCGCGGCGCGCCACCTGGCCGGCGGCGGCGAGGTCGCACAACCGCATCATCGGGTTGGTGGGTGTCTCGGCGTACACCAGCTTGGTCCGCGGGGTGACGGCGGCCGCGAGGTTCGCGGTCTCCGCGGCGTCCACGAACGTGAACGTGAGGCCGAGCCGCGTCCAGATCTGCGTCATCTGGCGGTGCGAGCCGCCGTACAGATTCTCGCCGCTCACGACGTGGTCGCCCGCGGACAACAGCTTCAGGACGGCGTCCAGCGCGGCGAGGCCCGAGGCGAACGCGAACCCGTGACGCCCGTCCTCCAGCGCCGCGACGTTGCGCTCGAGCACCTCGCGCGTCGGATTGCGAGTGCGCGCGTACTCGTAGCCCTTGTGGCGGCCCAGGCCCTCCTGCACGTACGTCGACGTCTGATAGATGGGCGTCATGACCGCGCCCGCGAGGGGATCGGGCATGAATCCCGCGTGGACCGTACGCGTGCCGAAGCGGCGTTTCAGGTCCTCCCCCGATACCTGGGTCATGGCGGGAACGTAAGGGCGCCTTTCGCGCCGAGCAAGCGACCTTTACGTTAAGCGCACGATGCCCCAGCCGAACGCCGTCAAGTGCCTGGTGGTGGACGACGAGCCGCGGCTCCGCCGGGTCCTCGTACGGTTGCTCGAAGGCGAGGGCTTCACGTGCGGCGAGGCGGGGTCCGGGGTCGAGGCGCTGGCGATGATGGAGCACGAGCCGGTGCCGCTGGTGATCTCCGACCTGCGGATGCCGCAGATGGACGGGGTCGGGCTGCTGCGCGAGATCATCGCGCGCTGGCCCGGGACGGCCGTCATCGTCGTGACCGCCGTGGCCGAGGTGGAGAGCGCCGTGGCGTGCCTACAGCTCGGCGCACTCGACTACGTCGCGAAGCCGTTTCACGTCGACGAAGTGCGCGCCCGCGTGATGCAGGCGCTCGACAAGCGCCGGCTGAAAATGGAGGTCGAAGACTACCGGCGCACCCTGGAGGAGCGCGTCCAGGAGCAGGCACGCCGGATCGAGGAGCTGTCGCTCGAGCGGCTCCAGGCCCTGGTGCACTTCCTCGAAGAGAAGGACCCCTACACCCGGGGGCACTCGGTGCGCGTCGCTCACTACTCGGCGCGGGTCGGCCGCACGATGGGGCTGCCGCAGGGGGTCATGGACGTGATCGCCCTCGGCGCCGAGCTGCACGACATCGGCAAGATCGGCGTGAGCGAGGTGGTGCTCCACAAAGCGGGCAAGCTCAGCGATGCCGAGTACCACCACATCATGGAGCACCCGGTGATCGGGGCGCGCATCCTGGCGCCGCTGATGCGCGACGTTCCCGCCTCGCTCGCCATCGTCCGGTCGCACCACGAGCGCCTCGATGGCAAAGGATTCCCGGATGGCCTGAAGGGCGACGCTATCCCGCTCGAGGTCCGGGTCGTCACCGTCGCGGACTCGTTCGATGCGATGACCAGCGTCCGCCCGTATCGACCCGCGCTGTCGGTCGAAAAGGCGCTGCGGGAGCTCGAACACGGCAAGGGCAGCCAGTTCCATCCCCCCGCCGTCGACGCGTTCCTCGCCGCCTTCCCCGACAAGGCGGCGCTTCCGGTCGCCACCCCGGACGTCAGCTCTCTCCATCTCCCCGGCCCGTCTCCGGAGGCGCCCAGCTCATCCCCGCCGGATTAGATTGTCCGGATGACCGACACCTTGATGGTCGGCGTTTCGGGCGTCCGCGGTATTGTGGGAAAGGACTTGACCGAGGACATCGTGACCCGATGGGCGACAGCCTTCGGGAGCTGGGTGTTGGACCACGGGAAAGCGGACGGGAGAACGGGGAAAGGGGCGTCTGTCGTCGTGGGTCGGGATGCGCGCACCTCGGGTCCCGCGTTCGCAGCCGCCGTCACGGCCGGTCTCACCTCCCTCGGCTGCGACGTGATCGACGTCGGCCTCGTGCCCACCCCCACCGTGCAGCTGGCCGTCGAGCACCACCGCGCGGGCGGCGGCATCGCGATCACCGCCAGTCATAATCCCATCGAGTGGAACGCCCTGAAATTCATAGGACCGGACGGGATTTTTCTCGATGGGGGAGATGGGAAGCGGGTGGGGGAGCTCGCCGCCGAACGGCCGGGAGCCGGAAGACGGGAGGCGGGACGCGTGACGGCGGATCCAGGCGCCGTCGAGCGGCACCTCGCCGGAGTGGTCGAGCTCCCTGCCGTCGCTGTCGAGCGCATTCGGACCCGCCAGCTCCGGGTCGCCCTCGACGCGGTGCGGGGTGCCGGCGGACCCGTCATGCGCTCCTTGCTCGAGCGGCTGGGGTGTGAAGTGGTCGGCATCAACCTGGAAACCGACGGTCGGTTTCCCCGGCCTCCCGAGCCCATCCCTGCGAACCTGGGCGAGCTGGCGACCGTGGTGCGGCGCTCCGGCGCGGCGCTCGGGATCGCGGTGGACCCCGACGTGGACCGGCTGGCGATCGTGGACGAGAACGGCGTGCCGATCGGGGAGGACTATACCCTCGCGTTTGCCGTACGGGCGGTGCTGGGCGGGAAACGGGAAGCGGCAAACGGGAAACGTGTAGTGGTCTGCAATCTGTCCACGAGTTTGGTCGTCGAAGACGCCGCTCGCGAGTGCGGTGCAGAGGTTGTCCGGACCCCCGTCGGAGAGGTCCACGTGGCGCGCGCCATCTTGCGGCTTGGGTCTGTCATCGGGGGGGAGGGGAACGGAGGGGTGATGTACCCCGCCCTGCACGTGGGGCGCGACGCGCCGGTCGCCGCCGCGCTGCTGCTCACCCTGCTCGCGCGGGACGGCCAGCGAGTGAGCGAGCTCGTGGGGGCCGCTCCGCGCTACGTGATCGTCAAGGCGAAAGCGCCCCGGGGCCCCGCGCTCGAGCCGGTGTACGCGGCGCTGCGCCGCGGCTTTGCCGATGCGACGGTGGACACGCAGGACGGGTTGCGGCTCGCCTGGGGCGACCGCTGGCTGCACGTGCGGCCCTCGAACACCGAGCCGATCATCCGGCTCATCGCCGAGGCGCCGTCGGGCGCGGCGGCGCAGGCACTGGTCGACGAGGGACGGCGTCTATGTGCGGCATCGTAGGCTACACCGGGCCCCGCCAGGCGGCCCCGCTCCTGCTCGAGGGGCTGAAGCGTCTCGAGTACCGCGGCTATGACTCGGCTGGGATGGCGCTGGTCGAGGACGGCCGCATCGAGGTGCACAAAGCGCCCGGCAAGATCAGCGTGCTCGAGCGGGAGCTCGGGAACAGGCTCCCCGCCGGCCGGACCGGGATCGCGCACACGCGCTGGGCCACGCACGGCGCGCCCAACGCCGTGAACGCGCACCCGCACACCGACTGCGGCGGCACCCTGGCGCTGATCCACAACGGCATCATCGAGAACGCCGTCGCGCTGCGCACCGCGCTCACAAAGCGCGGGCACGTGTTTCGCTCCGAGACCGACACGGAGGTGCTGGCGCATCTCGTCGAGGAGCTGCTCTCGAGTGGCAGCGCGCTGGTGGAGGCGGTGGCCGGGGCGTTGCACCAGGTGGAGGGCACGTACGGCATCGCCCTGGTGTCCGTTCGGGAGCCCGACACGATCGTGGCGGCGCGGCGCGGCTCCCCGCTCCTCGTCGCGATCGGGACGGGGGAGAACTTCGTCGCGTCCGATGCCTCCGCGGTGCTCGCCCATACGCGCTCGGTGATCTACTTGGATGACGGCGACATCGCGGTCGTGCGACCGCAGGACTATCGCATCCTCGACCTCGACTCGGTGGAACGGGAAAAGACGGTCACCCGCGTGGATTGGGATCTCGCCACGATCGAGCGCGGCGGCCACCTTCACTTCATGCTCAAGGAGATTCTCGAGCAGCCCGAGAGCGTGCGGAATACGCTGCGCGGCCGGCTGCTCGAGGAGGACGGCACCGCCAGGCTGGGCGGGCTCAACATCGACGACGAACAGCTGCTGCAGGTGAACCGGATCGTGTTCACCGCGTGCGGCACGTCGTGGCACTCGGCACTGATCGGCGAATACATGATGGAGGAGCTGGCGCGCATCCCCTCGGAGGTGGAGTACGCGTCCGAGTTCCGCTACCGCAACCCGATCGTGGACGAGCGCACGCTGGTCGTGGGCATCTCGCAGTCGGGCGAGACCGCCGACACGCTGGCCGCGCTGCGAGAGGCGAAACGGCGCGGGGCCCGCACCATCGGTCTCGTCAACGTGGTGGGATCCACGATCGCGCGCGAGGTGGACAGCGGAATCTACCTGCACGCGGGCCCCGAGATCGGCGTCGCCTCCACCAAGGCGTTTACCAGCCAGATCGCGGCGCTGGCGCTGCTCACGCTCAAGATGGGCCGGCTGCGTACGCTTTCGATCCTCCAGGGGCGGGAGGTGGTCCGGGCCCTAGGCCGGCTGCCGGAGCTGGTGGAGCGGGTGCTCGCGAAGGCTCCCGAGGTGGAGCAGATCGCCGAACGCATGATGCGCGCGAGCAACGTGCTCTACCTCGGCCGGGGGTACAACTTCCCGGTGGCGCTGGAGGGCGCGCTCAAGCTCAAGGAGATCTCGTACATCCATGCCGAGGGCTACCCCGCGGCCGAGATGAAACACGGCCCCATCGCCCTGATCGACGACCTCATGCCGGTGGTGTTCCTCGCGCCCAAGGACGCGGTCTACCAGAAGGTGGTGTCCAACGTGGAAGAGGTGAAGGCGCGCGGGGGGCGAGTCTTCGCCGTCGTGACCGAAGGCGATACCGGGGTCGCGCGTCTCGCCGAGCACAAGATCGAGGTCCCCGAGACGCTCGATCTCCTGACGCCCGTGCTCACCGTACTGCCACTGCAGCTGCTGGCGTATTACATCGCGGTGCGCCGAGGGTGCAACGTGGACCAGCCGAGGAACCTGGCCAAGTCGGTGACGGTGGAGTGAACAGAACGCGGAACGCGGAAGTGGGAACGCGGAACAGGCGCCCGACCTGTCGTTCCGCATTCCGCGTTCCCAGTTCCGCGTTGCGGGGTGGGGGGCCGTGAGGGTGGTGCTCCAGCGCGTCTCGCGAGCCGAAGTCCGCGTCGACGGGGGCGTGACCGGGAAGATCGGGATCGGGTTTCTCGTCCTCGCAGGGTTCGCGCCCTCCGACACGGACGAGACGCTCGCCTGGATGGCCGACAAGATCCTTGGCTTGCGCGTGTTCGCCGATGCCGAGGGCAAAATGAACCTCGCGCTCGCCGACGTGCACGGCGCGTTACTGGTCGTTTCGCAGTTCACTCTTTATGGCGATGTGCGGAAGGGCCGGCGTCCGAGCTTTCTGGACGCCGCTCCCCCGCCCGTCGCCGTGCCGCTCTACGAGCGCTTCGTGGCGCTCCTCAGGGCGCGGGGCGCGGGGGGCGCGGGGGGCGGTCCCCGCGTCGAAACGGGAACGTTCGGGGCGATGATGGAGGTGGAGCTGGTGAACGACGGGCCTGTGACCCTGGTGCTGGAGCGATGAAGCCTGTCCTGACGGGTGGGCAGATCGTCCTCGCGAGCGGCTCTCCCCGGCGGCGCCAGCTGCTCGAGATGCTCGGCATCCCGTTCCGCGTGGTGGCGCCCGACGTGGACGAGACGCTCGGGCCGGCGGAGCAGCCCGAGGGCTACGTCACCCGCCTGGCGCGCGAGAAAGCCCGCACGGTGGCGGCACGGGAACGGGACGCCGTCGTGCTCGCGGCCGACACGACGGTTGTCCTGCGCGGTCGCGTGTTCGAGAAGCCCGGAACGCCGGACCAGGCGGCCGATATGCTCCGGCGGCTGCAAGGACGGAAGCACCAGGTGTTGACCGCGGTGGCGGTGGCGAGCGACGGGCGGCTCGAGCACGCGCTCGACGTCACCGACGTCACGTTTCGGCGCCTCTCGAGTCAGCTGATCGCCGAGTACGTGGCCACGGGGGAGCCGCTGGACAAGGCGGGGGCGTACGCGATCCAGGGGAAGGGCGCCGCGCTCGTCGAGGGCATCCACGGGGACTTCTTCGGTGTGATGGGCCTGCCGCTGCGGCTCGCGCTCGACCTGCTGGCACGTTTCGGGGTGCCTTACCGCTTCACGCGGTAGACCGGGACCTTGTTGGCCTTCCCCTTGACCTGAATCGGCTCGAGGGTCTCCACCTCCGGAGGTCGCTTGAGCAGCTGGTAGAACGGCTCGGAGATGAGGATCTCGTTCGGGCCGGCGCTGGAGCAGAGCCGCGAGGCGGTGTTCACCGCGTCGCCGATGACGGTGTACTCGAGCCGCCGGTCCGAGCCGATGTTCCCGGCGAACACCTCGCCGAAATTGATCCCCACGCCGATCCCGAGCTCGGGGCGGCCCTGGTCCTTCCATTTCTGGTTGAGCTTTTCGAGCGCGGTGAGCTGGTCTAGGGCGCAGGTCATGGCGCGGTCGGCGTCGTCCTCGTGCGCGATGGGCGCGCCCCACAGCGCCATGATCGCGTCGCCCATGAACTTATCGAGCGTGCCGGCGTGCTCGAATACGATGTCCACCATCTCGGTGAAGTACTCGGTGAGGAGGGTGGCGATGTCGTCCGGGCTCATCGTCTCGGACATGGTCGTGAAGCCGCGGATGTCCGAGAAGAAGATCACGACCGGCCGCTTCTGACCGCCCAGCTGGACGGCGCCCTCCTGCTGCAGGATCTGGGCGACCAGGTTCGGGGCGAAGTAGCGCTGGAAGTTCTGGAGCACGAGGGCCTCGCGGCGCAGCCGCTCGGAGCGCTGCGAGTTCTCGATCGCGACCGCGGCGAGCGAGCCGAACGCGATGAGGAATTTGAGGTCGTCGTCCGAGAAGGAGTGCGTGGCGGTGAGGTTGTCGACGTAGAGAATGCCGAGCACCTTCTGGTCCGTTCCCATCAGCGGCGTGCACATCGCGCTGCGGACGCTCTGGATCAGGATCGACTTCCCCTTGAACCGCTCGTCGGCCGCCGTGTTGTCCGACAGGATGGCGACGCGGTCCTCGACCACCTTGCGCGCAATCGACTGCGGGACGTGCTTCGCAGCGGACGACTGCGCCGTCCGCCCCTTCGAGATCCGCGGCACGAGCTCGCCGGTCAGCGGTTCGAGCAGCAGGATCGACACGCGGTCCACGTTCATCACCTGGAAGGTGAACTCGACGACCTTGTCGAGCAGCCGATCGAGCTCCTGCTGCTTGGAAAGCTCCTTGGAAATCTCGAGCAGCAGCTCGAGCTTCTTCTCGCGCAGCTCCTCGAGCGACTTGGCCGTGACCTTCAAGTGCGACGCCCCCGAGGGCGCGGCGGTCACGATGGCCGGCACGCCGCCCGATGCGCCCACGGGCAGCTGGCGCACGATCGTTCCACCCGCCGCCTTGGACCCCGTGAACTCGGAGGACATGGACGCCACCACCTGCGGGCGCACGGCCGGGGCGCTGACCTCCTTCACGCGGAAGGCGACTTTGCCGAAGGTGATGACGTCGTTCTCGACGGCGAGGGCGTCGGTGATGCGAGCGCCGTTCAAGAACGTGCCGTTGGAGGAGCCCACGTCCTTCACCTTCACGCCGCCGTCGGCGAGGGAGACTTCGGCGTGGCGGCGGGAGATGGTGGGGTCGTAGATCGGGACGTCGCTCGTCACCGCGCGCCCGACGACGACGGTGCGTCCGGGCTGCAGGTCGATCGATTGCTCGCCCGTCGTGCTCAGCAGCTTGAACACAGGGGGAAAATATACGTCATGTGCACCCGGGCGGTGCCCCGCTCCCGACCCGGATCACGAGCTCGCGGGCGCGGCCGCCGGGGGGCGGCTCGGTGAGCGTCACGGTCGTGCCCTTCGTGCTCCACCACGCGAGCCGTATGCCGTCGAGCGAGCAGTGGCGGGGGACGCCGAGTCGGGCCTGGGCCCACGCCACCAGGTCCGGCATGTCCCGTCCGAACACCATCACGGCGATCAGAGCGACCCGGTGGGCCGGCACCTCGAGCCTGACGTCCCGCCCGTCCGCGTCCGCCGCGCAGACGGGCGTGTGGTCGGCAGGGTGGCCCTTCATCTCGCGACAGTAGAGCCAGGGGAACGCGCGGCGCAGGGAGTCGAGCGTCATGCCGAGCGGCACCGCGGCGAGCGAGTCGAGCAGCCGGTAGGTGGGCGCGCGTCGGCCGGGGAGCCGCACCAGAGCGCCCGCGGCGAGCGCGAGCGCCGCTGCGCCGGCCGCCAGCGCGAGGGCGACCGGTCGCTTCATGTCCCGCCGCTCCGCGCCAGCGCCAGCGCCTTGAGCACGGCCTGGGCTTTCGCCTCGGTCTCCGCGAACTCGCGCGCTGGTTCCGAATCGGCGACGATCCCGGCGCCTGCCTGGACGAGCACCCGGTCCTTGAGCACGACCGCCGCGCGGATCGCGATCGCCGTGTCGAGGTTGGTCGCGCCCCAGCCGACGTAGCCGACCGCACCCGCGTAGGGCCCCCGCCGCTCCGGCTCCAGCTCGTCGATGATCTGCATGGCCCGCACTTTGGGCGCTCCGGTCACCGTGCCCGCGGGAAAGCAGGCCTTCAACACGTCGAGCGCGTCGTAGCCGTCGCGCAGCTCGCCCCGCACCTCGCTCACGATGTGCTGCACGTGCGAGTAGCGTTCGATGGCGAGCAGGTCCGTCACGCGTACGGTACCGAACCGCGCCACGCGCCCGACGTCGTTGCGGCCCAGGTCGACGAGCATCAGGTGCTCGGCGCGCTCCTTCTCATCGGCGAGCAGCCGCGTGGCGAGCGCCTCATCCTCTTCCGGCGTGCGGCCGCGCGGGCAGGTGCCGGCGATGGGCCGCACGGTCACCTCACTTCCCTCCACGCGGACCAGCACCTCGGGGGAGCTGCCGACGAAGCTGAAGTCGCCGAGCCCGAGGTAGAAGAGATAGGGGGCGGGGTTCAGCGCGCGCAGATAGCGGTAGAGGAGCAGCGGATCGACCGCGCCGCGGGCTTCCTGGCGGCGCGACAGCACGGTCTGGAACGTGTCGCCTGCGGCGACGTACTCCAGCACTCGCGCCACATCACGCTCGAACACGTCGCGCGGGTAGCGCGATTGCGTGACGATCGGGGGCAGGCCGTCCCGCAGCGGGAGCGGCGCCAGGTCGTGCCGCCGGCCGAGCCGCGCGACGATCTCCTCGAGCCGCTCCTCGGCCGCGTCGTAGAGGCGCAGCCGTTCGGCCGACGCGGCGCGCGGCGGCACCTCGACGTTCGCCACGACGATCGCCCGCCCGAACAGGTTGTCGAGAATGACGAGCGTGTCGGCGATCATCATGACGGCGTCCGGCAGGTCGAGCGTGTCGGCGGGGGGGCGAGGCAGGTGCTCGACGCTGCGCACCAGGTCGTAGCCCAGATAGCCGACGGCGCCGCCCGTGAAGCGCGGCAACCCCGGCACGGGCGCGGCGGGGAGGGCCCGCATGCGCTGCGCGAGGTGGCCGATCGGGTCGTCGGTCTCGCCGGCGGCCCGCCACCCCGTATCCTTCGTCCAGCGCTCGATGGCGCGGCTGCGGTAGCGCCACACCTCACGCGGCTCGGTGCCGAGGAAGGTGTACCGGGCCCAGCGCTCTCCCCCCACGAGCGATTCGAGCAGAAACGCGAACGGTGGCCGGGCGACTTTCACGAACGCGGCCAGGGGGGTGTCGCCGTCGAGCACCACCTCGCGCAACACCGGGACCATGCCGCCCCGCTCGGCGCGGGCGAGAAAGTCGGCGCGCGCGTCGGTCATCGGCCTCGGCGCGGGGTACACCGAGGATGCCCCGTCGCCCGGCGACCTGCGCGCACCGAGATTTCGGCCCGATGTGCGTCGGGCTGGCCGCCGCCGTCACGCTCGGCGTGCTCGCCGGTCCCGCGACCGCAGCCGCGCAGGCGTGGAACTCGGATGGGGCGCTCGCCCTGGCGCGGCGCGCCGTGCTGCGTCGCAGCGGCGCGGTCGCCGACACGTCGCTCCACGACTACAAGGCGCAGGCGCACGGCTTCCTCTTCTTTCTCGGCGCGTTCGGGCAGGGGCTGGCCGACCCCCCGCGGCTCATCAAAGCCGATCAGCTGGAGCTGGAAGTGTACTGGAGGGCCCCGGCGAGCAGCAAGCAGCGGGTCATCGGCTGGCGCGACCAGGCGCAGCTGCCCACCGACATCAACTACCATCGCGACCACCTCGGCATTATCCAGAACAACTTCGGCGCCGCGATCCGCCTGGGCGAGGGCGACGAGGTGCGCGACGTGCCTCACCCGCTCGCCCCCGTCGGTCCCGACCTCTACGATTTCGCGCTCGGCGACACGACCGCCATCGTGCTGCCGGAGCGCGAGGTGCGGGTGGTGGCCCTGCGGGTGCGGCCCAAGGAGTTCGGCCTCCCCCGCATCGTGGGGACGGTGTACCTGGACGTCGCAACGGCGGACCTGGTGCGCATGGCGTTCAACTTCACGCCGCGCGCCTATCTCGATCGCGAGCTCGAGGACGTGAGCATCGTGCTCGACAACGCGCTGTGGGAGCAGCGCTTTTGGCTGCCGTACCGTCAGGAAGTCGAGATCCGCCGCCGCGCGACCTGGCTCGATGTGCCGGTCCGCGGCATCATCCGCGCCCGCTGGGAGATCGACGGCTACACGTTCAACCTCGGGCTGGCGCCGAGCTGGTTCGCGGGCGAGGAGATCACCTTCCTGCCGAAGGCGGAACGCGATTCGTTCCCGTGGAAAACGCCGCTCGCCGCCGCCCTGCAAGACGTGGCCGGGCCGGTGCGTCAGAACGACCTGGAGCGCGTGCGCGCCGAGGTGGAGCAGATCGCCGGCCGTCGCGCCCTCACGGGACTCAAGGGCCGCCGGCTCGGCGTGCGGGGGGTGTCGGACCTGCTGCACGCCAACCGGGTCGAGGGGCTGGCGCTGGGGGCGGGGATCGTGCTGCGCGGCGGGGGCGAGCGGCGCGAGCTGCGCGCCCGCGCGAGCTATGGGTTCGCCGATCGCCGCGCCACGGGGGCGCTGAGCGCCGTGGACCGCCAGGGCCGGGGCGCGCTCGAGGCCAGCGTGTACCGCGAGCTGCGCGACGTGGGCGACGCGCCCGTCATCGCGCCGCTGTTCAACTCGTTCTCGTCCCAGGAATTCGGGCGCGACTACGGCGACTATTACCTCGCCGAGGGCGCGCGGGTGACGTACCGGCACGGCGTCGGTGTCCGCGGCGAATGGCGCGCGACCGCGGGGCGCGAGATGATCGGCTCGCTTCCCGTCGCCGCTACCCCGGCCAACGGCCGGTTCCGGCCGAACCCCGCGCTTGGGGGGCCCGGCGTCGACCTCGTGCAGCTCGGGGTCGAGCGCCGGAGCGAAGGCTTCGCGGTGCGCCACGACCTCCACTTCGAGACGACGCTCGAGGGCGGCCGGGCGGACGGCGGCGCCACCTATCTGCGACTGTGGGGCGCCGGTCATGTGCTGTTTCCCGCCGGCGCCACGCGGCTGCTCATCCGCGCGCAGGGCGGCGCCGCGAGCGCGCAGCTGCCGGCGCACCGCGCGTTCGTGCTCGGCGGGCGCGGCACCCTGCTCGGGGAAGACTTCCGCCGCTGGGGCGGCGCGCGCCTGGCGCTGCTCCATCTCGAATGGCGCGTGCCGGTGCCGTTCGTCGCGCTCGGCGTCGGTCACTATGCACGCACCCCGCGCACGCTGACCGTCGCGCCCTACGTCGCGCTCGGCTGGGCCGGGCGTCCGGTGTCGGGCACGCCGTGGACGGCGACGCCCGGGACCCGCGTCACCCTTGGTCTCGGGTTCGAGTGGCTGGGTGTGTTCCGGTGCGACGTGGGGTTCGGCACCGCCACCCGCCACGCGGGGCTCGCCTTCGACGTGACGCGGGACTTTTGGGGGATCCTCTAAGGAGGTTGAGGAGGTTCTGAAGGTTGGTGGAGGATGGTGGAGGTGGACCTCCACACCCTCTACTATCCCTCCATAACCTCCACCCTCCTCCCCTTTTCGGGTTGGACTGCGCGGGTCGACGGGCTACCTTAGGGATAACCGAATGCCCGACGCGAATTTCCCGGATGAATGGCTGGTGCGCTCCCTCGAAGGAGTGCTCACCCCGGAGCTCCTCACGGAGCTGCGGGAGAAGGCCGCGCCTGCCGCGACGCTGTGGGAGACGCTGGTCGCGCACAAGGTCGTGACCGACGAGCAAATCCTCACGGCGCTCTCCACGCGGTTCCGCCTGAAGCTGGCGGACCTCGCGCAGATCGACCCGACGGCGAAGGAGCGCGTTCCCGAGCAGGTGGCCCGCCGCTACCAGATTGTCCCGCTCCACGCCACCGACTCGTACCTCGAGGTGGCGACCGCGAATCCGTTCGACCTGGACGCCGAGAAGGCGCTCGCCTTCGCCACCGCCCGCGAGATCCGCATGCTCCTGCTGGCGCCGTCGAAGATCGCCGAGAAGCTCGATGAGCTGTACCGCCCCGAGAAGGCGGTGGACAGGCTGCTCGAGGGGATGGAGAGCTCGGCGGAGCTGGTGCAAATCCGGGACGAGCCCGACGAGCTCGTGGGCGAGGCGGAGGCGAGCCAGCGGCCGGTGGTGCGGCTCGTGGACCTGATCATCTCCGAAGGGATCCTCGCCCGCTCGAGCGACATCCACATCGAGCCGGAGGAGGGCGGGGTGGCGGTGCGCTATCGCATCGACGGCGTGCTGCGTCAGGTGATGAAGATCCCGCGCCAAGCCGGGCTGCCGCTGATCTCGCGCATCAAGATCATGTCCTCGCTCGACATCGCCGACCGGCTGCGGCCGCAGGACGGCCGCGCCCGCGTGGCGGTGAACGGCCAGCCGATCGACCTGCGCGTCTCGACGCTGCCTGCGGCGCAGGGCGAGAAGGTGGTGATCCGCATCCTCGACTCGCGCGCCACGGTGAAGTCGCTCGAGTCGCTTGGGTTCAATGCCAACGAGACGGATGGCATCAAGCGGCTGCTCGAGAACCACGAAGGCATCATTCTGGTCACCGGCCCGACGGGCTCGGGCAAGACGACGACGCTCTACTCCTGCATTAACCAGATCAAGAGCGAGGGCGTGAACATCGTCACGGTCGAGGACCCGGTGGAGTACCGGATACAGGGGATCGTGCAGGTGCAGGTGCAGGAGAAGGCCGGACTGACGTTCGCCTCGGCGCTGCGCTCGATTCTCCGGCAGGACCCGAACGTGGTGCTGATCGGCGAGATCCGGGATCGCGAAACGGCCCAGATCGCGGTGCAGGCATCGCTCACCGGGCACCTGGTGCTCTCGACGCTGCACACGAACGACGCGGCGAACGCCGTCACCCGCCTGGTCGACATCGGCGTCGAAGCCTACAAGATCGCCGCGGCGCTGCGCGGCGTGCTGGCCCAGCGACTGATGCGCCGACTCTGCCCTACGTGTAAGGAAGTGTGGATGGAGGCGCCCCCCGACCGCCTCCGGAAGTGGGTGCCCACGGGCACGCCGTTGTATCGCGCCGCCGGCTGCCCCGATTGCGCCATGACGGGATACCGCGGCCGCTTTTCGATCGTCGAGGTGCTGACCGTGTCGGCCGAGGTGGAGCGGCGTATCGCGGCTGGCGAGACGGCGGAGCACATCGCGGGCGCCGCGCGCCGCGGCGGGATGAGGGGCCTGTGGGAGTCGGGGCTCGAGCACGTCGTGCGCGGGGAATCCACCCTCGACGAGTTGACGCGGGTCGTGGACATTCCGCAAGAAGACGAGGAGCCTTCCCCGCCCGCGGCGGCGCCGCGCCGCCCGGGCGGGGGCTCGCCGCAGTCCGCGTCGCATGCCGGCACGGGGGTCATCGCGGCTCCTGCAGCGGTTCCCGAGGCATCGACGGCGCACTTCGAGCTGCTGGAGGAGCCGTTGCCGTCGCGACGGTCCGGTCCGCACGGACTCCCCGCCGTCAAGGTGCTGCTCGTGGATGACGAAGACAGCCTGCGGAAGGTGATGCGCGACCTGCTCGAGCGCGACGGCTACGACGTGGCAGAGGCGCGCGACGGCGTGCAGGCGCTCGACCAGATCGACCGCGTGGGGCCGGATATCATCGTGCTCGACCTGAACCTCCCCGGGCTCGACGGCTATGGGGTGCTGTCGCACCTGCGCTCACGTCCCGCAACGGCATCCATTCCCGTCATCGTGCTCACCGCGAAAGGCGACGAGGACAACGAGGTCCGGGTGTTCGAGTTGGGCGCGGACGACTTCCTCACGAAGCCGTTCCGGGCGCGCGCGCTGTCGGCGCGGCTCGAGGCAGTGCTCGGCCGGCGTCGCTGAGGCGAACCTCTCCCCTCGTCCGTCTCCCTTTTGTGACATTGGTCCGGGTCGCGTTCGTCGACGCCTACGTGCTCCGCCCGGGGGCAGCGGGCCTCGAGGTGCTCGTCCTGCGCCGCGCGCCGAACGGCCGGTCGCCCGGCTCGTGGGAGACGGTGCACGGGCACATCGAGCCCGGCGAGACCCCGGTGCAGGCGGCGGTGCGCGAGATGCGCGAGGAAACGGGACTCGAGCCCGCGCGCCTCTACAACGTGTCGCGTGTGGAGTCGTTTTACCGGCACCGGACGGACGACATCACGCTGATCCCCGTGTTCGCGGGCGTGGTGGACGGTGCGGCGACGGTGCGGCACTCGGGCGAGCACGATCGCGCCGAGTGGCTCGCGCCCTCCGAGGCGGCCGGGCGGTTCTCCTGGCCACGGGAGCGCAGAGCACTGGAAGAGGTTTTGTCAATCCTCGGGTCCGGGGACGCGGGCTTGCTGGAAGACGTGCTGCGGGTATCCTAACTGGCGTCCGCGCTGGACGCGCGGCGCGCGAGCGGTAGGTTGAAGGAGAGACCTCGAGGGCGCCGGGGGCCTGTGAACCCGTTCTATCACCGCATCTACAAAGTCGTACGCCACATCCCCAAAGGCCGGGTGGCGACCTACGGCCTCGTGGCGCGACTCGCCGGGCGGCCTGGTGCCGCGCGCACCGTCGGCTGGGCCCTCTCGGCACTCCCCGATGACGCGGACGTTCCCTGGTGGCGGGTGCTCAACGCGGCGGGCCGTATTTCCCTCTCCGGCGCCGACCACGGCAGCGTGCTGCAGCGCGCGCTGCTGCTGCGGGAGGGCGTGAAGTTCGCGGCGGGCGGCGCGGTGAATCTCGCGGTGTTCGGCTGGCCGGCGGAGGCCTACGATAGCGCGGCGGCCCACACGCGCGCCGCTTCGTCCCGCAGATCGCGCAGGTTGAAAGGCTTGCGGACGTAGCGCCCCTGTTTCAGTCCGGCGGGGCGGCGGCCGACGCGAGCGGCAGATCCACCACGAATGCCACACCGCCTTCGGGCGGCCGCTCGACCGCGATCCGCCCGTTGTGGGCCTCCACGATCGAGTACGTGATCGAGAGGCCGAGTCCCGTCCCCTGGCCGGGCTCTTTGGTCGTGAAGAACGGTGTGAAGAGGTGTGGCAGCACGTCGTCCGCGATGCCGGGGCCCGAATCCGCCACGCGCAGGTGCACCCGGTCGTCCGCCCAGGTGCGCACGTGGATGTCGCGCGGGCGCTCCGGCGGGTTCTGCGCCACCGCCTGCGCCGCGTTGTTCAGCAGATTGATCGCCACCTGCTGGAGCGCGTGTCGGTCGCCCAGCACCGGCGGGAGGGGCGCCAGCTCCTTCTCGATCGCGATCCCCTTGAGCTGAACGTCGTAGCTCATGAGGAGCAGCGTGCCCTGGATCACGTCGTTCAGGTCCACCGCCACCCGCTCGGCGGGGCCCTTGTGCGCGAAGGTGAGCAGGTTCCGCACGATCCGCCCCGCGCGGTCCGCCTGCTCGTGAATCACGCGGAGGTGGCCGCGATCCTTGGTTCCGAGGTCCTTCTGCTCGAGCAGAAACTCGGACAGGCCGGCGATCGAGGTGAGGGGATTGTTGAGCTCGTGCGCCACCCCCGAGACCAGCTGCCCCACCGCCGCGAGCTTCTCGCTCTGGATCAGCTGGGCTTCCATCGCGTGCTGGTCCGTCACGTCTTCCACCAGCACCACGACGCTCTGATCGTTCGCCGCGGGGATGCTGGCCGCGTTCACCCGGATCGTGCGGCCCAGCGTGGCGGAGCGGAGCACCAACGGCTGGGCCCGCTCGCCGCGCCGCACGACCGCGAGCAGCTCCACCAGAGCGGGAGAGGGGCCGAGCAGCGCATCGGCCAGGTCGCACCCGATCACCGCCGGCACCGGCGCGCCGAGCAGCGACGCGAAGGCGCGATTGGCGCGGCTGACCCGGCCCGCGGCGTCCACCACGGCGATGCCCTCCGACAGCGCGTCGAACGCCGTCTCCCACTGCTCCTTTGCGTGGCGCACCATCTCGAAGAAGCGGGCGTTGGCGATCACGATGGCGGCGTGGGTCGCCACGGTCGACAGGAGTCGGATGTCCTGGGGCGCGAACGCGCCATCGCGCGGGTTCGCGATCACGAGCGTTCCGACCACCACGCCGTGCGCGCGCAATGGCACCGCGGCCGCGGAGTCCACCGCCACGCCCTCCACCAGCTCCGTCGGCTCGCCGCTCGAGTTGTGTACCAGCTCGAGCCGCTCCCGGCCCGCCGATCGGGCGATCAGACCGGGATCGTCGGAGCGCACAGTCCGTCCGGCGAGCGCCGCCAACGTCCCTTCGGCCGCCATGACCTGCAGAGGACCACGCGCCGCCGCGCCTTCGCCGTCCGGCGCCAGGGCGACCAAGGCCCCTTGGGCGTCGAGGAACCGCATGGCGTAGCGCACCACCTGCTCCACGATGCGGTCGAGCTGCAGCGAGCCCGACAGCACGTAGGAGAGCTCCTGCAAGGAGAACAGCTCCGACAGGCGTCGGTTCAGCTCATCGGCGGCGCGCCGCCGGTCGCGCTCGCTGTGCTCGAGGCGCCGCTTGAGATGAATCGCCCCCCAACCCAGCCCAGCGGCGGCGAGGAGCAAGAACGCAACCAGGATCATCTGCATGGAGGGGTCCAAATTAATCTGCTTGACCGCCGGAATCCCGACTTCTAGATTCGGCTATCTCGTTGCTTGAGAACGGTTCTCAACTAGTCTTGATGGGAGTCGTGGTGCGGGCCCTCCTCGCGTGGACGCTGTGTGGTGCCCTGGTGGCAGGTCTCGCCCGGGCCGGGACTGCGCAGGAGCGCACCACGCTGGGTGGCTACGGCGAGGTGCATTACACCAATCCCACCGGGCCAGAGAGTCCGGCCGTCGTGAACCTCGCCCGCTTCGTCGTCTACCTGGCCCACAGCTTCGATGACCGGCTGGCGTTGCGCTCCGAGCTCGAGGTGGAGGACGCGAAAGTCGAGGGCGGAGCGGCGGGCGGAGAAGTGTCGCTCGAGCAGGCCTACCTCGACTACCGCCTCACCGACTGGCTCACGCTGCGTACGGGGCTCGTGCTGGCGCCGGTCGGGATCGTCAATGAGACCCACGAGCCGCCCACGTTCAACGGCGTGGACCGCCCCGGCTTCGACCACGACGTGATCCCCACGACCTGGCGAGAGATCGGCGTCGGCGCGGTGGGGACCGTTCCCGGCGGCAGCGGGCTCGCCTACCGGGTGTACGTCGTCAACGGACTCCGTGCCGCTGGCTTCTCGGGCGCCAGAGGGATCCGGGACGGGCGTCAGGAGGGGCGCCAGGCGAGCTTCGCGAACCCGTCCCTCACGGGGCGGCTCGAGTGGGCGCGCCCGGGCTGGAAGGTCGGCGGCTCGTTCTGGTACGGGGGCACGGCGGACACGAACCAGGCGGTGGGGAGCGGAGCCTTCGCCGCTCCGGTGGCACTCGTTTCGGCCGACGCGCGCTTCGAGACCGGGCCGTTCGCGCTGCGGGCCGTGGTCGCGACCCTCAGCGTCGGCGACGCCCGGGCGATCAACCTGGCGTACGGGCAGTCGGTCGGGAGTCGCATCGCCGGCGGCTACCTCGAGGGGGCCTACAACCTGCTCTCGCTGCTCGCGCCGCCGTCCTCCCACAAGCTCAACGCCTTCGTCCGCCACGAGCGCTACGATACCCAGGCGGACGTCCCGAGCGGCGTCGCGCGAGACCGGTCGCTCGCACGCCGCGTCACGACGCTGGGCATCACGTACAAGCCCACCTGGAACACCGCGTTCAAGGGGGACTACCAGCTGGTGCGCAACGCGGCCGGTGCGGGGGAGCACGAGGTGCTCAGCCTCGGCGTCGGCTACCAGTTCTGACGTGCCCATCGCGCTCGCGGTCGTCCTGTGCACGCTGCAAAGCCCGGCGGCACCACCCGCCAAGGTTGCCGCCTCGCTCGCCCGGCTGTTCGGGCCCGGCGCGCGCGTCGACACACTGGCAGTGGACACCGCCCGCGTGCTCCGCGTGTCCCGGGGGGACTCGCTGCTCGGCTTCGCGGAGGTGAGCAACGTGCTGGGGAAGGACCAGCCGATCACCTTCCTGGTGGCGATCGATCCCGCCGACCGCCTCAAGGACGTGGACATCCTCGTGTACCGCGAGCCATACGGCGGCGAGGTGGCCTATGAGCCGTGGCGGCGGCAGTTCCGGGGGCGCTCCGCGCGCGATTCGCTGCGGGTGGGGAAGGAGATCCGCAGCATCTCGGGCGCGACGATCAGCGTACACGCAGTCACGCTCGGCGTGCGGCGGCTGCTCGCAGAGCTCACCGCCTGGCATCAGAGCGGAGCGATCCGGTGACGTGGCGCGAGGTGCCCATCGCGTTGCGGTCGCTGGCGCGCTGGATCGTGATCGTCCAGCTCGTGGGCTACACCACGTCGCTCGTGTTCGTGTGGCACACGACCCGCCTCACCCCGCCGGGCATCGAGTCGCGCTATCGCGGGACGAACCCGGACGTGCCCGACGGCCCGATGCGGTTCCCCAAGTCGTTCGCCGAGATGCTCACGATCACCCACACGCACCTGTTGAGCATGGCCGTGATCTTCGTGGTGACGGGGTTCGGGGTGGCGCTGTGCAGCCGGCTGTCGGAGCGCTGGAAGCGGTTTCTCGCGGTAGAGCCGTTCGTGGCGCTGCTGGTGTCGTTTTCGGCGATGTGGTTGATGCGCTACGCGGACGCGCGCTTCGCCTGGCTGCTCGAGGCCTCGAGCGCGGTGCTCGCGGTGACGTTTTACGTCCAGTCGTATCTCATCCTGCGAGAGCTGCGGGAGGCGGAGCGGAACACGTCATGAGGGTCGCCCCGAGTTGTTCCCACCCTGAAGGGTGGGCTCGGCGGATCGCGGCCCTACAGGGCAGTGCCCTTCAGGGCATCGTCGTGCCGAGCCCAGGCTTCAGCCTGGGAATTCGAGGAGCCACGTGAACCGTCGTCGGTTCGTTGCGACCATGGGAGCCGGTTTGGGGGCTGCGTTCGTCCCCCGCTTCCCGCGATCGCGTGCGGACGACGTGTTCGTCGAGCGCTGGTCGTGGGCGATGGGGCAGCCGGTGCATGTGATGGTGTTTGCGGCATCGGAGCAGGAAGGGCTGGACGGCTGTGCGGCGGCGCTCGCCGAGCTGCGGCGGGTGGAGCGCCGCCTCACGCTGTTCGACGACGCGAGCGACCTGTGCGAGCTCAACCGCCGCGCCGGCAAGCAGCCGATGCGCGTGGGTGCCGACTTGGGAGCCGTGCTCGAGCTGGCGGGACGGTTCAAGCGGGACACCCGGGGCGCGTTCGATGTCGCGGTCGAGCCCCTGATGCGCGTGTGGGGCTTCCACCGCCCGCGGGCCAACGCGCCCACGGCGTCGGAGCTGGCCGAGGCGCGCGCCGCCGTGGCGGCGGCGGTGGTCGCGCTGCACGGCGACGTGGCCCAGCTGCTGAGCGCCCACACGCAGCTCGACTTCGGCTCGATCGGCGTCGGCTACGGGATCGACCGGGCGCTCGCGGTGCTGCGTTCCCGTGGACTGCACCGAGCATTCCTCGACGTGAGTGGCGACGTCGCGGCGAGCGGTGCACCCCCGGGTGAGCCGGGCTGGCTGGTCGAGATCGCCGACCCCGACCGGCCCGGAGGCACCCGTAAGGCGACACGGCTCCGGGACGCCGCATTGGCGACCGCCGCGAACACCGAGTCGATCGTGCGCTACGGATCGCTCGTCATCGGGCACGTCATGGATCCCGCCACCGGGCGGCCGGCGCACGCCCTCAAGCAGGCCTCGGTGGTCACGCGGTCGGCGGTGGCGGCAGACGCGCTGTCCACGGGGATGCTGGTGTCGGGGCGGGCGCCTCCGGGGGTGCTAAAAACGTTCTCCGTCCAGGATACGTGATCCCCGGGCTGGCGCCCGGGGTCAGTCAGGGTCCCGAGGCAAACTGACCCCGGGCGCGAGCCCGGGGTGGCTGGGAGGCGTACCTACCAACCCGACAATCGCCTCCCTCAGGTCTTCAATTCCCTCTTTCTCCCGCGCGCTCGTCACGATCATCTGATCGTCGTCGAGCTCCAGCGCCTCGCGCAGCTCGCGCTCCCGCCCGGGGCGCCGATCCCGGGGCACCTTGTCGCTCTTGGTGAGCGCCGCGAGCACGCGGGAGTCTCGGGCGGCGAACAGCTCGTGCATCGCGTGATCGTCGGCGGACGGCTCGCGGCGGATGTCGAGCAGCCAGAGAACGCCTGCGAGGCGGGGTCGCGCCAGCGTGTGCGTCACGAGCCCCCGGAAGCCGGCGCGCTCGGCCTTGCTCGCCCGGGAATAGCCGTAGCCGGGAAG
>Ga0184619_10000016_pt1 | contig 66762 bp, 66 predicted proteins | sample PLM0_60_b1_FD_133146 | JGI IMG/M metagenome (GOLD analysis project Ga0184619, IMG submission 133146) | Groundwater sediment microbial communities from an aquifer in East River, Colorado, USA - PLM0_60_b1 | ecosystem: Environmental > Terrestrial > Soil > Riparian zone | place: USA: East River...
CGCCATGCGGGCGCCGCGCCGCTCGAGGAGGGCGTTGGTCGCGATCGTGGTTCCGTGAATCAGGACATCGATCGGGAGGTCCCGCGTCCCCAACGCATCGAGCGCCGTGCACAGCCCTACGGTTGGATCCCACGGTGTGGTCACGACCTTCCGTACCGCGATCGTCCCACTTTCCGAGAGCGCGACCAGGTCGGTGAAGGTCCCGCCGACGTCGACGCCTACCCGCAATCTCACGGCAGGCGCCTCGAGCTCCATCTGTCCGCCAACAGCACGCCGGCGAACCCCACGGTGGCGAGCACACAAAGCGTACCCACCCAGTCTCCCAGTCGCACGTACAGCGGGATCACGTCGCTCGTGCGCAGCCGCCCCGCTACGATCGCTTCCTGTTCCAACCCGGTTTCGCCGTAGGTGCGACCCAGTGGATCGACGAACTCGGAGATACCGTCGTTCGCCGCGCGGGCGACACCCGTCCGGGTCTCGATCGCCCGCAAGACGAGATGCGTCGCGTGTTGGTACGGGCCCGCGGTGCGCCCGTACCATGCGTCGTTCGTGATGTTCACGAGGAAATCCGCACCCGCACGGCGATACCGGCGGGCGAGACCCTCGAACGCCGACTCGTAGCAGATGACCACGCCGAACCGGCCCAGCGGACTGCCGTACAGGGGCAACCCGCGGCCGATGCCGAATCCACCGAACCACTTGAGCCGGAGCCAGCGCGGGGGGACGAACGGCACGCGCTCCACGATCGGCACGAGGTAGTGCTTCCCGTATACCGGGTACGGCTGCCAGCGGCCGGCCGAATCGAAGTAGAACGCGGCGTTGAAGTAGTCGTACGATCCGTCGCGATGAAATACCGCGTGCAATCCACCGCTCACGATCGGCGTCTGACTCTCGCGCGCCAGACCGGCGATCGCGTCGTCCCAGGCGCGCTGCTGGAGCAGGTACCCCGGGATCGCCGCCTCCGGCCAGATCATGAGGTCCACCGGGCCCCGCACCTCGAGCTCGCGTGACAGGCGGACGAGCTTCGCCACTACGCTATCGGCATGACCCGGATCCCACTTCTCACGGAACCCCTCGTTCGGCTGGATCAGGCCCACCGTGCCGAGGTCGCGGATGGGGAGTGTGTGCACCCGCCAGGCGCCATACCCCCACGCACAGAGGACCGTCGCCAGCACCGCGACGACCGGACGCCACCGGAAGGTACCGCTCCCGCCTCCCTGCTCCCGATTCCCCAAGAACGCCTCCACAATCATGACATTGCACCACGCGAGCCACAGCGTCACCCCCCGCGCCCCCGCGACGTCGGCCCACTGCACGAGCACGGGCGCGTCCGCGAGCGACGTCCCGAGGCCGAGCCATGGAAAGCGGATGTCCCCCTGATGGCCCACGGCCCATTCGACCGCCGTCCAGGCGACGGGGAACACGAGCCAGAGAGGCAGGGCCGGCAGATGGAGACGCCCGCGCACGACGAACCAGAAGAGCACCGCGTGCCACAGTCCGAAGACCGTGATCGTGGCGAGGTAGCCGAGCGCCGAGAGCGGCGTGAAGTGCCACAACGCGACCACCAGCCAATAGAGCACGGCGCCCTGGGTCGCGAAGCCGTACCAGAACCCCCAGCGCAGCGCGCCGCGCAGGTCCCGCTCCTGCTCGAGCCGGCGCACCAGGACGACCGCCGGCGCGAGGGCCAAGAAACTCAGGACGGGGAGGGGAAACGGCGGGTAGCTGCCAGCGAGTAAAGCGGTGCCCAACGCGACGAGCGCGGCGGCCCGCCGGGTGGGGAGGGGCGTCGTCACAAGAGCACGTCGCGTCCTTCATCGGCCGACCGATAAACGGCGTCGAGCACGCGGTGCAGCGCCAGTTGGTCCCGCGGCGGGGGGGCGTTCACGTCCCCTCGCATCACGGCGAGGAAGTACGTCCACTCCGCCCGGTACGACTGCGCGAACGGCGTCTCGCGCCCGGTCGCCCCGGTGGGCGTCAGGTCGCTGACCGTCCCATGCAGCTCCTTGAATACCCGCAGCGGTTGCACGCTGGCCGACCCCTTGGAGCCCACGAGGTCGAACCAGAACCGCTCGGCTTCCCCCATGTGGCGCCAGCTCACGTCGATCGAGAGGGACACGCCGTTTTCGCACACGACGAGCGCCGTCGCCATGTCCTCCACGCCGTCCTTGCCGTGTCCCATGGTGTGCGCCGCGATCCGCTTGGCGGCGGGCCATCCTGCCAGCCACAGGCCGAGGTCGAGGAGCTGGAGTCCGAGGTCGAGAAACGCACCGCCGCCCGCTTCCTGGCGCCGCAGCCGCCACGCCACCATGTTGCGGCTCGGCTGGAACGTGTACCACCCGCAGCGGATCGCCTGCAGCACGCCGAGATCGCCACCCGCGAGGAAGCCGCGCACCGCCTGCACGTCCGAGCGAAATCGGTGGTTCATCCCGACCATCACGCGCTTGCCGTACTTCTCGCTCGCCTGCAGCACACGCTCCACGCCGGCCAGGGTCAGCGCGAGCGGCCGCTCGCACAGCACGTGCGCGCCGGCCGCGAGGGCGGACACGACGTGGATCTCGTGGAGGTGGTTCGGCGTGCAAATCGCGACGGCGGTCGGGCGGGCGTACTTGAGCACCTCCTCGATGTCGTCGAAGGTCTCCTTCACCTCGAAGCGCGTCGCCAGGGCCTGGGCCTTGCCGATGTCCGAGTCGCAGATCGCGGCGACCTCGACTCCCGGGAGGCGCCGCAGCACCGGGAGATGAGCCACTTGCGTAATCGCACCCGCCCCGATCACCGCGACGCGGATCGGGTCGCTCACTTCCCCGTCCCCCGTCCTTTGTCTCTGGTCCCCGCCCAACGGTACATCAACCCGCTGCGCAGTGACACGGTCGAGACGCCGCTCGACAACACACCGCGGCCTTCGAGGGTGAAGCGCCAGCGCTTGGCCCCGACCTCGACACCGATGGTGCCGTTCAGGCCCGCGGTGATCGAGTTCAGCGCGTCCTGCACGAACGTGCCGTTGATGGCCGGGCCACTCCCGTGCCGGATGTGGGCGCCGAGCCCGACCCCGAGGTAGGTCGTCACCGCGTGCCCCTGGGGCAGGACATACTGCAGGTCCACGTCCCCCGTCAGGTCGCTCCACCTGATCCGACCGAGGTTGATTGTGTCGTTCGTTCCGGGGTTTACGATACTGTCGAGCCGCTGCTCGAAGCGCGCCCGTGCCGCTGAGCTGAAATCGGCCTTGTAGTAAGAGACGCCGAGCAGCACGCGCACGTGCGGCGCAATGAAGCCATAATCGAGCCGCAGCCCGCCGGTCAGGGTGCCGCGGATGTTGTTCCCGCCGACCGGACCAAGATCGAGCTGGAGGGCGCTCGGCTTCAGGTTGTCGTAAGAGAACTTCGAGAGGAAACCCTGGGCGGACAGGCGGACTGGCGGACTGGCGGACAGCAGCAGTGCGACAAGACCGACCGCCGGTCCGCCTGACCGCCTGACCGCCTCAGTAAAGGCGTTCAACATTGGTCCCCGGGAAATAGGTGGTGACAATCGTGCGGTAGTCCTGACCCGCGCGGGCCCGGCCTACCGCGCCCCACTGACAGAACCCCACACCGTGGCCCCACCCCTCGCCCGCCGCGACCAGCCGGCTGACCTGACCGCCGTCCTTCGTCACCGAGAGCTGGAAGGCCGTGCTGCCGAGCAGCTGATCGGCCTGCGGCCGGAGCACGGCGCGCACGTCGGAGCCCGGCACACGAACGTCGCCGTGCTCGAATGCGATCAACAGCTCGCCGACCCGGCCGGACGGCGTCGTGCGGGTCACGGCGATGTTGGTGATGCGCTGCAACCCGCCCCCACCGGCGTTCATCACCGCCGGGAGGGTCCGCGACAATATAGTGCGCAGCTGGGCGCCGTCCCATTGCTCCCGCCAGCGGAAGCGCGGCGACAGCTCGCAGTAATAGTGGCCGCCGCCGGACGCGTCCGAGACCGGCCGGAGGTAGGGCCGGGCCCGCGCGGTCTTGAAGGCCTCTTCCACCCCGGCGGTCGACGAGCCGCACGTCGAGTGGAAGAAGGCGTCGACGAGCTCGCGGTGATACCAAACCGCTTCGCCCCGCGTGGCACGCAGGGCCTCCCACACCGCGGGTGTCTCCGCAACGACTCCGCTATACACCTGATCGCGAACGTCGGCCCAGGCGTCGAACCCCTGCGGCTCCCAGCGGCCACGGTTCTTGAGCGCAAAGGTGCGCGACACCACCGCCTGCGCGAGCATCGCCTGGCGCTCGTCGGGCCGGCGCGGCCCCATCTCTCCGCCGATCACGCCCGCGAGGTAGCTCTCGACCGGCACCCGGTTCATCAGGGTGAGCCCGGAGGGGTCGCGCATGACGTTCAACCGCCCGCGATAGCGGCGCCCGTTCGCCATGGCGAACCGATTTTCCGTGACGTTCACGGCGGAGACGCCGAGGCGCCGCTCGGTCCGCGAGCCGTCCGGCTTGACAAGACGGACGCCCGGGGTCTCGGGCACGACGGTCCACGCCGTACCGGCAGGGACGGAGCCGACCGGCTCACCGTTCGAAGCATCGGTGACGAACAACTCGCCGTCGCCCCCCAGGGTGGCGGTCGGCGCGCCGACCGCCAGGCCGATGCGCAGCTCGGGCTCGGCCCCCGGAGTGATGGGTTGCGGCCGGGCGCAGGCGGCGGCGAAGGCGAGGATGCTAGCGAGCCCGCGCTTCGCCCAGGGCCGCGTCGAGTTGTGCGATGGAGAAGTCGATGTCGGCATCGGTGTGCGCGCTGGAGACGAATCCTGCTTCGAACGCCGAGGGCGCCAGGAACACGCCGCGCGCGAGCGCGGCCTGGTGCCAGCGCGCGAACAACGCGGTGTCCGCGCCCTTGGCCTGCGCGAAGTTCCGCACGGGGCCCGGCGCGAAGTAGGAGCCCCACATCGAGCCCGCGTGTCCTGTCGCGAGCGGGACCCCGTGCCGGCGCGCGGCGTCCCCTATACCCGCGACCAGTCGAGCGGTTCGCTGGTCGAGCGCCTCATAAAAACCCGCGCGTCCGGTCTCACGCAGCGTGGCCAGGCCGGCGGCCATCGCCACGGGGTTCCCGGCCAGAGTCCCCGCCTGGTACACCGGCCCGTCGGGCGCCACCAGCCGCATCAGGTCCGCCCGCCCGCCGTACGCCCCCACGGGCATGCCGCCGCCCACGATCTTGCCCAGGGTCGTGAGGTCGGGCCGCACCTGGAGCCGTTCCTGGGCGCCACCGGCCGCCACGCGAAACCCGGTCATCACCTCGTCGAAGATGAGCAGCGCGCCGTGCCGGTCGCACAGCGCGCGGAGCGCGGCATGGAACCCCGGCTCGGGCGCAATGAACCCGCAGTTCCCGACGTACGGCTCGACGATCACGGCAGCGAGCTCGCGGCCGCGCCGTCGGAACACCTCCTCCACGGCGCCCGGATCGTTGAACGGGACGGTGACGGTGAGCTCGGCGAGGGCGGCGGGAACACCCGGGCTGTCGGGGAGACCGAGTGTCGCGACGCCGCTGCCCGCCTTCACCAGGAAGCTGTCGGCGTGGCCGTGGTAGCATCCCTCGAACTTGAGGAGGACGTCGCGCCGCGTCGCCGCGCGGGCGAGCCGCACGGCTGCCATCGTCGCCTCGGTCCCCGAATTCACGAAGCGGACCATCTCCACCGCCGGCATCCGCCGCGTGACCAGCTCGGCGAGCTCCACTTCCGCCTCACACGGCGTGCCGTAGGTCCACCCCCGCTCGGCCGCCGCCCGGATCGCGTCCAGCACGGCGGGGTGCGCGTGTCCCAGAATCAGGGGGCCCCACGAACAGACGTAGTCGACGTAGGTCCGGCCGTCGACGTCCGTGAGGCGCGCCCCCGCCGCCCGAGCGACGAAAAAGGGCGTCCCGCCCACCGCCCGGAACGCCCGCACTGGCGAATTCACGCCGCCGGGGAGCACCGCTTTCGCCCGCTCGAAGAGGGCCTCCGAGCGGGTCACGTCAGCGCCACCGCCCGGAAATCGTAGTCCTCGCTCGCCGTGACGCGCGCCCGCACGAACGTCCCGGGCGCACTCCAGCCGCCCTGCTCGAGATACGTCACGCCGTCCACGTCGTCCGCCTGCCACGGCACCCGTCCCACGTGCGTGGCGCCCGTCTCATCGGGATCGGCCAGACGGTCCACCAGCACCGGCACGTCGCGTCCCACGAACCGCGCCAGCCGCTCGGCCGAAATGGCGCGCTGCACCTCGAGCAGCTCCTCGAGGCGGTCGCGCTTGACCCCATCGGGTACGTCGTCGGGATACTGCACGCCTCGAGTGCCTTCCTGCGGCGAGTAGGCGAACCCGCCCAGGCGGTCGAACTGCGCCTCCTCGAGAAACGCCAGGAGCGCCCTGAAGTCGTCGTCGGTTTCGCCCGGGAAGCCGACGAGGCACGTGGTGCGGATCGCCAGATCGGGGATCGCGCCCCGCAGCCAGCAGAGCTTGTCGCGCAGCGTGCGCTGCCGCTCCGGCCGGCGCATCCGCTCGAGCATCCGATCGGACGCGTGTTGGACCGGCATGTCGATGTAGGGCACGATCCGCGGGCTCCGCGCCACCAGCTCGACCAGCCGATCGGTAAGGCCGGCCGAGTAGACGTACAGGAGACGGTACCAGGGCACCGACGTCGCTCCGAGCAGCGCCTCGAGCAGGTCGGGGAGCTTTGGTCCGGCGAGCCCCAGATCGCGACCGTAGTGACCCAGGTCCTGCGCCACGAGGTTGATCTCCTGCGCGCCCTGCGCTTCGAGCGCCTGCGCCTCGCGTACCAGACGCTCGACCGGCTCGGAACGGTGCTTCCCGCGCATCAGCGGAATGGCACAAAACGCGCACGTGTGGTCGCACCCTTCGGAGATTTTGAGGTAGCGCACGTGCGCCGCATCACCGAGGAACTGGCGGACGCCCGGGTGGCTCGCGAGGGGGTCATCAATCAACCCGCGCTCGGCGAGGGCCGGCACCAAGTGGTGGAGATCGGAGAACCCGAGCCATAGATCGACCTCTGGGATCTCCCGCTGCAGCTCCTGTTTGTATCGCTGGACGAGGCATCCGACCGCCACCACCGCCTTCACGTCGCCTTGTGTCTTGAGCCGTGCGGCCGACAGGATGGCGTCGATCGATTCCTGCTTGGCCGCGTCGATGAAGCCGCACGTGTTGACGAGAATGACGTCGGCGTGCGGCAGGTCATGGGTCACGACGGCGCCATGGCCCACCAGGTCGCCCACGAGCCGCTCCGAGTCGACGGTCGCCTTGTCGCAGCCGAGGGAGATGACGCCGAGCTTCATCCGCGGTAGTTCCCGAACCGCAGCTCGATGCCCCAGTCCTGGGAGCGGAGGAACGCGATCACTTCCTGGAGGTCGTCCTTGGACGGGGCCTGGACGCGGATCTCCTCGCCCTGGATTGAGGCCTGGGCCTTCTTGAACTTCCGGTCCTTGATCGCCTTGACGATCGCCTTCGCCTTCTCCTGCGGAATCCCCTGGGTGAGCTTGATCTCGCGGCGCACGGTGTCGTTCGCCGCCGGAATGACCGGACCCAGGTCCAGGTTTTTCACCGGCACCGCACGCTTGACGAGCTTGGACTGCAACACGTCGAACAGCGCTTTCATTTTGAAGTCGTCGTCGGCGACCAGCGTCAGGATCGCCTTGGGGCGGTCGAACGCGATGGCGGCTTTCGATCCCTTGAAGTCGTAGCGCTGGGCGACCTCCTTGGTCGCCTGATTGACGGCGTTATCGACTTCTTGGAGATCGGCGCCGGTGGAGATGTCGAAGGATGCAAGACTGGCCATGGGGGAAATAAACGCCGGGACACGGGAAACGGGAAGCGGGAAACGTCCCACCCGTCTCCCGTTTCTCGTTTCCCAGTCTTAGAGGAGGAAGCTCTCCAGCGCTCGGGCTCTCGAGACGTGACGGAGGCGCGCCAGCGCCTTCTCCTTGATCTGCCGGACGCGCTCCCGGGTGATACCGAGCAGCGAGCCGATCTCTTCGAGGGTCATCGGCTCCTGGCCCTCGAGCCCGAAATAGAGCCGCAGAATCTTGGCTTCGCGCTCCTTCAGCATGCCCAGCACTTTCTCGATCGACTCGCTGAGCGCGCGCTCGAAGATCTCCTCGTCGGGGCCCGGGTTCGTCGTGTCGGGCAGGTAATCGAGGAGCTTGTTGTCCTCCCCCGGCGTGAGCGGGGCGTCGAGGGAGAGGTGGGCCTGGGAGATGGACAGCGTCTTCGCGACCTCTTCTTCGGAGATGTCCATCCCCTCGGCGATCTCCTCCACCGTCGGCTCGCGGCCCAGCTCCTGGAGCAGCGCCGAGGAGCGCTTGCCGATCCGGTGCAGCGTCCCCGCCCGGTTCAGCGGGACGCGCACGATACGCGACTGCTCGGCGAGGGCCTGGAGGATCGCCTGGCGGATCCACCACACGGCGTAGGAGATGAACTTGATGCCCTTGGTCTCGTCGAACTTGTGGGCGGCCCGGATCAGACCGAGGTTGCCTTCGTTGATCAGATCCGAGAGTGCCACGCCCTGGTTCTGGTATTTCTTGGCCACGGAGACGACGAACCGAAGGTTCGAGCGCACCAGCTTGTCGAGGGCCTCTTCGTCATTCACCCTGATGCGCTGGGCGAGGGTGACCTCTTCCTCGCGGGTGATCAAGGGGTACTGGCTGATCTCCCGCAGATACTGGTCGAGCGATCCTTCGTCGAACGAGGCGCGTTTCGCCGTGTTTAGTTGCATGGCTGAGTCACCCCTCCAGGCGTGTACGACGCCGCACGGTACGCTACCGAATGACCGACCCGAGCCGGTGCCAGCGAATATCGGTAAGCCAGGGAAGCGCGTCGCGCGCCTCCCGGTCGTAGCTGAAGTACACCACGAGCGGCCGTCCCTTGACGGCCGCCGCGTCCACGAAGCCCCAGTACCGGGAATCCGCAGAGTTGTCGCGGTTGTCGCCCAAGACGAAGTATTTCCGAGCCGGGACGACCAGCGGACCCCAGGTATCGCGCGTCGGGTGATACGTGCGGGCCGTGGCGGGACCGCCGAGGAGGTAGCCTCGCTGCCAGCCGAACTCCGGATCGGAGATGTCGTGGCCCGCGTCCACCCGTTGGACGTACGGCTCCCGCCTCGTCTTGCCGTTCACGCTCAGGTCGCCACTGCGCATCTCCACCGTGTCTCCGGGGACCCCGATCACCCGCTTGACGTAGTTGAGCTCGGGATTCTTCGGGTAGGCGAACACGATGACGTCGCCGCGGCGCGGTGAGTCGAACCCGGGAAGGCGAGCCCTCGTCCCGGGGATCTGGGCGCCGTAGACCGCCTTGTTGACGAACAAGAAATCCCCCGCCAGCAGCGTGCGCTCCATGCTGCCGGAGGGAATCTGAAACGCTTCGATCAGGAAGGTGCGAATGATGAGGAACAGCACCAGCGCCATGCCCAGCGAGCGCATCCAATTGTCGAACCAGCGTGCCAGCCGGGAGCGGCGTGGCTCGGGGGGGGCGAAGGGTACCGACGCGGTCCGCGCGCCCGTACCTGCCTGATGGTCCCCCAGATGATGCATGTCTCGTACTCTAGCGAGGCCGTCCGCCAGGCGCAACGGTCACCGCCCATCCCCGGGCCGCCCCCCACTGCCGCACCCGCTGTCGGAAATCGTCCGGCGCGTCGCCATGCCGCAACCGGGCGGCGAGGCATGCGGCCTCGCCCTCGCGCTCGACGCGCACCCACGTCACCGCGACGTCCGCGAGCGCGTCGAGCGCCGTCCGGTCGAGCGGCGAGCCGCCCGTTGAGAGGATGATCACCAGCGATTCGTGATCCACCGGACGCACACTAATGCAGCCGGTGTGAGCCGCGTCACCCTTGTGTTGCGAGCAGTGCCGTTCTATCGCCCGCCGCTCAGGCCTCGGTATCGATCTGGGCGCGCTGCAGCTTCCCGGAGAAATCCACGTAGATCACCTTGGTCTCCGAGTAGAAGTCGTAGACCTCCCAACCGCCTTCACGGTGCCCGTTGCCGGTCTGCTTCACGCCCCCGAATGGCAGGTGCGCCTCGGCGCCGATCGTGGGAGCGTTGACGTAGGTGATGCCGGTGTCGAGCTCGTGCATCGCCCGAAACGCGGCGTTTACGTCTCGCGTGTAGAGCGAGCTCGACAAGCCGTACCTGACCCCGTTGTTCACCCGTATCGCTTCGTCGAGCGAACCCACCCGAATCACCGAAAGGACGGGGCCGAAGATCTCCTCCTGCTCCACCCGCATGCCGGCCGTGACACCCGTCAGGACCGTGGGCCGGAAGAACCAGCCCCGGTCGAGTCCCGTTCCCGTCGCGGGCCCGCCCCCGATCGCCACCTGCGCCCCTTCTTCCCGGGCAACGCCGACATAGGAGTCGACCTTCTTGCGCGCCTCCTCGTTGATGAGCGGGCCGACCTCGGTGCCGGCATCGAGGCCCGGCCCCAGCCGCAGCCGATCCGCCCGGTCGCACACCATCCGAACGAGCTTGTCGTGCACCTTCTCGTGCACGATCAGGCGGCTGGTGGCGGTGCAGCGCTGACCGGTCGTGCCGAACGCGCCCCACAACACACCGTCGAGCGCCAGCGCCAGGTCGGCGTCGTCCATCACGAGCATGGCGTTCTTGCCCCCCATCTCGAGCGACAGCCGCTTGTGCATCCGGCCGCACGTCGCGCCGATGATCGACCCCGTCTCGGTCGACCCGGTGAACGAGACCACCGTGACCTCGGGGTGCTCGACCAGCGCCTTGCCGACGACGGAGCCTTCCCCGTGCACGAGCTGCACGACGTCGGGCGGTAGTCCCGCCTCGAGCAGGATTTCCACCAACAGGTGCGCGGTGTGGGGCACGTCTTCGGCCGGCTTGAAGATCACGGCATTCCCGCACAGCAGCGCAGGGAACATCTTCCAGGTGGGGATCGCGAGCGGGAAGTTGAACGGCGTGATGAGTCCCGCCACGCCGATCGGCCGACGGAAGCTCATCGCCCACTTGTTCCGCAACTCGGACGGCACGGTGCGGCCGAACAGCCGGCGGCCTTCGGTGTGTGCGTAATGCGCGGTATCGATGCCCTCCTGCACGTCCCCGCGCGTCTCCGCGAGCACCTTGCCCATCTCGCGCGTCATGGCGCGCGCGATCTCTTCCTTGCGCTGGACCAGCAAATCGCCGACACGGTGCAGGACCTCGCCGCGAACCGGAGCCGGCGTTTTCGACCAGGTGGCGAAGCCGCGTTTCGCCGACTCGACGGCGCGGGCCAGGTCGTCGGGGCCGGAGCGTGGAAAGCAGCCGATCACCTCGTCCCACGCGGCGGGGTTGCGGTTCTCGAAGTATCTGCCGGTGGAGGGCGCGGCCCACGCGCCGGCGATGAAGTTTGCGAAGTTCTCGGGCATGTCGGGTGCTGGGTGTGAGGTGTGGGGTGTCAGCGCGGCAGCGGCACGTCTGGGCACAGCCACAGGACTTCCGCGTTGGCGCCGACGCGCGGCATCACTTCGCGCATGATCAGGAGGATTCCCCAGACGATGAGCACCTGCGAGACCACGTGCGCCGCCCCGAGGCGCCGCTTCCAGGACGAAATGCTCGCCCACAGACCCGCGCCGATCACCGTCGTGATGCCGACCAGATAGAAGATCAGCCGCAGGCCGCAGCCGGACGCATACGGCCACACGCCGGGCGTGACCCCGACGGCGACGAGGACCCCGAGCGCCACTTTGGCCCAGGTCCCCAGCCACGCGCGCGCACCGGGCATCGCTCCCGCGCCGGCGGCGAATGGCACCGCCGCGGGCTTCTTGACGGTCGGCGCGGAGCCGGCGCCGCCGGCGCCGCGGCCGAGGGTGGGGTCGGCGTCCGGCAGCTTCTTCAGGAGCCGGTCCACCTCCGCCATCTCTTTGTCCCAGTCGCGTTCCTTGCCAGGCACTACCCCTCCCGGGCCAATCTGTAGCGCTCGATCTTCTTGTAGAGATTGGAGCGCGGCATCTCCAATGTGCGCGCAGTCTCCGACACATTCCAGTCGTTCTCTTTGAGCTTCGCGAGGATATAGGTCCGCTCGGCCACCTGCTTGAACGCCTCGAAGGTGGCGGCGCGCATCCACGGCGCCCCGGCGACGTCGGCCGCCTCCGTTCCCCCTGCCGCGTCGGAGGTTCCGACGCTCGCGATCCGCTCCACGTCCTGGGCCGTCACCGCCGGCCCAGTGGTGAGGATGAGGAGGCGCTCGACCGCGTTCCGGAGCTCGCGGATGTTGCCCGGCCAATCGTGCGCGGCCAGCCGCTGCACGGCCTCCGGAGCAAACGGTTTGGGCTGGAGCCCGCCGGTCCGACCCAACTGGCCGACGAAATGCTCGACGAGCTGCGGGACATCCGCGCGGCGCGCGCGCAGCGGCGGCACCTCGATCGGCACGACGTTCAGGCGGTACAGCAGGTCCTCACGGAACCGCCCCGCCGCGATCTCCGCCTTCAGGTCCTTGTTGGTGGCCGCCACGACCCGCACGTCCACCTCCTGCGTCTTCCCCGACCCGACGCGCGAGATCACCCCTTCCTCGAGCGCGCGCAGCACCTTGGCCTGAGCCGACAGACTCATGTCCCCGATTTCGTCCAAGAACAGGGTCCCGCCGTCCGCCAGCTCGAACTTCCCGGCGCGGTCGGCGAAGGCGCCGGTGAAGCTCCCTTTCACGTGGCCGAACAGCTCGCTCTCGATCAGCTCCGTCGGGATCGCGGCGCAGTTCACCTCCACGAAGGGGCCCCGCGCGCGGGACGAGAGCAGGTGGATGGCGCGGGCCACGAGCTCCTTCCCGGTGCCGTTTTCCCCGGTGATGAGCACGCGGGCAGGAGTCGGTGCGACCTTCTCGAGGCGCTCGATGACCTGCTTCACGCCGCGGCTCGTGCCGACGATCTCGTACTGGGCGTGCACTTCGGCTTTGAGCCGCACGTTCTCGCTCGCCAGGTCCACGTGCTGCAGGGCGTTGCGTAGCGTGAGCAGGATCCGGTCGGTGTCCAGCGGCTTTTCGAGGAAGTCGTACGCGCCGAGCTGCGTCGCCTCGACGGCCGTCTGGATCGAGCCGTGACCCGAGATCATCACCACCTGCGCGTGCGGATCGATCTCGCGCAGCTTGCGCAGCGTCTCGAGCCCGTCCATCCCCTGCATCTTCACGTCGAGGAACACGAGATGGGGCCGGAACTCGGGGTAGCGCTGCAGCGCCTCCGAGCCGGACGCGCACGCCTGCACTTCGATCTGTTCATACTGGAGGAGCTGTTGCAGCGCCTCGCGAATGCCCTTTTCGTCGTCGACGACCAGGACGCGCCGGCTCACAGGTCGGTCCGCTTCAGACGGTACAGGACGACGGCCGTGGGGTGGATGCGGACGTCGGCGAAGCCGGGCGAGACGCGCAGGGGAACGGCGCCGGTCGAGTCCGCCCCCGCGACGCGCTGCGCCAGCTGCTTCACCATGGGAGAGGGAAACGCGATGCCGCGCAGGCTCAACTCCTGGACCGTGAAGCGGGCCAGCCCGGGCCGCTCGATCCGCAAGGGACCCGCGATCCGCAGCGGCTCGCGCGGATTCAGGAATCCGGCGAAGGGCCCCAGTGCGTCCGGCGGAATCACGCGCGTGTCGAGCCGGCAGTGAACGGCGAGCGAGCCCTCCGACAGCTCGACCCGCAGCGAGTCGAAGCTCTTGCGCACGGACCAATCCATCGAGCTGCCAATGAGGGATGCGACTTCATTGGCGGAGAGGACGACCGAGTCCGGTCCGGTCGACTGCTTCAGCCGGTCGACCTTGGTCTGCGTGCTGGACAACGCCTTGGGCGTCGGCGCGCCGACCCCCGTGTCCGCGACCGACGGAAGTTGGGTGGAGTGCGGGCCGAACCAGTGTGCGGCCTGGCGCATGATCGGCTCGCGGAACCACCACACCGCGAGCGCCGCCAGCGAGGCGACGGCGAAGAAAGCGAGCCGGAGGAGTCCCTTAAGGCAGCCGTTCACTGTGTCTCACATGATACACCGCACCTCCAGATTGGAGCGTGCTCTGCATCAGGTCGAGCCCGCCCACGAGCGCCGTGTCGGCGAACGCGAGTCGGCCGAGCGTCGCTTCGAGGCCGGCGAAGTCGGAGGGCCGCGCCGCGCGGGCGGCGCGCCCCAGCGTCACGTGGGGTCGGAAGGCCCGCGCCTCGGTCGGAAAGCCGAGCGGGGCGAATTCCTGCTCCACGCGATGCTGCAGGATCTCGAGCGCCGGCTCGGGCGCGATGCCCGCCCACACGACCCGCGGCCGCCGGAAATCGGGAAACACGCCGAACCCACCGAGCGCCAAGGGCAGCGCGCGCGCTCCAACCGCCGCGCCCGCCAGCGCCGCCGCAAGCTCCGGCTGCCGTTCGTCCGCCACCTCGCCCAGAAACTTGAGCGTGACATGGATGCCCTCGTCGCGGACCCACTTGACGGGGAGCCCCAGCTCTCGGAGCGGCGCCGCGGCGGTCCACAACGCCTCACGCACGGACGGAGGAAGGTTCAGGGCGACGAACAGCCTCACGCGCGATCGGCGATGCGTCCGGCGAGCAGGCTGCCGCGGCGGTAGCCACGGGAATCCACGTCGACGACCGCGAAGCCCAGGTCGGTGAGGCGCGCCCGGATCGCCGTGAGCCGCTCGGTCAGCCAGGGAATCCACGCCGCCTCGACCTCGATGCGCGCACGGTCGCCGTGGTGGCGGACTCGGAGGTCGCCGAGCACGCCAAGCTCACGCAGGTACGCCTCCGCCTGCTCCACCTGCGCGAGCCGCCGCGGCGTGATCGCGAGGCCGTAAGCCACGCGGCTCGAGAGGCAGGGTGCCGCCGGCGCGTCCCACACGGGTAGGGCAAGCGCGCGCGCCGAGTCGCGGACGTCGGCTTTGGTGAGTCCCGCTTCGGCCAGGGGCGAGCGCACGCCCGCCGCCCGTCCCGCGGCGTACCCGGGGCGATGCTCGCGGAGGTCGTCGGCGTTGGTCCCGTCGCACACGACGGCGAGCCCCCGAGCGCGCGCCGCCGGGACGAGCCGCCGCCACAGCTCCGTCTTGCAGAAGAAGCATCGGTTCGGGGAATTCGCGAGATACGCGGGATCGTCCAGCTCGTGCGTCTCGAGCTCGACCAGCGGCACATCGAAGCGGTCCGCGACCGCCCGAGCTGCGGCCCATTGCGCCATCGGGTACGACGCGCTCCGACCCACCGCCGCCAGGACCCGGGCGCGCCCGAGCTCCTGGCGCAACACGACCGCCAGCAGGGCGGAATCGACCCCGCCCGAATAGCCCACGAGCGTCGAGGGGAAGGCGCGGACGAGCGCACGCAGCTCTGGAAGGCGGCTGGGCACGGCGGAATAGTAGCGACTCAGACTGTCTCCATCAAAGGACGTTTTTCGCCGCAACAACCGATGGTTCGTAGGCTGGAAACCAATTACCCTTATGATACGTTGACGAAGGCGCATGAACGTCTACGTCTAGTAGGAAACCATACCATCGGGGCTCCGAAATGGCGCACAAGGCCGAGCTGGATGCCGTAGACCGCAAGATTCTGCGGCTGCTCGCGACCGACGGGCGCTCCAGTTATCAGGCGGTCGCCGATGAAGTGGGGTTGTCGCGACCGGCGGTGATGGAGCGCGTGAAGCGGCTCGAGGAAGCCGGCTACATCACGGGATACGGCGCCCGCGTCGATCGCGTGAAGGCCGGGTTCCCGGTCACCGCGTTCGTCGCGGTCCGCTACGGCAGCTCGGACTATGTCGGCGACGAGCCGCGCATGCGCGAGATGGAGAAGCATCCCGGCGTGTTGGAGTGTCACCACGTGGCAGGGGAGGACTGCTACATCCTCAAGGTTGCGGCCCCCGATCTGGAGCGGCTCCAGGATCTCCTGCGCGACCTGCGGGGTCCGTCGTCGAAGACGGACATGAACACCCGTACGACGATCGTGCTCGGCACGCTGTTCGAGAAGCCGGGGTTCGTTCCCCAGGAGCTCGATTGATGGCCGGGCTGCGCGGCAAGGCATTGGTCGCGTATCTCGTCGTCTGCGTGTTCTGGGGCTCGACATACCTGGCGATCCGCGTCGGGGTCGGCGTGCTGCCCCCATTCCTGTTCGGAGGCCTGCGCTTCCTGATCGCGGGCGTGCTGCTCCTCACGCTGGCGTTGGCGCTCGGCGACACGCTGCCGCGTCGCGCGGTCGACTGGCGCACGCAGGCCATCGTGGGCGTCCTGCTGCTCGCCGGCGGCAACGCGTTCGTGGTGTGGGCCGAGCAGTATACGGCGTCGGGCATCGCCAGCATCTTCGTCGTGACCGTCGCGTTGTGGATGGCGTTCTTCGACGCGATCATCCCGGGTGGTGCCGGCGACCTGAATTGGCGCGTCGTGACCGGGCTGCTGCTCGGCTTCCTCGGCACCGCGTTGTTGGTGGGCGCGAGCCCCGCGGAAATCCTACGGGCCGATCTGCGTGGGCCGATCGCCCTGACCTGCGCGAGCGCATCCTGGTCGCTCGGCTCGGTGTACAGCAAACGGCACCGCACGGAGACGAGCCCCTACGTCGGGGCGGCGATCCAAATGATCGCGGGCGGCGTCACGATCGCCCTCGTGGGCACGGTGCTCGGCGAGTGGACCCGCTGGCACCTGACGGCCAAGGGTGTCGGGGCCATCGCCTATCTCGTGGTGTTCGGCTCGATCCTCGGCTACAGCGCCTACACGTACGCCCTGCGCCACGCCTCGCCCACCATCGTCGGCACGTACGCGTACGTGAACCCGGTGATCGCCGTGTTGCTCGGCTGGCTGATCCTGAGCGAGCCGGTCACGGGGCGCACGTTCGTGGCGATGGCACTGATCGTCGGCGCGGTCGTGTGGATCCAGTTCTCGCACAGGATCGCGCGGTCAGGCCGACGGGCGGACGGTCGGACGGAGACGGCGGCATCGGGCCGACCGTCCGACCGCCCGACCGCCGGTCAGGAAGCCTCGTGATCGCCCGTCTCTGGCACGGCGCGGTTCCGGCCGCGAAGGGCGACGCCTACGCCGCGTATCTCCGCCTGACCGGGGTGCCGGACTGCCGCGCGACGCCCGGAAACCGCGGCGTCGAGGTGCTGCGGCGCACCGCCGGCGGCGAGACACACTTCGTCTTCATCTCGTTTTGGGAGTCGATGGACGCGATTCGCGCGTTCGCGGGGGACGACGTCGAGCGGGCGCGCTACTACCCCGAGGACCGAGACTACCTGCTCGCCCTCGAGCCCACGGTCACGCACTACGAGGTGCTCGAGCGGTAGCGGGGCGGCCCGGGACCGTCACTCGTCGGCGGAGGCCGGTTCGGCCGGGTGCCGCATCACGGGCGGAGCCCGCAGCGCCGGCTTCCCTTCCTCCGTGTACTTGAACCCCCGTGTCGTGTGGTACGCGAGGTCGATGTCCGGGGCGGCGGCGAACTCGGTGAGGATCTCTTCCCAGATCGCGTGCTCGGTGCCGCGGCGCTTGCGGGGCTCGATCAAGTAGCGGATCGTCAGCTGCACGCCGTAGTCCACCACCTTCGTGTACACGATCGGCGTCAGCTTGCGGTAGTTGATGAGATACTGCTGCGAGGCGGCGAGCAGCTCGTGCTCCGCCTGCGCCGTGAGATGCTCCGCGTGCTTGACGGCGATCTTGCCCAAGAGCTCCTTCGCCCGCTTCCAGTCGCTCTCGAACGTTACGATGACCGGCACCTCGTTCCAGATGTAGCGGAATCCCTTGTTGTAGTTCGCGACGGGGTCGGTGAACACCTTGCCGTTGGGGATGTGGATGATGCGCCCGCTCGACTGGTCCGCGTCGACCCAGGCACCGATCTCGTTGAGCGTGAACTGGAACACGCCGAGGTCGATGACGTCCCCGGCGTGCGGGCCGATCTGCACGCGGTCCCCCACCTCGAACGGGCGGCGCCACATGATGAACGCCCACCCGGCGAGGTTGGACACGGGCTCCTTGAGGGCGATGGCGAGGCCGGCCGAGAGGAACCCGAGGAACGTCACGAGCGGCCCCACGCCGGCGGCGAACCAGATGCCGCCGACGATTACGATACCAGCCCCCACCAACGCGTAGGTCAAGCCCTTGCGCCAGCGGTAGCGGCTCCACGGATCCCGCACCCGGCGGTACACGACGGCCAGAATGATCCGGTGGAGCAGCCACAGTCCGGCGACGGTCGCGAGCGTGGACACGAGCCGCGCCTGAAGCTCGGGTCTCAGGCCGAGGTGACTCTGGAGCCAGTCGATCATGCGAGGTGTGGTGGGATGCGGGGACAAAGTAGGGGATGGTCAGGCCCCGCGCCAGCCAGTGACGCAGTAGATTGCGCCAGGATGCGTACGCCCCCGCCTGCCCTGCTGGTCTTGGCGCTCGCCACCGTGGCCTGTCACCGCCGCGCCGTCGAGCCCATCAATCCCACGGCGGAGGTGGCGGTCAACGTCGACAACCAGAATTTCTCCGACATGAACATCTTCATCATCCGGGGTGGCCAGCGCCTCCGGCTCGGCATGGTGCCGGGTCTCTCGTCCCGCACGCTCATGGTGCGGCCCGAAATGATCGGCTACGGCACGGAGCTGCGGTTCGAGGTGCATCCGATCGGCGGCCGCTCGAACCCGATCACGGAGACGATGACCGTGCACCCCGGCGACGTCATCCAGCTGACGATCCCGCCGAGCTAGGCCGGAGGCCTAGGGTTGGCGCGTAAACACCGAGCGCCACCCGTGATCCAGCGCGGCGGAGGCGAAATGATTCCGGTCCAGCATGGTCAGGGCGAACGACTGGATCGCCCGCTCGGCGGGGCTCGGGTCGGACGAGGCCGGGATCGGGCTGAACGTGACGAGCGGCGCGGCGCTGTCCAGCGTGCCCGTCATGAGTTCCGGTGCGGACCCCGCGCTGTACACCGCGGTGCTGAAGAACCGGCCGCTGCCGGGATCGAACCCGATGATGCCTTGGCCCTGGATCGGGGAGCGATCGAGCGCTTCCGTCCATTGCAGCCGCAAGTCGTCAAACAGGGTGGTCACGACGCGCGTTCCCGACGCGTCCGGCGCGCCGTCGAAGTTGCCGGCGAACCAGACTTCGAAGCGCCACGTGCCAACCAGGCTGCGAAGAATGCCGCGGGCCGGCTCCAGACGAGACGCAGCGGGAGGCAGGGGCGCGGCCGAGCCTATCGAGTGGGCGGCCGTGAGACCACCCTGCGCGACCAGCGCCCGGCCGGGGGTTGCCGCCAGCACGACAACGCTGACCGCGACATAACCTGCGTGATACGCTCCGATTCTCATGGCTCGCTCCTTGAGGAGTGCTGCCGGGAGGAGTGTGCCGGGACAGGCCGCGACTCTCCTGCATTCCCTGCATACTGCAGACGGTCGAGACATCGTGCCAGGAGCACCACCAGGGTCACCCCAACCCCCGGCGATCCAGGGTCCGATACTGAATAGCCTCGCTCACGTGCTGCGGCTGGAGGTCCGCCGCGCCCTCGAGGTCAGCGATCGTGCGAGCGATTTTCAGGATTCGGTGGTACGCCCGCGCCGACAGCGCGAGTCGGGTGATCGCCGTGCGGAGCAGCGCGTCGGCGCCGTCCGAGACGCGGCAGAAGCTGCGGATGTCGCGCGCCGCCATGTGCGCGTTGGCGTAGACACCCGGGCGGTTCGCAAACCGATCGCGCTGCACGGCCCGCGCCCGGTCCACCCGCTCGCGCACGGCTTCGCTCGGCTCTGCCGCGTTCTGGTCGGCGAGCTCGCGGTACTTCACGGCCGGCACCTCGAGGTGGATGTCGATGCGGTCGAGCAGCGGCCCGGAGACGCGGGCGAGGTAGCGCTCCACCCCCAGCGGCCCGCAAACACAGGTGTGCTGCGGGTCGCCGCAATAGCCGCAGGGACAGGGGTTCATCGCGGCGGCGAGCATGAAGCGGGCCGGATAGGTGAGGCTCATGGCGGCGCGGGCGATGGTGACGACACCGTCCTCCATCGGCTGGCGCAGGACCTCGAGCACGTTCTTGCGGAACTCGGGCAACTCGTCCAGGAACAGCACGCCGCCGTGCGCCAGGCTCACCTCGCCCGGCCGGGGATACGAGCCGCCGCCGATCAATCCTGCGTCCGAGATGGTGTGATGCGGCGCGCGGAACGGCCGCCGCGCCACGAGCGACTCGCCGAGCGGCAACACCCCGGCCACCGAATGGATCTTCGTCGTTTCGAGTGCTTCGTCGAGGCTCGTCTTGGGGAGGATGGTGGGTAACCGCCGCGCGAGCATCGTCTTGCCGCTCCCCGGCGGCCCGATCATCAGGATGTTGTGCGCGCCCGCGGCGGCTATTTCGAGCGCGCGCTTCGCGTGCGCCTGACCCCTCACGTCCGCGAAGTCGACATCGTCCTTCCCTCGCTCAGCGAGGAGTCCCGCGAGATCGACCTGCGCGTGAGACAGCTCTGCGCGGCCGTCGAGAAAATCGGCCAGCTCGGCCAGGGTCCCCGCCCCGAGCACCCGCACGCCCGACACGACGCCCGCCTCGGGCAGGTTCTCGCGCGGGAGTACCAGCGCCTCGAGCCCGGCGTCGCGCGCGGCCAGCGCCACGGGCAGCGCGCCGCGCACCGGCCGGATCGCCCCTTCAAGCCCCAACTCACCGAGCACCGCGACTCGCCCCAGCCGCTCGGCCGAGATCTGCTCCGTGGCCGCGAGGAGGCCCACGGCGATCGGGAGGTCGAACGCCGAGCCGTCCTTGCGGATGTCGGCCGGGGCGAGGTTCACCGTGATCCGCTTCAGCGGGAAGGTGTAGCCGGTGTTCGCGAGTGCGGCGTATACGCGCTCGCGCCCTTCCTTCACGGCGCCCTGCGGTAACCCGACCGTGACAAACGTGGGGAGGCCGTTGGCGATGTCGGTTTCGACGTCCACGAGATAGGCGTCGATCCCGAGGACCGCGGCGGAACGAACGCGGGCGAGCATGCATGGACAGTACGGCGGGACGGCGCTAACCGGGTAGGCGAAGTTATGCGGCGCACCACCAAATCCCGCAGGTGTCCGCCTTCAGGAGCCTCGGCGCGGACCTCACGACCGCGACCGCGCCGGCCGGGCCGATTACGGGGTGACGTTGAACGGCGCGCTGATCCCGTCGTCGACGCCAGTGCCGGAGCAGGACAGCGTGTACCCCACGCCCAGCTGGTCGATCTTCAAGTCCTCGAACGTCGCGATGCCGGCGTTCGGGGCCCGCCCGTTCCCGCTGGGATCCAGCGTCGCGTTCTTCAACGGGCTGCCGTCGTTTCCCATCAAACAGTAGACGACGTAGCCGTAGGAGGTAGCGACGTTGTCATACTTGTCGAGGATGGCCACCCGCACCGGCGGGGTGATCGCCCGGTTTGGCGTCGTATTGCTTGGCTGCACAAGGTACTTGGGGTGATTGCCGGGACCCGGGATGATGCCGAAGGACCCGCTCACGACCGCTGCAACGCCATCCGCCGACGCCTCGAGCCGGTATCCGCTCCCCGCCTTGACGATGGTCAACTCGGAGAACGTGGCCACGCCACCGATTGCGTTGGCGTCCTGGCGACCCCCCAGGGCGCCACCCCCTGGATTCGCGTTCGGGGCGATGTCGAGATGGACATTGCCGGTGAAGCCCGTGAGCGTGTTCCCCTGACCGTCCAGCATGGTGACGCTGACCTGTGCCATGGTCGCGCCGGCGTCGGTCGTGGTCGGCTGCTGGCTGAACCCGAGGTGGTTTGCGGCGACGGGGAGGGCGACGCGGACGTCCGCCACACTCTCGGGGTTCCCACCGTAGGGGTGCCAGGCAGTGTCACCCTGCACGCGCGCTTGCCAGTGGTAACCCGTGTTGTCCTGCAAGCTGCCCACCGAAACTACGGCGGTGTCGCCGCGCGGCGTCGCATCGCTTGTGGCGTTCGCCTGGCCCTGGAAGTCGGTGCCGACGGGCCGTATCTCAACCTCGACCTGCACGGTCGCGACCGCAGTGTCCTGCACCACAGCCCGTATGACGATGGTCGGCTCGGGCGTGGAACCGCCGGTGGGGATCGGGGTCGACGCATCGCTCCGCAGCTGCGCGAGCGATGCGAGGCCACTCCCGCCGCCACCGCCGCCACCGCCGCCACCCCCGCCACCCCCGCCGCCGCCCCCACCGCTCGGCGGACCGAGCAGCGCATCCACGTGGCAGGCGGCGCCGAGCACGAACAGGCCTGCGAGGGTCCTTTCCTTCCACTTGCGCATAGTTTGCACCCCTACTTCCGCGTCGCGGACACTCCACGGGGACGCACGTTCTGTACCTTTGGCCGGCGGCGCCGGGAGCGCCGGGCGGAGCGCATCGGCGCTCGTGGCGCCGTCGCGACAGCTGTGGCCTCCGCGGCGTGAGGTACCTCACGAGGCGAGCTGCACCTACTGGAGATTCCGGCATGCCCCAGATCACCTACGACGACTTCGCGAAGGTCGACATCCGCGTCGGCCGCATCGTCCACGTCGACGATTGGATCGCCTAGCGCGCCACCGCCCCTTTGGCGGTGCCATAGCGGGTCTCGACGTACTCCTCGAGGATCTTCAGAAACTCCGCTACGATCGTGTCGCCTTTGAGGGTCACCGCGAGCCGACCGTCGACGTACACCGGGGCCTTGGGGTCCTCGAACGTCCCCGGCAGCGAGATGCCGATGTCGGCGTGCTTCGACTCGCCGGGGCCGTTCACCACACATCCCATCACCGCGACACGGAGCGTCTCCACGCCCGGATAACGCGCGCGCCACGCGGCCATCTGCGCTGTCAGGTGCGTCTGGATGTCCTCGGCCATGTGCTGGAAGAACGTCGACGTTGTGCGGCCGCACCCGGGACAGGCAGACACTTGCGGCGTGAAGCTCCGCAGCCCCAGCGACTGGAGCACCTGCTGCGCCACCTGCACCTCCTCGGTCCGATCGCCGCCCGGGCGCGGTGTGAGGGAGACCCGGATCGTGTCGCCGATCCCCTCCTGCAGGAGAATCGCGAGGCCCGCCGTGCTGGCGATGATGCCCTTGGCGCCCATCCCGGCCTCGGTGAGCCCCAGGTGCAGCGGGTAGTCGGAGCGCGGCGCCAGCCGCTGATACACATCCACCAGATCCTGCACGCCCGAGACCTTCGCCGACAGGATGATGCGGTCGTGCGCCAGCCCGCACTCTTCCGCCAGCTCGGCCGAGCGCAGTGCGCTCGCCAACATCGCCTCGATCATCACCTCGCGCGCGTCGAGCGGATCCGACCGGCGGGCGTTCTGATCCATCATCTCGGTGAGCAGCTGCTGGTCGAGGCTGCCCCAATTGACCCCGATGCGCACCGGCCGGCCGTGGGTGAGTGCGACCTCGATGATGGTGCGGAAGTGCTCGTCGCGCCGCTTGGCGCCGACGTTCCCCGGATTGATGCGGTATTTGGCGAGCGCGGCTGCGCACTTCGGATACTTGGTGAGCAGCAGGTGACCGTTGTAGTGGAAGTCGCCGATCACCGGCACGGCCACGCGGGCCACGATGTCGGGCACCGCCTCGGCCGCCGCCTCGTTGTTGACGGTCACCCGCACCAGCTCGCTGCCCGCGTCGTGCAGCGCACGCACCTGCGCCGCGGTGGCGTCCACGTCGGCGGTGTCGGTGTTGGTCATCGACTGGACGACGATCGAGTGGGTGCCGCCCACCTTCACGCCGCCCACGTCGACGACCACGGTCTGCCTGCGTTGGTACGCGGTCACGCGTCTAATATAAAGGCAACTACTAACGTCTTCTCGCGACGTCCTCTCGCGACGTCTCTCGCGCTCAGAAGATCTTGTCTTGGATGACGATCCTCGCCTGCAACTGGGTCAGCTTGAGCGTCGTCTTCAGGCCCGCGGCGCCGGTATTAGAGACCGAGGCTCGGACACCGATGTACAAGCCGGAGCCTTTGAACAGATCCCTCGCGGACGCGGCAAGATTCGGCGCGTCGATGGGTACGCCCGTCGTCGCCGCTGGAAACGAGGCGGGACCTATCGTCAACGCCGGCGCGCCGCCGTAGACCACGGCCGGGTTGGGGTCGCTCGCCAAGAAAATCGCGTACGAAAGGCTACCCGAACTCGTGGGGTTGGTCACGTCGATGTTTCCCGTCACCCGGACGGTGTCGACGAGAGAGGAGCCCAGGCCTCCTGGGAGATTCACCCCAACCGGCGGGATCGAGTCCGTGATGGTCGTCCCCGGCGGCATCGGAGGCAGCGGGTCGGGCGTCAGCCGTAACGTGTCGCCCCCCGTACCCGTGAGGAAGCTGTAGATGTCAACGTTTAAGATGGCGCGTCCTTCCCCACACCCCGTCACCGCCACGAGGACCACACCCGTCCAGAGCCACTTCGCGCGCATCCGGCCTCCTAATAGATCGAGAGCGACGTCGCCATCGTGATGCCGCGCTGGTTCGACAGCGAGTTGGTGTGCGTCCAGAATCCCACGTCGAGGCCGAGCCCGCCCAATCGCAGCCCTCCGCCGAACCCGAACTCGATTCGTTTCCGCTGGTCGCGCGCCAGGCCGCCACGCACCGCGAACAGGCCCACCCGCTGCTCCCCACCGATGTGCACCACGCTGCCGCGCCCGGTGTTCAACACGTCCGCCCCGAGCGTCGTGTTGCCGACCGTGTACGCGATATTCGCAATGTAGGACACGGGAAGCTTGGTCTTGGTCTCCACATGGTTCCCAACGAATCGCGAGTAGCTCGAGTCGCGATAGAACGCGCTGTCCTGTCGCGTGTCGGGCCACGTGATGGTCGCGCCGATGTCGTTCACTCCGACCCCGATCTCGATCGGCCCTGAGACCCAGGCGACGCCGACGTCGCCACCGATGCCGTGGCCGAGCGTGTTTCCGGGCTTCGAGTACTGCGTCAGGGTCCGCCCGTCGGGGGTCACGGGGTTCGAGCCACCGAAGAGCGTGTCTCCGGTGATGAAGCCCGCCGTGCCGTCGGTCCGCGCGTAGCCCGCGCCCACGTAGTAGTGGACCGCACCGCCCACGTAAAATCCTTGCGTCGAATTTCCCGCAATGCGCCCGGCATAGCTGATGGTCGGGGCGAAGCCGCCTGCCACGAGCCCGTGCACCAGGGCGCTGTAGCGAGTGTTGGTGTCGGCGGGCTGCGAATCTCGCAGGAAGCCGAGCAGCGTGTCGCCGAGCTGAAACGCTACGTCGTCGTGCAGCCACCCCATGACACCCACCCGGAAGCCCTTGAATCCGAACCCCGGATCGAGCGGGCGGCTCGAGCCGCTGATGCCGAACTGGTCTTCGGGAACGAGGGTCGCTGCTTGCCCCAGATTCACGATCAGCTGGTGCTTCCCGATCGTGAAGGCGACGTCGTTGGTCGGCGTCGGAGCCTTTTTCACTTCGAGGTAGAGCGGCAGGTTGAGAATCGTGTTCGCCACGAGAATCGGATTGAAGCCCCGTGATTTCGGGTCGAAGGCCGGGTCACTCGAGAGGTGCGGGTGGTCGTGCAGAAACTGAATGATCCCAAGCGGAATCGGGATCGTCAGCTTCGGCTGGCCATGGCGCTGCTCGGCCTTGGCCGACACCGCTCGGTACGCCGGATTGTAGCGGGCAACGCTGCCGGAGCGGCCAAGACTCAGGCCGCCCATGCCGATGCGACGCGCGTCGGTGACGAGCCACTGCCCCGCAGCCGGTGCCGCCGCGCCGCCGACCAGGATCACCAGCCCGAGGCCCACGACAAATGTGCGCACGATGCGTCCCCGTGAAGTGAGGGCTCAGCCGGCCACAAGATTGTAAATGTTCGGCGTTTACGCCACAGGCGGGCGTGAGCCGCGTCACGCAGGGGAGCGGGAAGGCGACCCCTGGAACCGGATGGTGACGGTCGTCCCCCGTCCCTGCAGGCTCGTCAGGCCGATGGTCCCGCCCCAGCTCTCGACCAGCCGCCGCGCGATCGCGAGCCCCAGGCCGGATCCGCTGGAGGTGGTGGAAAACGCCGGATCGAAGACGCGCGGCAGCACGTCGGGGGCGATCCCCCGGCCGTCGTCTTCCACGGCGAGACCGCACCCGCCGTCTGAGATCCGCACCGTCACGTGGCGGGCGCCCGCATTGCGCGAGTTCTCGAGCAGGTTGACGAGCACCTCTTTCACTTCGTCCCGCCGGGCCGACGCGGGGGGGCCTGCGGCTCCCGCGAGCTCGACGCGCGCCCCGGCATCGGTCCCGCCCAGCGTGTAGAGACGCACCACCTCGCGCGCCACGGCGTGGAGATCCACAGACTCGAGGGGCAGCGCCTCCAGGGCGGGCGAGGCGAAGCGTGAGAACGCGCGCGCGATCGCGTCGAGCCGGTCGATTTCGGCGAGGATCCGCTCCGCCGTCTCCGCCAGCGTCGCGTCGAAATCCCGCCCCTCCTGTTTCTCGCGTGCCCGCTGCAGATGCTGGATGCCGAGCCGGATGGGCGTGAGCGGGTTCTTGATTTCGTGCGCCACCTGCCGCGCCATCTCACCCCAGGCGAGCACCCGAGCCGCGCGAGTGAGGGCGGTCGCGTCGTCGAGGGCCACCACGCAGCCATCGGGCGCGGGCCCGAGCGGGGCAAGCTGCACGCGGATCTGGCGGCCACCCACTGTGAACTCGCGCTCGGCGATCCCCTCGCTCCGCGCGCCGAGGAATCCCGCGACGGCATCGCACACGGCGACCCATTCCGCGGGGGCCGTCCGCCGCAACAGGTCGCCGGGGGCGAGGGGCCCGCCCAGCAGCTCGGCCGCGCGCGGGTTCGCCATGGTGACGCGCAGCTCCGCGTCCACCGCGATCACCCCGGTGGCGACGTTGGCGAGCACCTGCGCGGTGCGGCGCCGGGCCTCCTCCAGGGCCGCCTGGCTCCGCCGCACGTCGGCCGCCATCCGCTCGAACGCCTGGAACACCGGCTCGAACTCGCGCGGAGCCCCGAGCGGAAACGCAGGCAGCGGGGCTCCCCGTCCCACCGCCCCCGCCGCGTCACGCAGCGCCGCCACCGGGCGCGCCAACCCGCGCGCAGCGAGACCCGCGAGATACCCGACGGCGACGAGGCCGACCAGGGTCGCGAACACGAGCACCAGGGCAACGTCCTCCTGCTGCTGACGCACCCGCTCATCGTCCAGGAGTTGTGGGACCGCGAGAATACTCTGTACCTGGGGCGGGCCCGCGAGCACCACGCGGTAGCCGATGCGAATCGAGCGGCCGGCGGTCCGGCCGTCGTCGGTGAGCTCCAGCTCGTCGCGCAGCGCCAGCCGGACGAACGCATCCGGGGCCAGGAACGGGTCGACCAGCCCGAGCTCCGCGAGCACTGGCGCGCTCGTCCCCACGAGCACGCCGTCGCCGTACAGCCACAAGTCCGCATCCAAGCGGTCGCCCAACTCGACCATCGCCCGGGCCACTGTTGGCGGACGGTCGGACGCGAACAGCCCGGCCGTGGCCGCGGCGTCGCGCAACGTCTGGCTGATGAGCAGGTCGCCGGCCCGTCGCGCCTCATCACCGAGACGGGCGAAGCTCCACGCGGCGAACAGCAACACGGGCAGCACCACGAACGCGCCGAGGACCACGGTGAGCTGCACGCGATAGCTGCTGCGAACGGCGGCGAGCACCCGGGGCAGCCGGGGGTGCCACGCCCCCGTGAGCGTCAAGCTCAGCACCCAGCACCCCGCCAGGAGCGCCGCATCGACCAGAACCACCAGCGCGCCGCGCGCCACCAACGCCAACGGGTCGCGCAGGTCCACCCGCAGGTGCACGTGTCGCACGCCGCCCGGCAGCTCGAGACGGCGCTCCCCGCGGGCCGCCCAGCCGGTGCGCGTCCAGACGACCCGCGCACTCGCCGTCGCCGGGCCGGGCGTTGGGAGGGACAACGACACTTGGTAGGGTGGGGCAACGCCGGGCTCGCCGCCCAAGAAGCGGGCGACCCGCGCCGCCGGGATGAGGCGGGTGCGCGGGCCCACGCCCACCGTGAGCACGTCGCCCGTGGCGAGCGGCAGGACGAGCAGATAGTGCATGCCAGGAACGCCGTCGAATGGCTCGACCCGCGCGCCGCGGGCCGTCTCGGGCGAGCGGACCAGGGCGGCGACGAGCGACGGCGGCAGATCGAGACTCGCCAGGCGGATCTCCGCCTCGGCCTCCCCGCTCCGCGTCCACACCGCCAGGCTCGCCGGGTAGTGCTCCTGGGCAAGCGGAGACGCGAGCCACCAGGCGTACAGCTCGGCGGCGGTGCGGGGCGCCGTGACGGGAGGCGCGCTCCCCAGGCGCTGGAGCAGCGACACGGCGGCGGGGTCGGCCGCCCGCCCCAGACTCTGCGCGTCCCGCTCGGCGAGTCGCAGCCGGCCCTCGACGGCGGCCCCCCAGGTGACCAGCGCCGCGGCCGTTCCCGCGACCGTCGCAATCGCGAGCACCGCCCAGCGACGCGGGGCCGGCACCAGCACGCCGGCGAGCGCCGGCAACCAGACGAAGGTGTACCACTCGGGCCACGCGCCGTACGGACTCCACAGCCACAACCCCGCCAGGGCCGCGAGGGCCGCCCACAAACACGCCGCCGGCAAACTCCAGGGGACCCGCCGCGGCTCCTCCCCCCCGCGCACCAACGCCGCCGCCGCGAGCACCAGCGCCATGGCGGCCGTGGCGAGCGCCGCCTCCCACGCCATCCACAGGATGAATCCCACGCCTCCCGCTGGGGGGGCAATGCCGCGACCGAGGTAGCGCACGAGATAGGGGGCCGCGAGCACGAGCCCGGCGGCGCCGGCGAGGTGCCACCAGCGCCGCTCCAGCCCCCGCCGCCATAACGCGCTCGCGGCGCAGAGCCCCACCACACCAAGCAGCGTGAGCGCGGCCGCCGACGCGCTGAACACGCCAAGCCCGGGTCGATAGAAGGCGGCGGGCGAGAACAGGTCCGCGACCGGGCGGGCGGTGGCAAGCGGTGCACGCGCGAGGCACCACGCCGCAACGAGCACGACGGCCCAGCGCCACCGGCCTGCCGGCGCCGCAGCGAGGAGCAGGACCAACGCGACCCCGAGTGTTGCCGCGCCGCCCTGCGCCGCGCCGCGCAGCGCAGCGAGCTTCGCGTCGCCCTGTGAGGGCGGCTCGGGCCGGACGCTGAACAGCGTGTCGCCGTGCTCGCAATCGACCGGGCAATAGTCGAAGACGTCGGGCTCGTGCGGGGGGGCGAGGCCGGGCGCGTAGAAGCGCAGCGCAGCGCCGTGCGCGGCCTCGAAGCGCGCGCTGACGGCGCGTCCACGGTCCGGGGCCGCCGGCGCCGCGTCGAGTAACACGGACCCCACCGCGCTGCCGCCGGCCAGCGTCTGGCGCCGGGCCTCGAGCGACACGTAGAATGGTGTGATGACGGCATGCAACTCGACGGTGTCCCGTGCGGGCACGAATCGGTGGCGCCCCGCCCAGGCGACGGGATCGCCGTCGGGCCCGAGGATCACCACACCCCGCTCCACACCTGGCGTGCGTGAGCCCGATCGTACGGCGTCCCGCAGGCGCCCGAAGGCGGCCTCGGGGGGGAGCAGTGCCGCCGTCATGCCGCGCTCCGCCAGCCGGCGCGCCTCCGCCACGGCGGCCGCGAGCGCCTCCTTCAACTCAGTGGAATCGCGCGGGAGGCGGCCGGCGCGCACGTCGGGCCAACAGCACTCGATGCGACGCACCTCGAGCACGCGCACCACGAGCACCGCGCCGAGCGTCAGGCAGGCCAGCGCGGCCGCCCCCGGCACCAGCGCCCGTGGCCGCCGCAGCGCGACCAGCAGGACGGCCACCGCCCCGGCCCCGCCCGCGATCCACGTCCAGGCCGCCACGTTGCCGCGCAGCCACTCGGCGGCGGCGACCGCGGCGACACAGCCGGCCAGCGTGACGTGAGCGCGCCGTTGCACCTGAAGACCCTCGTCCCCGACGAGGTGCGTTTCGTTCTCGAGCGCGATGCCCGCCTCCTCGTCCCGGTGGGAACCTGCGAGCAGCACGGCCCCCACCTCCCGCTCGGTTGCGACACCATCATCGTCGAGCGTCTGGCCGACGACCTCTCGGCCGGGCTCGAGATCCTGCGTGCGCCGACCATCGAATATGGCGTGAACACCGTCACCAAGCGGCCCTTCCCCGGCAACGCGTCGGTCCGCCGGAAGACCTTGCACCGCTGGATGAACGACCTCCTCGGCTCATGGGAGCAGGCCGGCGTCGACTCCTTCATCATCCTGACCGCGCACGGCCACGACCCACATCAGGAGGCGCTGTCCACCCTGCGCACCCGCCAGGCACGGATCTTCACCGTAGACGTGTTCGCCCTCGACTTCTCGGGTCTCCTCGAGGACGCCGACGGACCGATGCACGGGAGCGAGCTCGACACGTCCCTACTCCTCTACCTGGCGCCGGAGCTCGTCCACATGGAGAGGGCCCAGGACTTCCTGCTCCCCGAGCGGCAGCGGACCCGCTACCTCCGGAGCCGACTCGGGCTTCCCAAGCGCTCCCCCGGCTCGCTCGGCCGGCCTTCGATCGCCACCCGGGACAAGGGCGAGCGGCTGTACAAGATGATTTACGAGTGCATCGCGACTCGGGTGCTCGGGGCGCCCGTTCCGTGAGCGCGCTCCTCATCGCGCTGGTCGCGCTGCAGGGTCCGGTGGACGAGGGCACGCTCGTCGTGCGCGAGGACACGGTCGAGGTCGCGCGCGAGGCGTTCCGCCTGACCGCCGTGGTCGCGCGCGGCGCCGGCGGGGCGACCCGTTGGACGCTCGCGACGACGATCCGGTACGACCGCAGTCGGCCGGTGGTGGTCCTCGACCCGATCGTCGAGCTGGGACCCGATTCGAACCCGGCCAGCCTGGAATACACCGTCGCCGACCCACGCGAGCCACTCCGCATCCTGGGACAGCTGGTGCGCGGGCGGTTTTCCGTACGCCTGCTGGGACGCCGCACCGAGCGGGCCCGCGAGTTCCCCGCGCCGCCGCCCGCCGCCGTGCTCGACGACTCGGTCTTCGCACTCTATCTCCCCGTCGCCTGGCAGGGGCGCTCCCAGGCGGTGGAGGTGACGGCGGTCTTTCCCCGAGCCGGGCGACGGGAGCTGCTGACGGTGCAGGACCTCGGTGTCCAGCCCACGGTCCTGAACCGCGACCCGGCGTCACTGCAGCACATCACCGTTGCGGGAGGCCAGAACCGCCTGGTGCACCTCTGGCTCGGCGGGGACGGGCGGCTCGCAAAGGTCGAAATCCCGTCGCGCCGGCTCGTGGCCGAGCGGGCACCCGCTTCCTGACGCCTCGTTCGGCCCGCCACGGAGTTAGATTCGTCGCGTCCCGAAACTTGCGAGGACACGTCGCGTATGAGGGCACGACCCCACGACTAGTCCAAGGATCGCCATGAAGCCTCTGTTGTTGTCCGTCGGGCTCGTCGTCTGCCCGTTACTCGCCGTCAGCCAGCAGCCCGTCCCCGCGACCCTCTCACTCGCCGACGCAATCTCGCTCGCCCGACAGCATAACCCGGCCTACCGGCAGACGATCCACGATCGGTCACCGGCCGGGTGGGGCGTCCGGAACGCCTGGTCGAGCCTCTGGCTCCCGAGCGTCACGGCGTCCGGCGGTGTGGCCTACGCCGGTCCCGGAGAGCAGAACTTCCTGACGTCGAGCTTTTCGCAATCCGTCTCAACGTTGTCCTCGAGCTACAGCTTCCTCCTCGACTGGACCCTGAACGGGCAAACCCTCAGCCAGCCGGGGCTCAAGAAGGCGCAGCTCAATGCGGCCGACGCGGATGTGCGGGGAGCCGAAACGAACCTGGTGACGGCCGTGACCCAGCAGTACCTGACGGTGCTGCAGGCGCGGGACAACGCCGAGGTGGCCCGCCAGCAGCTGCAGCACGACGAGGAATTCCAGAAGCTCGCCCAGGCGCGTTACGACGTCGGCCGTGCGTCGCTGATCGATGTGCGCCAGGCGCAGGTGGCGCGCGGTCAGGCGGAGGTGGTGCTGCTGCGGGCACGCACCGCGGTGCAAGTCGAGAAGCTGCGGTTGTTCCAGGAGATCGGCGTCGCGGCTCCGGTAGACCTCGGCACCGTGCAGCTCACCGACAGCTTCACCGTGCAGACCCCGTCGTGGCGGCTGGGCGACCTGCTCACGATGGCCGAGCAGCAGAACCCCGCGCTCAAGGCACTGCGCGAGCGCGAGCGGGCAGCCGGGTGGGGCGTGAAGGCCGCCTCCTCGAGCTACGGCCCATCGGTGTCGCTTTCGGCCGGGTGGTCGGGGTTCACACAGAAGCTGTCGGACTTGAATCCGACGATCACGTCCATCCGCCAGAGCGCGCAGACGGACTCGCTCGCGTGCGCCTACGAGAACGCCGCGTGGTTGAACAGTGGACAGACCCCGCTCAACTGCGCCTTACTCACGAATACGGCCCCGCAGGAACAGGCGTTCCAGGCGCTGAACGCTCGCTACCCGTTCCACTTCACGCCGGAGCCGTTCCAGGCGCGGCTCACCGTCACCATCCCGCTGTGGAGCAACTTCCTGCAGCCGCTGCAGGTATCGCAGGCCAAGGCGACGCAGCAGGACCTGCAGGAATCGGTGCGGGCGCGGGGGCTACAGGTACAGACCGACGTGAGCCAGGCCTACCTCACGCTCGAGACGGCGTTTCAGACGATCGCCATCCAGGACACGAACCGCGCGGCGGCCCGGGAGCAGCTGCAGCTGGCCACGGAGCGCTATCGGGTCGGCTCGGGCACGTTCTTCGAGCTGCTCGACGCCCAGGTGGCGGCGCTGCGCGCCGAGACCGACTACATCAATGCTGGGTACGACTACCACAAGGCGCGGGCCGCCCTCGAAGCGGCGGTCGGCCGGTCGCTCCGGTAACGGAAGGACTCGACTGCCATGTCCAAGCGCAACAAGGTGCTGGTGGGAACCGGGGTCGCGGTGCTGATCGTGGGGCTGGTCGCGATCAGCGCTGGGGCGCGGCGGGAACGCGGCCAGGAAGTGCGGCTCGAACAGGTGAGCACGCGGGACCTCGTCGCGGCCGTGACCGCCAGCGGCAAGATCCAGCCCAAGAAGAAGGTCGACGTCTCGGCCGACATCACGGGCCGCATCACGAAGATCGCCGTGCGGGAGGGCGACTTGGTGAAGCAGGGGCAACTCCTGCTGCAGATCGACCCCACCATTTATCAAGCCAACCTGCAGCAGGCCCAGGCCACCATGGCGTCGTCGCAGGCCGCCGTCGTCCAGGCCAAGGCAAACACGGATCAGGCCGAGCGCGCCTTGCGCCGCACCACCGAGCTGCACACCCAGAGCCCCAATCTGGTCTCGCAGGAGCAGCTGGAGCAGGCGCAGACGGCGTTCGACATCGGTGAGTCGAACCTGAACGCCGCGCAGCATCAGGTCGACCAGGCCCGGGCCGCGGTGCAGTCGGCGCGCGACAACCTCCGGAAGACGACGCTCCTCGCTCCGATGACCGGCCGGGTGACGCGCCTGGCCGTGGAGGAGGGCGAGGTGGCCGTGCCGAGCACGTTCTCCAAGGACATCGGCCTGCTGCTCACCGTGTCCGATCTGTCGGTGATCCAGGCAAAGGTGAAGGTCGACGAGACCGATGTGGTGCGCGTGCACGTGGGCGACTCGGTCGAAGTCTCGATCGATGCGTTCCCCGACACGGCATTCGTCGGCCGCGTGACGAAGGTCTCCGACTCGAGCGTGCGCGACGCGACCTCGGCCGCCACGGGCCAGAGCGACCGGGCCGTGGATTACGAGGTCGAGGTCACGCTCGACAAACCGCCGGCCGACATCCGCCCCGATCTCTCGGCGACCGCGCGCGTGGTGACCGACACGCGCAAGCAGGTACTCTCGATCCCGATCATCGCGCTCACCGTGCGTGAGAACAACCCGGTGTCGACCGAGCTGCGTCCGGTGGACACCACCGGGACCCGGAAGAAGAAGGAAGCCGAGGGTGTGTTTGCGGTGAAGGACGGCGTGGCGACCTTCCGGCCGGTGAAGGTCGGGATCGCCGGCGACGAGTACTTCGAGGTGACGGACGGCCTCAAGGCGGGCGAGACGATCGTCGCGGGGCCGTACCAGGCGATCCGCGACCTGAAAGAGGGCGCACGCGTCCGGGCCATGAAGCAGTCAGCGGACTCGGCGAAGAAGAAGAAGGCGGCGACATGAGCGAGCTGCAGCCGTTCCGGACCGGCGACACGCCGCTCCCCGAGATCGTCATCCTCACGCACAAGTTGACGCGCGAGTACGACATGGGCGGCGAGGTCGTGCGGGCGCTGCGGGGCGTGAGCCTGCAGATCAAGCAGAACGAATACGTGGCGGTGATGGGACCCTCGGGCTCGGGCAAGTCCACCCTGATGAACCTGATCGGCTGCCTCGACACGCCGAGCGCGGGCGAATACTGGCTCAACGGCCAGCAGGTCTCCGACCTGAACGACGACCAGCTGGCCCGCATCCGCAACAAGGAGATCGGGTTCGTCTTCCAGACGTTCAATCTTCTGCCGCGCGCCACCGCGCTGCACAACGTGGAGCTGCCGCTCATCTACGCCGGGGTGGGCGCGCGCGAGCGACGCGCCCAGGCGGCGCGGGCGCTCGAGAGCGTGGGGCTGGGCGACCGCATGGCGCATCGGCCCAACGAACTGTCGGGGGGGCAGCGCCAGCGGGTGGCCATCGCCCGCGCCCTCGTGAACCGCCCCTCGATCCTGCTCGCCGACGAGCCGACCGGCAACCTCGACTCGGCCACCAGCGCCGAGATCATGCAGGTCTTCCGTGACCTCCATGCCCAGGGCCAGACGATCGTGATGGTGACCCACGAGCACGACATCGCGATCCACGCGGCGCGCGTGGTGACGTTGCGCGACGGCGTGATCGCCAGCGATCAGCGCCAGGCGGCGTAGGAAGTGCGCGTCTTCGAAGCGATCCGCCTCGCCCTGCAGACGCTCCGGACCCAGAAGCTGAAGAGCGGTTTCTCGCTGCTCGGCGTCTTCATCGGCGTCGCGTCGCTCATCGGCGCGTGGTCGATCGTCAACGGGGTGAACCGCTACATGACCGAGAAATTCGCCCAGACCCTGTTCGGCGTGAACACGTTTCAGCTGCGGCGCCGGCCGATGTTCACGCCGAACGTGCCGGACTCCGTGTGGCGGGCGTGGGCACGGCGACCCCGCATCCGCTTCAGCGATGCGGAGGCGGTGGGCGCCGCGCTGACGATGCCGGTCATCACGGCCTGGCAGTCGAGCGAGAACGTCTCCGTCTTCTTCGGCGGCAAGGAAGCGCGCGACATCGAACTCACGACGGCGAGCGAGCGCTACTTCGACATCAAGAACCTGCGGCTCGCCCTGGGGCGGGCGTTCACCGCCCAGGAGAACCGCTCGGGTGCCCCCGTGGCGGTCCTGGGCGCCGCGGTGGCGAAGCGGTTGTTCGTGAATCGGGCGCCGCTCGAGCACAGCGTGCGGATCGGCGGGATCGGGTACCGAGTCATCGGCGTGGTGGAGGAACAGGGGAGCATTCTCGGCTTCCCCCTCGACCGCTTCGTCGTCGTGCCGGCCCTGTCGCCCGCCCAGAACCTCGTCAACCCGCCCGGCATCTTGGACGCCTTCCTGGTGAAAGCGCAGACTGAACCCGACATGCGCCTGGCGATGGACGCGGCCGAGGGGGTCATGCGCAGCCGTCGCCATCTGCGACCGCGGCAGGACGACAACTTCGCGCTGGATACCTCCGAGGGCGTGCAACGCTTCTGGGCCGGGATCAGTCGAATCCTCGTCGTGGTGCTGCCCGGCGTGGTTCTCATATCGCTGGTCATCGGCGGCATCGTGATCATGAACATCATGCTCATGTCGGTGGCCGAGCGGACGCGCGAGATCGGCTTGCGGAAGTCACTCGGCGCCCGGCGCCGCGACGTGCTGGGACAGTTTTTGGCCGAGTCGGTCGCGATCGCCACGGTCGGTGCCGCGTTCGGCATTGTCGCCGGCATCGGGCTCACCTTCCTGATCAACGCCGTCAGCCCGCTGCCCGCCAGCGTGTCGCCGGTCTCGGTGGTGCTCGGGGTCGTCATGGGTGCGGGCGTCGGCGTGGTCGCGGGCGTATACCCAGCCAGCCGTGCCGCCCGGCTCGATCCCATTGCCGCCCTGCGGCAGGAGTGACGCGTGACCGCCCTGTTCGAAGGTGTCGGCATCGCCCTGTCGTCGCTGCGGGCGCACAAGATGCGCGCGGCGCTCACCATCCTGGGCGTCGCCATCGGGGTCACGGTCGTCATGGTCATTGGGGCGTTGATCAGCGGGTTCAACAAGGGAATCTCCGACATGCTCGCCTCCCTCGGCCCGAAGACGTTCTGGGTGGGACGGTATTGGGGTGGGCAGGGCGACGTGGATCCGGACGACCCGGATCCGTGGCGGCGGCGTCCTTCGATGACCATGGCGGAGGCCACCCGCCTCGGCCAGCTGCCCTCCATCGCCTTCGTGGTCGTCGACGAGAACACCTCCGCGGACATCGACTTCGAAGGCCGTCGGCTGTCGGCCATCAACATCCGGGGTCGTAATGCCGACTGGCCGAAGATCGAGGGCGGCACCATTCACCCCGGCCGTTCGTTCACACATGTCGAGGACGCCGCCAACGGCCACGTCGCCGTCGTGAACACGAGGCTCGCGGAGAATCTGTTCGGCGATCGCGATCCGACGGCCCGGCGCATCAAGATCAGCGGCGTGCCGTACGACGTGGTCGGTGTGTACGACCCGCCGCCTCGCCTGTTCGGCGGGGACGACCAGGCCCAAGCCCTGATCCCGCACGGGACCTTCATGAAGGACCTGCAGTACTGGCACGGCTGGATGGACATGTTCGTCGTCCCCCAAGACTCGGTGTCCCTCGAGCGCGCGATGGACGACGTCACCATCGCCCTGCGCACGATGCGCGGGCTCCGCCCGGGGCAGCGCAACAACTTCGATGCCGTGACCCAACAGGTCTATACGAAAGCCATCAACAGCTTCACGCTGGTGGCCCGGGTCCTGATGATCGCGCTCTCGATGGTGGGCCTGCTGGTCGGCGGCATCGGGGTCATCGCGATCATGATGATCTCGGTGACGGAGCGGACCCGGGAGATCGGCGTCCGCAAGGCGTTGGGTGCCACGCGGCGCGAGATCCTGTGGCAGTTCCTGGTCGAGGCGGCGACCCTGACGCTGGTCGGCGGGATCGTCGGCATGGCGGTCGGCTGGCTCGTGTCCGTCGTGCTCGCCCGCGCCACGCCCGTCCCCGCCTACGTGCCGCTCGGCTCGGTGATCCTGGCGCTCGGGGCAGCCGCCGTCACGGGTCTGCTCTTCGGCATCTACCCCGCGAGCAAGGCGGCCAGGCTCGATCCGATCGAGGCGTTGCGTTACGAATAGGCCATGCCCTTCTTCGAGGCGATCCGCCTCGCCCTCCAGACCCTCCGGGCGCAGAAGCTGAAGAGCGCCTTTTCGATCGTGGGCGTGTTCATCGGCGTGATGTTCCTCATCGCCGTCGTCTCCGTCGTGCAGGGGATGAACCGGTACATGACCGACAAGTTCGCCGGCACCATCCTCGGCGTGAACACATTCCGACTGCGCCAGTTCCCCGATGTGCAAGTCGGCAACGTCACCGACTCGACGTGGCGCGTGTGGCGCCGCCGACCTCGCATCACCTACGACGACGCACAGGCCGTGATACGCGGCGTGACGATCCCCGTGGCTGCCGCATGGGAGTCGAGCACCCGCGCCGCGCTCACCGCGGGCCGCAAACAGGCCAAGGACGTGGCGGTCACGGCCGCGACGGAGCGCTACTTCGAGATCCGCTCCCTCGGGCTCGAGCGGGGCCGCGCCTTCACCGCGCAGGAGGTCCAGGCGGGCATGCCCGTCCTGGTGCTCGGCCACGAGCTGGCCGACAAGCTGTTCGAGAGCCAGGATCCGATCGGGGGCGAGGTGAAGATCTTCGACCTCCCGTATCGGGTCATCGGCGTCGTCGAGAAGCAGGGCAATCTGTTCGGGCTGTCACTCGACAAGTTCGCCGTGGCGCCCGCGAGCGCTCCCCTCAAGCGCTACGTCAACCAGCCGCGCGTGGTCGACGCCCTGGCGATGAAGGCCCACTCCCAACCCGAGATGCGCGAGGCGATGGCGCAGGCAGAGGCCGTCATGCGCAGCCGGCGCCACCTGCGACCGCGCGAGCCGGACGATTTCGCGCTCGAAACCGCGGACGAGGTGCTCGATTTCTGGGCCAAGATCAGCCGGGTGCTGTTCGTCGCGCTCCCGGGCCTCGTGGCGATCTCCTTGGTGGTCGGGGGCATCGTGATCATGAACATCATGCTGATGGCGGTCGCGGAGCGCACCCGTGAAATCGGGATTCGCAAGTCGCTCGGGGCGCGGCGGCGCGACATTCTCCGCCAGTTCCTGGTCGAGGCGGCGATGCTCGCCACCGTGGGCGCCGCCGGCGGCGTTGCCGTCGGCATCGGGCTCGCCGCGGCAGTGGCCGCCACGACGCCGGTCCCCGCCGCCGTGGCCCCCTGGTCGATCCTCGTCGGCGTGATGCTCGGGGCCGGGGTCGGCATCGTCGCGGGCGTGTACCCGGCGAGCCGCGCCGCGCGCCTCGACCCGATCGCGGCCTTGCGGCACGAGACATGACGCCGCTGTTCGAAGGCGTCGGCGTCGCGATCGATTCGCTGCGTGCCCACAAGGGCCGCGCGGCCTTGACCATCATGGGCGTCGCGATCGGCGTGGCCGTCGTGATGGTGATCGCCGCGCTGATCAGCGGCATCAACCAGAGCGTCTCGAACATCTTCGAGTCGATCGCTCCACGCACGTTTCTCGTGTGGCGCTTCTTCCAGGCCGGGGTGAACGTGTCGGATGGCTCCGACGAATCGAGCCCGTGGCGGCGCAATCCGGCGCTGACGGCACTCGAGGCCGACCGCATCGCGCTGCTGCCGTCGGTGCACTACGTCACCCGTCGCGAAGAGAGCGCCGCCACCGTGGGGTTCGGCGACCTGCGGCTCGAGTCGGTCGAAGTCTCGGGCCTGTCCTCGCAGTGGGTGGAGGTGAACGGCGGCGACGTCTATCCGGGGCGCACCTTCACGCGACTCGAAGATCTGTCGAGCGGACCGGTGGCGGTCATCAACCGGAAGCTCGAGGATCAGCTGTTCCGCGGCCGCGACCCGATCGACCAGACGATCCACATCGCCGGAGTGCCGTTCACCGTGATCGGCGTCTACACGCCTCCCCCGAGTCTGTTCAGCGGCAGCACCCCGCCGTTCGTCGGGATTCCGCATGGCGCATTCGTCAAGTACGTGCCGTACCTCAAGGGGATGATGCGGCTCGCGGTCGCGCCGGCGCCCGGCTACACCCAGCAACAATCCATGGACGAAGTGATCGCGACGCTGCGCTCGCTCCGGGGGCTCAAGCCGGCGCAGGAGAACAACTTTTCCCTCGTGACCCAGGACAAGCTGCTCGACTCCTGGAACCAGGTCACGGGGATGTTCTTCCTCGTGATGCTCGTGCTCTCCTCGATCGGGCTGATGGTCGGGGGCGTCGGCGTGGTCGCGATCATGACGATCTCCGTCACCGAGCGCACCCGCGAGATCGGCGTCCGCAAGGCCCTCGGCGCGACGCGGCGCGAGATCCTGTGGCAGTTCCTGGTGGAGGCCGCGACCCTGACCCTCGTGGGCGGCGCCGTGGGTCTGCTGGTGGGCGGCCTGGTGGCGTTCGCGATCGCCCACCTCACCCCGATCCCCGCGAACGTGCCGCTCGGGTCGGTGATCGCCGCCCTCATCGCCGCCGCGCTCACGGGGATCGTGTTCGGGTTGTATCCCGCGAACAAAGCAGCGCGGCTCGATCCCGTGGAGGCGCTGCGATATGAGTAGTCGCGAGCCGCCCCGTGTCGCGCAGGCGCGCAGACGGTGCAACCCGCCGCCACCGTGATCCTCGCACTCTTCGCGTACCTCCTCCTGATCCCATCACTCTGGGGGCTCTTATGGCCACGTCGACCCGCCAGCTGACGTTCCTCCTTGCCGAACCTGAGCGACGCCTGCTGCGCGCGATCGCCACACGCATCCCGCGTCGCTGGCGACCCAATCACTTCACCGCCCTCGGGGTGCTCGCCGCGACCGGCGTCGGCGTCGCGTACGCGCTGGCCCGCTCCGACGCCGGGTGGCTCTGGGTGGCGAGCGCACTGCTCGTCGTGCAGTGGCTCGGCGACAGCCTCGACGGCACCCTGGCGCGCGTGCGCGGCGTCGAGCGGCCGCGGTACGGCTACTATCTCGATCATATGACGGACGCGTACTCGACCGCGGTGATCGGCACGGGGATGGCCTTGTCGCATTACCTGCACCCGGGCCTCGCACTCGGCCTCGTGGTGCTGTACCTCGCGCTGTCGATCAACGTCTATCTCGAGTCGGAGGTGTTCGGTCGGTTCTCCCTCGGTTACAGTCGTATCGGGCCCACGGAAGCCCGGATCGTGCTGATCGCCTTCAACACCGGGCTGACCCTGTACCACGAGGTCCCGCCGGGGGTATGGCCCGAGCTCCGGGTGGTCGCGAATCTGGCCGCCGGCCTGCTCGCCGCGGGGCTCGCCGTCCTCCTCGTCGCCCGGTTCGTGCGCAACGTGTCCGTGCTGGCGCGGTTGGAGCCGCAGTTCCGGCCGAAGCGCTGAGATACGAGTAAGGGCGGCAGAGGGCGCCCATTGCCGCCTGTTGCCGCCTAAGTTTGTAGTCCATGCCGTTCTCCGAGGCGATCCTCCAAGCGCTCCAAACCGCGTGGAGCCACAAACTCCGTTCGTTTTTCACGCTGCTCGGGATCATGGTGTCCGTCGGCTTCCTCGTGGCCGTCGTGGCCGTGATCCAGGGTATGAACGCGTACGTGCGGGAGCGCATCGCGGGCGCGATCGTCGGGGTCAACGCCTTTCAGATCCGCCGGGACCCGATCCAAGTCGGTTTCATCGACGACGAAGAATGGAAGAAGATCCAGCGGCGGCCGATCATCGCGTCCGAGGACGTCTCCTACGTGGAGCGCGCCCTGCCGGACGCGCAGGCGATCTCCCGCCAATCCGGTTGGCCGACCCCCATGGCGGACGTGCAGTGGCGGAACCGCACCGTGGGCGACGTCCTCGTCTTCGGTGTCACGCCGCCGTTCGTCGTGGTGCAGGACTACGCCTTCGCGGCCGGGGCGCCGTTCACCGACGTGGACGAGCAACAGCGCAGGCTCGTCGCGGTGCTCGGCTTCGACGTGGCGGAGAAGCTGTTCGGCGCCCCGGACCTCGCCGTGGGCAGCACCATTCGGGTGCGCGGCGCGCAGCTCACCATCAAAGGCGTCATCGCCAGGAAGGGCACGGTGCTGGGGCAGTCCTGGGACGGATTCGTCATGCTCCCGCTCACCACCTTCGAGGGTCTGTACGGACGGCGCCAAACGACGGTGATCTCGGTCAAGATGCCGGCAGCCGCGGGCGTGGCCGACGGCATGCTCCGCGCCGAGGAGGCGATGCGCATCGCGCACCGGCTCCGGCCGGGAGAGGAAGACGACTTTACCGTCGATACCGGCGAGGGGTTGATCGCGTTTTGGGGCAAGCTCACCCGCGTGATTTTCACGGTCGTGCCTGCCGTGGTGGCGATCGGGATCGTCGTGGGCGGCATCGTGATCATGAACATCATGCTGATGAGCGTCACCGAGCGCACCCGCGAGATCGGGATCCTCAAATCGCTCGGTGCCTCCCGGCGCGACATTCGCCGCCAGTTCCTCGCGGAGTCGGCCATCCTCTCCCTCCTCGGCGGCGTTGCCGGGCTGCTCGCGGGTGGCGCGCTCGCCGCGCTGGTCCAGATCGCTTCGCCCCTTCCCGCCCGCGTGACGGCGTGGTCCGTGGCCGTGGCGCTGGGCCTCGGCGTCAGTGTGGGTATCGTGTTCGGCGTCTACCCCGCGCACCGGGCCGCACGCCTCGATCCGATCGACGCGCTGCGCGCCGAGTAGCATGGCCCTCCACTCCATTCGCGAAGGCTGGCTGATCGCCGTCGACCAGCTCCGGGTCAACAAGCTGCGCTCGGGGCTCACAATCCTCGGCGTGGTCATCGGGATCGCCACGGTCATGGCAATGGCGTCGATCGTGGCGGGCTTCCGCGAACAGATCGTCAACACCCTCGAGGTCGTCGGACCCACGACGTTCCGGATCCTGCGGTTTTTCTCGTCCACGCCCCTCAATCCCGACGCCCTGCCGCGCGAAGTGCGGATCCGCCCCGCCCTGGCCCCCGAGGAGGCCGAGGCGATCGCCCGTTTGCCCGAGATTCACTACGCAGCGATCTGGACGCAGGTGTTCCACCGCTTCGAGTACGCCGGCAACCGCACCCAGGTCCTGGGCGTGTTCGGCGCCGACGATCGGTACATGGAGATCCTGGGCGGTGGACTGCTCAAGGGCCGGGTCTTTACGACGGCGGAGCAGCGGAGCGGGGCGCCGGTGGTGGTCATCGAGCAGCGCACCGTCGACCGGCTGTTCGGCGCCCACGATCCGATCGGGGAGGTCGTGCGCATCGGCGGCCGCCCCTTCCGTGTGATCGGGGTGTGGCAGCGACCTACCAACATTTTTGAGGTGCCCGGGGCGCCGGAGATCGCGGGGATCGTGCCGTTCGAGGCGGCACACCAGCGCTTCCCGATCGACCGGGTGAACGGCCTGATCATCCTGGTGAAGCCCCGGCCCGAAGTGAGCGTCGCGCGCGCGATGGACGCCGCCACGCTGCAGCTGCGGCGCTTGCGCGGGTTGCGGGTCGGTGAGCCCAACAGCTTCGACCTCCTGACGTCGGACCAGGTCCTCGGCATCTTCGACAGCCTGACGTTCGTATTCTTTTTCGTGATGCTCGTGCTCTCGAGCATCGCGCTCCTCGTGGGCGGGATCGGGGTGATGGCGATCATGATGGTGTCGGTGACGAGCCGGACGCGCGAGATCGGATTGCGCAAGGCCATGGGCGCGACGCGCCGCGACGTCCTGTGGCAGTTCCTCGTTGAGGCGGCGACGCTGACCTTGATGGGAGGCATCCTCGGCATCATCGTGGGGGTCGGCACCGGAGAGTTCCTCAAGCGGCTGCTCGACTTCAGTACCACCGTCCCGGTGTGGAGCGCCGCGATCGCGACGATCGTGTCGATCACGGTCGGCCTCGTCTTTGGGATCGCCCCGGCGGCGAGGGCGGCGCGTTTGGACCCGGTGGAGGCGTTGAGATACGAATAAGACCGGGAGGCGGGATACGGGAGGCGGGAGCGTATCGGAGATGAACCTCCCCGTTTCTCGTCTCCCGCCTCCCGATGTGTCCGGAGACTGTCGCGTGAACCAACACGTTGAGCTGTTAGCCATCGCCGCCCATCGCGACGATGTGGAATTGACCTGCGGCGGCACGCTCGCGAAGGCGGTGCGGGCAGGCCATCGCGTCGGGATCCTCGATTTGACCCAAGGGGAGACCGGCACGCGCGGCGATGCGGCCACGCGTGCCGCAGAGGCCGAGCGCGCCGCGCGGGCCCTCGGGGTGCAGCTGCGGCTAAACGCCGGTCTCCCCGACGCCCATCTCCAAAACGACGAGCCCTCGCGCGCCCGGCTCGTCGAACTGATTCGGACCGCCCGCCCCCGCGTCGTGATCCTCCCCTTCCCCGTGGGCCGCCACCCCGATCATCGCATCGCGTCCGAGCTGGGACGCGACGCGTGCTACCTGGCCGGGCTCGCCAAGTATGGAGGCGCCGGTGCCGCTCATCGGCCCTTCAAGATCCTCTACGCGCTCGCGTACCGCGAAGACCCGGTGAAGCCGTCGTTCGTGGTGGACATCTCGGACAGCTTCGACATCAAGATGACCGCGATTCGCTGCTACGCCTCGCAGTTCGATGGCGCCAAGGCGGCCGGGGAGATCCATCCCACGGGGCTGGATCTGTACGAGCTGATCCGGATCCAGTCGGCGCACTATGGCTCCCTGATCCGCGCGACCTACGGTGAGCCGTTCTTCTGTCACGAAACGCTCGCGGTCGAAGACGTGCTGCAGCTTGGCGTGCAATCCCTCTAGCCTCTAGATTTCGCCGCATGTCCAAGCGGTTGGTCTACCTCGACAATGCCGCCACCACGCCGGTCCGCCCGGAAGTGCTCGAGGCCATGCTGCCCTACCTCGGGCCCGCGGCCTTCGGCAACCCGTCCTCCGCCCACCGCTTCGGGCGCGCGGCGCGCGCCGGCGTGGAGGAGGCCAAGCGCTCCATCGCCGACGCTCTGGGCGCGGAACCGGGACAGGTGATCTTCACCTCCGGGGGCACGGAGGCGGATAACCTGGCCGTCATCGGGTGCGCCCTGGCCGCGCGGGACCGGGGGGGTCCATTCCGCGTGGCGGTGTCGGCGATCGAGCACAAGGCGGTGCTCGCGGCGGCGCATGCCGTGGCCCACCTGGGCGGCGAGGAGATCATCCTCGCGGTGGACGGCGCGGGCGTCGTCACCGAGGAAGCGCTGCGCCAGGCGCTGGAGCGCGGGGTGGCGGTGGTCAGCGTGATGTGGGTGAACAACGAGGTCGGGGTAGTCCAACCGGTCGCGCGACTCGCGGCGCGATGTCGCGAGGCCAGCGTCCCGCTCCACGTGGACGCGGTCCAGGCCTTCGGCAAGATCCCTGTGTCGCTCCGCGACGTCGCGTGCACCCTCCTGACCGTCTCCGGCCACAAGATCGGCGCCCCGAAGGGAATCGGCGCGCTCATCGTGCGCGATCGCCACGCCGTCGAGGCGATCATTCACGGCGGCGGCCAGCAGTTCGGGATCCGGCCCGGGACCGAGAACGTGCCCGGCATCGTGGGGCTCGGGAAGGCAGCGGAACTCGCGGCGCGCGACCAGGCGGAGTTCGCCGCCCGCGTGGCGGGGCTGCGCGACGAGCTCGAGCGCCGACTGCTGGCGATCGTGCCCGACGCCGTGATCAACGCCGCTCGCTGCCCGCGCGCGCCGCACGTTTCCAACGTGTCGATCCCGGGCACCGATAGCGAGGCGTTGCTGATGCACCTCGATCTCGCGGGCATCGCCTGCTCCTCGGGCTCGGCGTGCTCGACCGGCGCGGTCGAGCCGTCGCACGTCCTCACGGCGATGGGTGTGCCCCGCGAGCTGGGCGTCGCCGCCCTGCGGTTCTCGTTCGGCAGGGAGAACACGGCAGAGGACGTGGAGGCGGTGGCGGCGGCGTTCCCGAAGATCGTCGAGAAGGTGCGAGCGCTGAGCGCGGTGCTGCACCGGTGATCCGAACGGGGAACGCGGAAGGCGTAACGCGGAACAGTGGGAGGGGGTTCGTTCGCCCGGGCCGGCCACGCAACCGGACGACGGCGCGCTCTGTTCCGCGTTCCACGTTCCGCGTTCCGCGTTCGGGCGGGGAGCTCTAGGTGGCCGATCGCGTCCTGGTCGCCATGTCGGGCGGCGTAGACTCGTCCGTAGCCGCAGCGTTGCTGGTGGAGGCGGGGTACGACGTCGTCGGCGCCACCATGAAGCTGTTCTGTTACGGCGATCGCGTGCCCGACCGCCCCTGCTGCTCCCTCGATTCGATCACCGACGCGCAGCTCGTGGCCCAGAAGCTCGGGATTCCGCACTACGTCCTGAACCTCGAGGACCGATTCGGGCGCGATGTGATCGCCGATTTCGTCGCCGAGTACGCCCGCGGGCGCACCCCGATCCCGTGTGTGCGCTGCAACTCGTTTACCAAGTTCCGCGACTTCCGCCACCACGCCGACGCGCTCGAGTGCGCCTATGTCGCCACCGGCCACTATGCGATCGCGGGCGACGGCGCACTGTTCCGCGGGCGCGACCGCCAGAAGGACCAGTCGTACTTCCTCTGGGGCATCGACCGGGCCGTCGTCGCGCGGATGCTCACGCCGGTGGGAGCGCTTACCAAGCGCGAAACGAGGGACGTCGCGCGCCGGCTCGGCCTCGTCACCGCCGACAAGCCTGAGTCCGTGGAGATTTGCTTCGTCCCGGACGACGATTACGTCGGCGTGCTGAAGCGTCATCTCCCCGCCGACGCGCCGGCCCTCGCGCCCGGTCCGCTCGTGACGGCGGGCGGCGACGTCGTCGGCGAGCACGCGGGCTTCGCGCGCTATACCATCGGCCAGCGCCGTGGGCTCCCCGGCGGCTTCCCCGCGCCGATGTACGTCGTCGCGATCCGGCCCGAGACGCGCGAGGTGGTGATCGGCCCGGGGGACGAGCTGTTCGGCCACGCCGTGACGCTCGCCGAGGTGAACTGGCTCACGGACCCCCTCGCGCCGGGGGATGCGGTGCTGGTGCAGTGCCGCTACCGCGCCCCTGCCGTGCCCGGCCGGGTGCGGGAGTATGCCAGCGGGACGATCGCCCTCGATCTCGCCCAGCCAGTGCGCGCGATCACCCCCGGGCAGTCCGGTGCCCTGTATGACGCGGACGACCGTTTGCTCGGCGGCGGCGTCATCGCGTAACTCTCCCACCCCCAGCTCCTTCCCCTCTCCCCTTCCCACCCGCGGGGCCGTGCGCCGCGTCACTGCCCCATCGGGCAAGGTTGGGGTACGTTCCAGTTTGGAGAGTGCTCGGCTCACCCCTCACTGAGGTGCCCCATGACGGCCTGCCCCCGTTTGGCACATGCTCCTCGCGCCCTCGCACGTCCTGGCGCTCGCTTTGCTCGCCGCCGCTTGCGGGAGCGACAACCCCCTCGCACCGGCCAAGCCGGCCGATCCGGTGGCGACTGCCGCCAACGTCCAGGCGCTGGGCACGAGCTTCACTTCCGCGCCGTTCGAGAGCTTTACGTTCGCGACGACGTATGTGCCGACTGCCGCGAGCCCGCTCGCGGCCCTGCGACCGCTGCTGCGCGCCGCCCAGCCGACGCTCGTGACCGGCCGCGCCCTCTCGGCCACCGAGAGCCGGCTCGCCGCCACGGCGCTTCGCGCTGCGCTCGTCCCATCGAGCGGTGCCATCGCCGCCTCGATCTTCCCGCCCGCGGTCGTTTTGGGAACGACGTATACGTGGAACGCGACGACGTTCCAGTATGAGGCAAACGACCCGGCGGTGGTGCCCGGCGCGCCCTCGAACGGTGTGCGGTTCATCCTGTACGCTCTCGACCTGGGAGGCCAACCGATCGCGACGCAGCCCATCGGCTATGCCGACCTCATGGACGAGAGCAGCGGCAATACCCAGAAGCTGCACGTCCTCGTGGTGGGCACGACGACGGATCCGCCGGTCACCTATCTCGATTACACCGTCAGTGTCACGGTTGGGGTGAACTCCGCCAGCGGAGCCGTGGTCGGCTTCATCACGGATGGGACCCAGCGGTTGGATTTCAACGCCGCCATCGCCGAAACCACTACGGGTGCCACGTTCGACATCCGATACGACGTAAATGCGGCGGACGCGCACGTCCGACTGAGGACGACCCTCACGGTGCCTGACCAGAACACGTTGCGGGTCGCCATCAACTTCCGCCTGCAGTTCGGCACCGAGGTCGTGACGGTGACGGGCACCCAGACCCTGAACTTGAGCACGCTCAGCGAATCGGGGACCGTCACTGTTTTGGTCGACGGCGGTATCTACGCGACGATCACGGAGACGGATGGCGCGCTGACCTTCGTAGGCGGCGGTGGCCAGGAGCTCACGGCAGACGATCTCACCGCCTTGCGCGCGATCTTCGATGCGATCGGGACGACGTTCTTGCAGTTCGACGCATTGTTCGCCCCGGCGGGCTCGCTGAGCGCCTGACCAGGGCCACGGGCCGACGCCCTACTTGCGACAACAGCCCCCGCCGGACCCTGGTTCGGCGGGGGTTTTCGCCGCAACTTGGACCTGCCCCAGCGCCCCAAGCCGCTGGTCGTAGCCCATACTCCGGAGGAGCAGCATGCCAGCGTATCGTCGCTCCTGGTGGGGACCCGTGGTCGCCGCCATCCTCGTCGTCGCGGCTTGCAAGGAGAACTTGGGCCCGCAGGCTCACTTGTCCGATCCCGCAGGCCTGAGCAGCGATCTCCACACCGTGTCCGGCGTACTGTTGTCGCCGATGCTCGAGAGCTTTAGCGTTGCGAGCGGCGCGACGGGCTCGCCGGCTGCCGCCCCGAGCCGGCTCGGCGCACTGCTCCGCACCGTCCCGATCGGCCCGCCGCGCACCGCGAGCGCAGTGGACGCGTACTCGACGGCGCACCTGGGGGCGCTGCGCCGCAGCGCCGCGACGTTCTCCGGCGGGATCAGTGCCAGCGTCGTGCCGGGGGCGCTGCTCGGCACGACGTGGGTGTGGAACACGACCACCCATGCGTACGAGCAAGACGGGACCTTCACCCCGGCGGCTCCAGCCGACCGCTTCCGAATGATCCTGTATGCCGTCGACCCGACCACCGGGCACATCCTCGAGACGCCGCTCACCCCCACCGGCTTCGTCGATCTGGTGGACGAGAGCACCACGACACCGGCTGACGACAAGGTCCATGTCATCGTCAGCGGCGGCACGCCGGCGAGCCCCGGCACCGAGTACGCCAACTACACGGTCAGCGGCCAGGTCACCGGCAACCCGGCGACGGCGTTCACGGCGACGGCCGCCGGGTTCGTGAGCGACGGCACGCACACACTTACGTTCAACGCGACGTTTGCGGTGACGCAGCTCGACACCGACAACGCCGATATACAGATCGACGTCACATGGGACCTCGATAATCCGGCCATTCACGTGGAGCTGCACGAGACCCACGAGTTGTCGGACGCCAACCATGCCACCTTCACCCTGACCGAGTTCAGCATCACCAGGGGCGGTGAGTCCGTGTCCATGCATGGCACCCTCACCACCGTCCTGTCGACCGGGGGTGGGACCGTGAACCTGGCGGTCGACGTGAACGGGGTGCCCTGGGTCCGCGTCTACACCAACGAGAGCGGCGTGTGGCTTCGTCACGCCGACGGCAGCTTGCTCTCGCCGGCGGAGGGTCAGGCGTTCCGGGATCTGTTCGCGCTACCCGGGGCCATCGAGTTCGCGATCCTGAGTTTGTTCGGCCCGTGCCAGAGTCTGATGGGCGCCTAAACCGCACGACGGATCGCGAGCCCCCGCCGGACCCTGGTCCGGTGGGGGTTTTCGTCGTATAAGGGGAGTTGAAGATGCTCTACCGCATCCTCGCCGATGGCGTCGTGCTCCTGCACGCGGCGTTCGTCACCTTCGTGGTGCTGGGTGGGTTCCTCGCGTGGCGCTGGCGGCGGGTCGCGCTGGTCCACGTCCCATGCGCGCTGTGGGGGATCGCCATCGAGTACGCCGGCTGGATCTGTCCACTCACGCCGCTCGAGAACGCGCTGCGCGCCCGCGCCGGGCTCGAAGGATATCGCGGCGGATTCGTCGAGCACCACGTGATTCCGGCGCTCTACCCGACGGGGCTCGCCCGACCGACGCAGGTGGTGCTGGGCACGCTCGTGCTGGTGGTGAATCTGGTCGCTTACGGTGTGCTCTTGCGACGGAAATGACCCACGGGACGTGTGGGGGCGCAGCATGCTGTGCCCCCACATATTACGTCGGCACACATCGGAGGCCCCATGCGCGCCTGCTCGCTGACCATTGCCCTCATACTCCTCGCGGCGTGTTCCGCCGGCAAATCGGCCAAATCCACCACCGCCGGCGATTCGCTCACAGAGCGCCAGCGGGATTCGATTCTCGCGCGGTCGCGGATCCCCGGCGCCGCTGGTGTGGGCAGCGCGCTGCGGGCCGCGGACTCGACCAACGCCCGCATTCGGGCGACGGACAGCGTCGCGCCGTGAAGGGGGCGGTCGCTGCCACCCTGCTCGCGGCGCTCGCCGCGTGCGGGCCCGCGAATCCCTGCACGTCCTCGCAGATGCACCTGCACACGCGGTTCGCACAGCCCTACGTCGGCCACTGGGTGGTGGCACGGGGCGACACCCTCACCCTGCCCCAGCTCGGAGACCGGTTCAAGCTCGGCACGGTGGTGCTCGACACCGCGCGCGTCGTGGTGGGCCGCGCGTGTCGCTTCAAGGGTGTCCTGATGTTCACGGTACCGCGCGCCGAGACGCTCGCCGTCACCTGGTCCGGAACGCCGGAGCAGGCGCTCATCTACGGGTGGCCGGTCGACCTGGGGCCGTTCGCCGGCATCGGTGCGGTGCGGGTGGGCGACTCCCTCGCCGGTGCGATCCTGTTCGACTCGCGACTGGGCGTGGAGGTGCGCGCCGGCGTGACCGCGCGGTTCATCGCCGGCCGGGCGCGCCGCTGAGCCGTGCCGCTATCTTTCGGAGCATGAAGGGGTTCTTCTTTCGGTTGCTCATCACGGCGCTCGGCCTGTGGGCCGCCGCGACCATCGTCCCCGGCGTCCGGCTCGACGGCTGGGGCAACCTGATCGTCGCGGCGCTGCTGCTCGGTATCGTGAACGCGGTGATCCGGCCGGTCATCCTCATCCTCACGCTGCCGCTGACGGTCCTCACGCTCGGGCTCTTCATCTTTGTCGTGAACGGCATCTCCCTGGCTGTGGTCGCGTGGCTCATGCCGGGCTTCGCGCTCTCCGGGCTGGGTGCCGCGATCCTCGGCTCGATTGTCGTGGGGCTGACGAGCTGGATCGGATCGGCGTTCGTCGGCGGCTCGGGTCGGATCGAGCGCTACCGTCGCATCGAAGTGACGGGCCGCCGGATCGACTGAACGACGGCGAAGGGTTGTGGAGGTTGGTGGAGGTTGGTGGAGGTTGACCCCGTGATCGATACACCCTCGGAGCGTTGCAATCGACATGATGCTCGCCACTCTCGTTCTCTCAACTGCCCTTCTCCAAGCCCCCGCCCTACCGCTCACCATATCGCCGAGGCGACCGCTCGGTACCCTGCGTGAGCAGGCGGCCGTCCAGCAGGCGTGGCTCCGCTACCGGCTCGACTCGGTGCTGCCCCGCCTCATGCGCCAGTACCATGTGGCGATGTGGGTCGTGCCGATGCGCGAATACAATGAAGACCCGGTGTTCTGGTCCCTCGTCTCGGCCACCACGTTCTTCGCGCGGCGACGCACGATCTACGTGTTCTCCGATCGGGGGCCCGCCGGGGGGGGCGTCGAGCGGCTGGCGCTCGGGGGCACGTCGCAGGGCGGGCTGTACGACGCGTACCACGCGCAGGAGACCCTCGACCCCTCGATCGGCCGCCGGCCCGAGCTGGTGGGCCAGGCGCAGTGGGACTTGCTGCGGCGGGTCATCGAGGAGCGTGACCCGCTGACGATCGCGGTCGACATGTCGACCGCGCACGCGTTCTCGGACGGCCTCTCGGCCGGGGAGTGGGAGCAGCTCCAGGCCGTGCTCCCCGAGCGGTATCGAGCCCGGATCGTGCGCGCCGAGCGCCTGCCGCTCGAGTACCAGGAGATCCGGGCGCCGGCGATGCTCCCGGTCTACCGGCGGTTGATGACGGTCGTGTGGGGCGTCATCGACACGGCGTTCTCGAACAAGGTGGTGACACCGGGGAAAACCACCACCGACGACGTCGCCTGGTGGATGCGCCAGCGCGTGAACGACCTCGGGTTCGGCACGTGGTTTCATACCGACGTGGACGTGCAGCGGCGCGGGGTCGATCTGGCGGATTCGGGAGCGGTCGTGATCCAGCGCGGCGACGTGCTGCACTGCGACTTCGGCATCACCGCCCTGGGCCTGAACACCGACACCCAACACATGGGCTACGTGCTGCGCCCCGGTGAACGGGACGTCCCGGCGGGCCTGAAGCAGGCCCTCCAGAACTCGAACCGGCTGCAGGACATTCTGCTGGCGGAGATGCGGCCCGGGCGGACGGGCAACGACGTGCTGGTGGCGGCGCTCGCCCAGATGCGCGCCGCGGGGATCACCGGGACGATCTACAGCCATCCGATCGGCGATCGCGGGCACGGTGCCGGGCCGTTGATCGGCTTGTGGGACCACCAGGAGGGGGTCCCCGGACGGGGGGACGTGCCCTTCGTCCCCAGTAGCTGGTTCTCGATCGAGCTCCAGGCTACGACGCCTTTGCCCGAGTGGGGCAACCAGCCGGTGCGCTCTGCGCAAGAAGAGGACGCGGAGCTCGGCGGGGATGGTCAGATGCGCTGGATCCTGCGGCGACAGACCGAATTCCACGTCGTGAAATAACGGGAAAGGGGAGACGGAAAACGGGAGACGGGAGACGGGAGACGGGAAACGTGAAGGCGTACGACGTGGAGACGCCGGCGTTGCTGCTGCACCTGGACGTCGTGGAGCGCAATCTCGCGCACATGGCCGCGCGTGCTCGGCAGCTCGGTGTCGCGCTGCGGCCGCATGCCAAAACGCACAAGTGCGTGGAGCTCGCTCGCCTGCAGCTCGAGCACGGCGCGCGCGGCCTTGCCGTGTCGACGCTGGTGGAGGCGGAGGTGTTCGCGCAGGCCGGGTTCGGCGATCTCACCTGGGCCTTTCCCATCGACCCGAGCCACATCCGGCACGCGCGTCGCATCGCGCAGGAGACGGGCGCGACCCTGCGGGTCGTGGTGGACGACCTGCCCACCGCCCGAGCGCTCGCGGGGTCGGGGCTGCACGTGTGGCTCAAGGTGGACTGTGGCTATCACCGCGCCGGCGTGAACCCAGCGTCGTCCTACGCCTTGGATGTGGCGCGCGAGCTCGGGCGCGAGCAGGGGCTCGTGTTCGACGGCATCCTGAGCCACTCCGGTCACGCGTACCGCACCACGGGGAAGGCGGAAGCGGCCCAGGTGGCGGAGCAGGAGCGAAGCGTCATGGTCGGCTTCGCGGAGCGGCTCCGAGAGGAGGACCTGCCGGTGCGCGAGGTCAGCGTCGGCTCGACGCCGGCGATGGCGGCAGTCGCCGACCTCGCGGGAGTGAGCGAGGCGCGCCCGGGCAACTACGTGTTCTACGACCGTACGATGGTGCTGATCGGCTGCTGCGAGGCCGCGGACGTGGGCGTGACGGTGCTCGCGACGGTCGTCTCGCACCAGCCCGGGGCGGCGCACGTCATCGTGGATGCCGGGGCGCTCGAGCTGTCCAAGGACCCGGGGCCCGCGCATGTCGGATCGCAAGCCATGGGCGCGGTGCGCGGGGCCCCCCAGCTCACGGTGGCGACGCTGTCGCAGGAGCACGGACTGATCCGCGCGGAGTCCCCTGCGATGCTCGACGGCCGGTTCACGGTCGGGGAGCAGCTCGAGATCGTCCCCAACCACTCGTGTCTGACGGTCGCCCATTTCGACCAGTACCACGTCGTGAGGGGGACGGGCGACCCTCACGGACGCCCTGACGGCGGCGCGGGACGGGTGGTCGATCGTTGGAGGGTCGAACGCGGGCGATGAGCGTGGCCCCGACATGCGACCCCGCGGATTGTGAGGGCCGTCATCGAGCGTGCGGTCCTGCCGCGTTCTCTTCCTTCGTGACCCCGCGGCCGTGTCTCCCTAACGTCATAGGCTCGCCATGAAGATCTTTCTCCGTCATCTGTTATTGTGCGCCATGCCGCTGCTGTTTGGGGCGGGCGCGGGCTACTACTTCACGACCATCCAAGGGTCGTGCGGCGCCATGGTCGGCGCGCTCTTCTCCGGTAAATGCGCCGGGCGGCAGCGCCAGTATCAGACACGGTTCCAGTTCGCGGGCGCGGGTTTCGGCACCCTGCTCGGCGCGACGCTCGGCACCTGGCTGGAACATCGCCGCCGGCGTACCGTACAACCGACAACCTCTGAAGGAGAGCCGTCATGAAGCGCATCTCCACGGCCGTGGCGTTGTCCCTGCTCGTCGCCCCGGGCCTCCTCGCACAGGACACCACCCAAGCCGCGGCCCCCGCCCCGGCGGCCGCCGAGGTGACCGTCGACGAGGCGGTGGTCGCGAGGTCGATCCTGGACCGGCAGCCCCAGGACACGGGCAGCACGTTTCCCGCCGACGTGGGTCAGCTGATCTGCTGGACCAAAGTGACGGGCGCCGGCGGCGCCAGCACCCACCACGTGTGGTTCCACGGCGACACCCAGGTGGGTGACGTCGAGCTGCAAGTGGGCGGGTCGCCCTGGCGGACCTGGAGCCGGAAGACGGTGCCCGTCGACTGGACCGGCGCCTGGCATGTTGAGGTGCGGGACGCTGCGGGAACGGTCCTGAAGCGACTCGACTTTACCGTAGGTCAGTAACCGACGTACGACGGTACGACGCTACGTCGTACGATGAGCACGTCGTACGACGTGGCGTCGTAGCGTCGTAGCGTCGCACCACGTATTCTAGTACCCCATGGATCTCGTCCATCAAGTCGCGGCCAATCTCGAAATCGACGCCGGAAAGGCCGAGAAGGGCATCGGGGCGATTTTGATGGCCCTGCGGATGAGCCTCGATCGAGACACGTTCGACGCGGTCAAGCACGCGCTGCCGAACTGTGAGAGGTTGATGGGTCGCGCGCTGATGAGCGGCGCGCGCACAGGCGAGATGGCAGCGCTGGTGGGCCCCGCCGGTCTGATGGCCGCGCTCGCCGCAGCGGGCTATCAAAAAGACGACATCGCGCGCCTCGGGCGCCTCGTACTCGAGCACCTGGGGCCCGCCATCGGGACCGAGCAGCTCGAAAAATTCCTCGAAGGGGCGCCGGCGCTGCGCTGAGCGGCGCGCGCCTAGCGCCTCCGAACGGGGATACGCTCCACCGGCGCGCGGTCTGCTGCGCCGCGCCACACGGCGCCCGGGAGCGCGATGCCCCGCGTCGTCCCCGCCACGCCCGCTGCACCCGCTCCACCCCCTCCCCCAGCGACTGCCACGGCCCCGCTGCGCACACGCGTGACCGGTTGCGTCCGCGCCTGTCCGGCGGCGGCGTCCCCGCGCTGCATCCCGGGCGTTGAGGGCGGGACGCGCGCCAGCCCGACGGTTTCCGGATCGCGCCGAGCGCTGCCTGTCTGGGCGCCACGGCGGAGCTCAATTCCGTCCAGGGCCGACCGCTGCCCGGCCTGTTCCAGGGCCGGAGCCGAGGGGGACGCGGAGAAGACCGTGTACCGCACGTGGCTGATTGGAGCGCGCGGCACCGCCGCGGCGGCGCCGGTCGACCGCCGGCCGGCCTCGTTCTGCGGCACCCGCGATCGCGGCTCGATCGGCTGGCCCGCAGGGGATCGGTGCGGCTGGGTGACCCGTGCGCGGGACGGGAGCGTCGCGGCGCCGGCGGGTGAGCGCATGACCAGGGCGATCGCGTGTGTCTGGTGCGCCTCGGCGCAGGGCTCGTGGATGCCGCAGATGCCCTGGTCGATGGGCCGGTCGCGATGGAACCGCCGGCCACCGAGGTGCGAGGGCGCGATGAGGATCTGCTCGTACCCGATGAACGTGCAATTGAGACAGACGGGCGGAGACGTGCCGTACCCATATGGCGGCGTCATATCCAGCCCCTGCGCGTACACCGGTGGCGCGACCGTGTAGGTCACCACGTCGTAGTTGAAGTTGCCGGCGCCGAGCATCCGCTGCACCACGTCACTCAGCGCGCCTTCGGCATCGGAGCCGGTCCAGGTCGGGATCAGCGCATCCGAGTTCCACGATGCCTCGCGCGCGAACTCGTCGAACCGCATCGGGTCGGGCGACAGCGCGGCGAGGATCATCCCCTGTCCGTCCGGCTCCACCACGACGAACGCGGCGCCGTCGGTGGCGCCGCGAATCTCGTAGGTCCCCGCGCGCACGAACGGGTCGTCCGCCGGCTGGCCCGGGAACACGACTTCGATGCGTCCGTCGGTCCTGCGATGCAGCACGACGAGGTTGCCGTCGGCGCCCGTCTGGACAGAGACGCGCACCGGGCGCCCCCGGCTGATGGGGGTATCGGCATCGAGCCAGAGACGCACCGGTCTCGCTTCCGGCTGCGGAACAGCGGCCGGCGGACTAGTCTGCAGGAGCAGCGCCACGAGCGGCAGGAGCATGGGAGGCCGCCTTTCCTAAGGCCTACGCGAAACGAACGTCACACGTTGAGGGCGGGTCAAGGCCCCTGGCCACGGGGTGTGCCAAACAGGGGATCCTGGGCTTCAGCGGCAGAGCTGGGGCGGGAGGACTCGAACCTCCAACTTCCCGGTTAACAGCCGGGCGGTCTGCCAGTTGACCTACACCCCATTGGCGCGACGACAAAACGTGCGCCCCCGAAAACCTCTCGGTGTCGGGGGCGCGGTCACGAGACCAGCCGAAAACGCTACGCCGCCCGACCCCTGAGAATGGGGGTGCGGTTGCAATTCGCCACCAGAACGGCAATGCTCAACATGGCTCCAACAGTATCATCACCACCCCACTCGAGCAAGGGTTCGCCATGCTGCCCGCCATCACTCCCGCCCCGACTGATCCCGCCCTGCCCGGCGAGCGCGCCGGTCAGACGCGCCGAGTTGGCCGAATGAGCGGCCGCGGGCTTGGGACCGCGCTCTTGCTGCCGGTGTGCGCGATGCTTGGGACTCGCGCGGGTTGGGGCCAGAACACGGGGAGCGCCGGGTGGCGGATGGCGGGTGTCTGGGTCGCTGCCGGTCCGAACGCCGCGTTCGAAAGCCGTGCGGGCACCAAACACCACAACGAGTACTTGCTGGGCGTGCGCGTGGAGCGCCAGCTTGTGGGATTCGGTGCGATGAAGCTGTACTACACGGTGGACGCGCTGCCTCTCGTCCTGAGCACCGCGTCGCCCGTGCACTACGACCGGGTGGACTCCACGTGGGTGCCGCACATGGGCACGGTGTACGGCTTCGGCCTCGTCCCCGTCGGAGTCGAGCTGCGCTGGACGCGCCTCTTACATCTCGTCGCGGGGGCGAGCGTGGGGGCGCTGCTCTTCACACAGCCGCTGCCGGACCCGCTGTCCACGCGGTTCAACTTCAGCATCGCCGGTGACATCGGCGTCCGCGTGCCCGCGGGTGACCGTTGCGTCGTGGAGCTGCGCTACCGGTTTGAGCATATCTCGAACGGGGGCATGACGTACGTCAACCCCGGGCTCAACGCGCACATGGTGCAGGTCGGTCTGGCGGTGCGGTGAAGCGGGGCTAGTACTTCATCCCGCTCTTCTCGGCGAACGTCCGGAGCGCCGCTTCCTGCTCGGGCGTGAGCTTCTCCGGAATCGCGACGTGGATCTCGACGTACTGATCGCCCCGCCGTCCGTTCCGCTCGATCCCCTGGCCCGGGATGCGGAACTTCTGGCCGTGTTGGGTGCCGGGCGGCACTTTGAGCACCACGCGTTTCCCGTCGAGGGTCCGCACCTTGATCCTCGAGCCCAGCAGCGCCTGGGCGAGATTGACCGGCACCACGCCGATCACGTCGAGCCCTTCGCGGCGGAAGAACCGGTCTGGCTCGACCTGAATCACCACGACCACGTCGCCGCGGCCCTTGGCCCCCTGCCCCTTGAGGCGCAGCCGGGTCCCGTCTTCGGTCGCCGGCGGGATCGTGATCGTGAGGCGCTTCTCGAGGCGCACCTCGCCGGACCCCTGGCAGGTGGGACAGCGCTGCGACGGCACCTTCCCCCGGCCCCGGCACACAGGACACGGTCGCTGTACGGCGAAGCCGCGCTGGCCGAACGAGATCGTGCCGCGCCCCCGACATTCGGGACAGGTCGAGAACGTCGCCCCCGGAGCGCCGCCCGAGCCGCCGCACGTCGGGCAGATTTCGGGCAGCGTCAGCGTCACCGGGACTTTCCCGCCCAGCGCCGCGACGCGGAACGGGATCGCGACGGCGGTCTCGATCTCCTCCTCGTCCTCCGCCCGGGCACCGGCGCCGCGCCGGCCGAAGATCGACGAGAAGATATCCCCTAACCCGTCGAAGGAGAGATCGAAGTCGACACTCGAGCCCTCGGACGCGCCACCGGCGCCCGTCCCGCCGCCGTACCCCCGACCCGCGCCGGCAAATGCTCCGTACCGGCGCACGTGGTCGTATTTCTTCCGCTTCTCCGCGTCGCTCAAGACGTCGTGCGCCTCGTTGATCTCCTTGAAGCGCTCGACGGCCTGGGGCTTGTTGGGGTTCCGATCGGGATGATACTGCTTGGCGAGCCGGCGAAACGCCTTCTTGATCTCTTCGGTCGTCGCCGTCTCGGACACGCCGAGGATCTGGTAGTAATCCCGCTGACTCGCCATCTACCCTTCCCCCGTCCCCCTTCCCGACTTCCCCGCCCACGTCAGCACGACGACCCGCGCAGGTCGGATCAGCGCGCCGCCCAACTGATACCCGGGCTGCAACACCGCCCCCACCGTATGATCCTTCGCTGGATGATCAGCGGGTCCCGTGGTCACCGCCTCGTGCAGGTGGGGATCGAACGGAACCCCGATCTGATCGACGCGAGTGACGCCCGCCGCTTCGAGCTCCTTCCAGATCTTCCGCTCGACCATGTCGACGCCGTCGTGGATCGTCTTCGCGTCGGTCGCGGTCGGATCGACGTGGGCAAAGCGCGCCAGGTCGTCGAGCGCGTCCACGAACCGCTGCAGCAGATCGGCCTGGGCGCGCCCCCACACCTCGGTGCGCTCCTTGACGGTGCGTTTGCGGAAGTTGTCGTACTCGGCGGCGAGCCGGAGATACTTGTCCTTGACCTCGGCAAGCTCTCCTTCGAGACGCCCTACCGCCTCCTCCGGCGGCTCGATCAGCGCGCCGGACTCGCGCGCCTCCGGCTGCTCGGGGGGCTCGGGGGGCTCGGGCTGCTGCGGTTTATCGTCCATGGTGTCGCGCTTCGTTTGCAATCGGCATGCCGTCTGCGATGCGCCGTTTTGACGGACACCGGCGCCGGTCGGAGTCCGGAAATCACGATCAGGCAAGAAGATAGCGGCACGCGCCAAGCCTGTCGAGCGGGCGGTTACAGCCGGCCCGCGAGGAACGCGAAGACGTCGCCGAACGCCAGGTCGCGCTGCGGGTCGTGCAACACCTCGTGATACATCTCCGGATACCAGCGGACCCGGACCGTCCCTTTCAGGCTGTCGGCGAACGCGCGCGCCAGGTGCGCGTCCACCACCCGGTCCTCACCGGCGAGCAGAAACAGCAGCGTTGATTCGATCCGATGGCCGTCGGTGGGAACGGCCCGCTGCGCCCATTGGATCTCGCGCCACGCCCCGGGCGTCATCAGGCCGTGGACCGCGGGGTCCGCGGCGTACGCCTGATTCACCGCCGGGTCGCGGCTCAGGGCGTCGGCATCGACGCCGGCGCGGATCGGCAGCGTGGGCCAGAGATCCGCCAGGGCGCGGCCCGCGAGGAGCTTCCAGGCCGGGGGTCGGAACGCGAGCCCGAGCCACGGCGACACGATGAGGGCGCCGGCGATCGGGTCGCTCGGTTGCGTCTCGAGGTAGCGCAGCGCCACCAGGCCGCCGAACGAGATGCCCAAGAGCACCTGCGGGCGCTCCGTACGCAGCCGCACGACGCGGCGGAACGCCTGCAGGTCGCCGAGGAGTTGGCTGAAGCGCGACAGGTGGCCGCGCCGGCCCGCGGAGCGGCCATGGCCCCGGAAGTCCAGCGCGTAGGTCGAGTATCCGGCGTCGCGCAACCGCTCACCCGTGTCACGCCAGCGACCCGCGTGATCGGACCAGCCGTGCAGCAGCAGCGCCGCCGCGCGCGGCGCCGGCGCTTCGTACGCGTCATACGTCAGCTGGGTCCCGTCCGGCGCGGTGAGAACCGGCATTCAGGACGCCGTCAGGAGGCGGCGCAGCAGGTCCAGTCCCGCCTGCGCGGCGCGGCGGCGGATCTCGTCGCGGTCGCCCGGGAAGACGCGCTTGACCGCGCGCGTGGTCGTGTGCACGCGGGCCGCGAGCCACACCGTTCCCACCGGCTTGTCGGGGGTTCCGCCGCCCGGACCGGCGATCCCCGTGACCGCGATGGTGCAGTCGGCGGAGAACAGACGCTGCGCGCCCTCGGCCATGGCCCGCACCGCCTCCTCGGAGACCGCGCCGTGGGCCTCGAGGGTCTCGAGCGGCACCTTGAGCGCCGCCGTCTTGATCACGTCCGCGTAGGCCACGACGCCGCCGATGAAGGTGTCCGATGCGCCGGGGATGTTGGTAATCCGTGCCGCAACCATGCCGCCGGTGCACGACTCGGCGACGCCCAACCGATGGCGGCTCGCTCGCAACGCCTCCAAGACGCGGGCGGCGAGATCGACGTCGTCCGTTCCGTAGCCGTGCTCCCCCACCGCCGCCGCCAGCCGCTCCACCACGGCCGCCAGCCGCGTCTCCGCTGCCGGGGGCTCGAGTCCCCACGCGGTCACCCGGAGATCCACGCCCTCCGGCGACGGCAGGTAGGCGAGTGTGAGCGGAGCGATCTCGGACTCGATCGGCCCGATGCGCTCGGCCAGCGCCGACTCCGACACGCCGGTCGTGCGCACGGTGCGCGACAGGATGACCCGGCGCTCCCCGCCCTGCCGCTCCGCGATCTTCGGAAGGACCTGCTCGACCAAGAGCCCGCGCATCTCGCGCGGCACGCCGGGCAGCAACACCACCACCCGTCCCCGCGCGTCCTCGACCCACAGGCCGGGTGCCGTCCCGCGGGGGTTGGGGAGAATCGTGGCGCCCTGGGGGACCTCCGCCTGGGTGCGGTTGATCGCGGGCATCGGGCGCCCCATGCGGGTGAACCGCGCCTCCACGCTCGCGAGCACGTGCTCGTCGAGCACGAGCCGTGTGCCCAACAGCTCCGCCACGACGGTCTTCGTCATGTCGTCGCGGGTGGGGCCCAGGCCGCCGGTGGTGATGACGAAACCGGTGCGGTCCAGGGCCTCGACCGCGGCGGCGCGGATCGCGTCGGGCCGGTCGGGGACGGTGGTGTGCCGGCTGATTTCGGCGCCCACGGCGGCGAGCGCCCGGCCGAGCTCGGCGGCGTTCGTGTCCACGGTGTAACCGAGCAGCAGCTCGGTGCCGATGGTGAGGAGCTCGAGCTTCACCCGCCGCCCTTCAAGAGGGCGCGGTAGCGATACAGATACACGATCAGCGAGTACACCGTGAGGAGGATGGCGCCTGCCAGCGTCACGGCGACGAACCACCCGTGGAACTTGTTCCAGGCCTCTTCGAGCTGGCCCGTCCAGCCGTGCCGCTGCATCGCGTCGCGCCAGGCGAACCAGGCGATCGTCGCACCGATGAAGACGTTCTGCGCCACCGCTTTGAGCTTCCCCGCGCCGGCGGCCGGGATCACCACGCCGCGCCGCTTCGCGAAAAAGCGGAATGCCGTCATCAGGAACTCGCGGCCCACGAGCAGCAGCGCCACCCACACCGGCAGGCTGCCCCACCAAGGGATCCCGTAGAGGATCGTCGGGTGTCGCGTGAGCCAGAAGATCGGGATCAGCGTGGCGAAGAGCAGCAGCTTGTCCGCGACGGGATCGAGGAGCTGACCCAGCTCGCTCACCTCGTTGTAGCGGCGCGCGAGATAGCCGTCCACCACGTCCGACGCGCTGGCGGCCAGGAAGATGAGAAACGCGATGACCTTGGGCCAATACCCCTCGATGAAGGGCAGCAGCGCGATGACGGGCGTCAGGCAGATGCGCGCGAGCGTGAGGATGTTGGGCAGGGTCCAGCGCATGGGACTGCTCCTGGCTTAGCTCAGCGTCTTCAACACCGTCTTGCTGACCGTCTTCAAGGTGTCGAACACGCCGTCGCCGCGCACCGCCACGGCCTCGAGATACGGCGCGTGGCCGATCCACTGGTTGTCGACCTTCGCGACCAGGTGCTCGCCGGCGTGGGCCGGATCGGGCACCGGTCGTTGCTGCGCCCCGTCGTCGACGGGCCAGCCCGGGTTGAGCGACGCCTGCAGGTCCCTGATCGGCGCGGCGTTCGGCAGGTCGCGCTTGTTGTACTGGATGACGAACGGAATCCTCGTCAGGTCGTAGCCGTACTCGGACATGTTGTCGTAGAGGTTCTGCATCGATTCGACGTTCGCCTCCATCCGCTCGATCTGACTGTCCGCGACGAAGACGATCCCGTCGACGCCCTTCAAGATGAGCTTGCGGCTCGCGTTGTAGTACACCTGGCCGGGCACGGTGTACAGGTGGAACCGCGTCTTGAAGCCGCGGATGGTGCCCAGGTCCACCGGAAGAAAGTCAAAGAACAGCGTGCGCTCGGTCTCGGTGGCGAGCGAGATCATCTTGCCGCGCGTGTTGGGCGAGACCTTCCCGTAGATGTGCTCGAGGTTGGTCGTCTTGCCGCCCAGGCCCGGGCCGTAATAGACGAGCTTACAGTTGATCTCGCGGGACGCGTAGTTGATCATCGACATGCGGCGCGCGTCCTGTCAACCGAAGAGTTTGTCAATTTCGTCTTCCGCACCCTCGAGCACGCCCTTCTGTGGCGTCGCCGGGCCCGCGCCCACACGATTGAACATCTCCTCGAACACCTTGTTCAGCTTTTCCACCGCGCCCTTCCCCTTGAGCTTCACGAGGCCCAGGGTCGTGCGCTGGTCGAACAGCACCACGAGGATCACGCGCTTCGCCACATCGGCGAGGAACATGGACTCCTTCTCCCCCTGATGCACCAGAGAGGCGAACTCGTGCTCGCCGATCATTTTGGCGAGCTGGTCGTTGGCGCTGAAGTCGGCAGCGGTGAGGGAGGCGAAGGCGGTGGGGTCGAACTGCGGCGGCTCGCCGACGGTGGCAACCAGCTGTCCCGTGCGGTCGACCAGCAGCGCGCACCGGGCGTTCGCGTCGCGCAGGAACGCCTGCAAGAGCTGCTGGATCTGCTTGAAATCGTTCTCCGAGAACGACCAGCTCGCCGCACCCGCCATCACGTGCCCTCGGGGCTATCGGACTCGGTCATGTCCCGCCGCGCGAGCAGGGCCTGCGCGATGGTCACGCCGTCGGCATACTCGAGATCGCCGCCCACGGGGAGCCCGCGCGCGATGCGCGTCACGCGGACGCCCGTCGGCTTCAGCAGCTGCTGCAGGTACGTCGCCGTGACCTCGCCCTCCATGGAAGGGTTGGTGGCGATGATCACCTCCCGCACGCCCGCGCCGTTCGTCACGCGCGCCACCAACCGGTCGAGGCGCAGGGCCTCCGGACCCACCCCCTCGAGCGGTGAGAGCCGTCCGCCCAGCACGTGGTAGCGGCCCCGGAACCGCCCGGCCCGCTCGATCGCGGTGACGTCCGAGGCTTCCTCCACCACGCACAACAGGCTTGCATCGCGCCGCGGATCGCGGCAGATCGCGCACGGGTCCTCGTCGGTGAGCGTGCCGCACACGCCGCAGGGCATGATCCGCTCGCGGACCGTGCGGATCGCCTCCGCCAGGCGCGTGGCGGTTTCCGCCGGCTGCTTCAACAGGTGAAACGTGAGCCGCTGCGCCGTCTTTCGCCCGATCCCGGGGAGCTTCGCCAGCTCCGTCACGAGATCTTCGATGGCCGACACGGCGGACTATAGCGGCAGCTGAAACGGGAACGGCAGGACGGAGGTGAGCTTCTTGACCTCCGCCTGGTACAATTCGGCGGCGCGCTGCTGCGCTTGCGACACCGCGGCGAGCACGAGATCCTCGAGCATTTCCACGTCCCCCTGGGCGACCGCCTGGGGGTCGATCTTGATGGCGCGGATCTGGCCTCGCCCGTCGGCCGTGGCCGCGACCATGCCACCACCGGCCGTGCAGGTGACGGTCTGCTGGGCCAACTGAGACTGGATCTCTGACAACCGGAACTGCATCTGCTGGCCCAGCTGGAGCAGGTTGGATAAATCCGCCATACGTCGAAAGTTACCCCTCGTCGAAACCGGTGGCAAGCTATTCCAGCAACTCCAGATCCAACGCGTCTACCGCCGCGTTCAGGCCGGGATCTTTGGCCCGCAGGGCGTTCAGCCGCTCGGCGCGCGCCCCATCCTCCGTCAGGCGGCCGGGCCGCGGAGTGGACCGCTCCCCGCTCCCCCCTCCCTCCAGTGCGATGCGCACCGGCGCGGTGACGTAGCGCCCGACCAGTTGGCCCAGCGCCTCGCGTTGCCGCTCGAGCCCTTCGGCGTGCACCGCATTCGTGTCGAGCAAGCGGATCGCGACGGTCGTGCCCTCGGCGCCCACCACTTCCGTCTGCTGCAACAGCGCACCGAGCATCGGGCTTTTCGCGCGAGCGTCGTCGACGATCCGCGGCCAGAGGGCGCGGAGGCGGTCGAGGGTGAGGGGGCCCTTCTCCGGCGGGTCGGGAGACGGGACACGGGAAACGGGAGACGTGGGTGGCGCATTTGAGCCAGCGTCGCGCAGCACCGGCGGGGCGGGTTCGTTCCCCGCGTCACCTTTCCCGCGTCCCGTTTCCCGTTTCCCGAGTGCATCGATGACCGCCTGCAGCTCCACCGTCCGACTCATCATCGCCCAACGGAGTAGGAGCAGCTCGACGACGAGGCGCGCGTTGCCGCTCGAGCGGAGTTGGGGCTCCAGCTCCGAGAGCACGGCCAGCAACCGCACCACGTCGGGAGCGGGGAGCGGGGAGCGGTACCGTCCGATCAATTCGAGTGTGGCTTCCGTGAACCCCTCGGGCGTCCCACCCAGGTTCGCCACCAGCACAGCGCGGAGCACCTCTCCGGCGCCGGCTACGAACTCGTGGAGATCGGCGCCTGCGTCCACCAACCGCTCCACCAGGGGGAACACGCCCTTCGGATCACGCTCTGCCACCACGCGCAGGAGCTCGCCATACACGTCGTCCGCGATGAGGCCGAGTACCTCGCGCACCCGTGCGGCCGTCACGGGGCCCTCGCCGAACGACACGACCTGATCGAGGATCGAGAGTCCGTCGCGCATCCCGCCGTCCGCGCTCTTCGCGATGAGGTGCAGCGCGTCGTCGTTCGCGGCGAGCCCCTCGGCGGCGATCACGTGGCGCAGGCGATCGGCGATCGCGCGCGGACCGATGCGCCGGAAGTCGAAGCGCTGCAGGCGGGACAGGATCGGCGCCGCGCTCTGCGCGATCTTCTGCGGCTCGGTCGTGGCGAAGACGAACACGACGCGTGACGGCGGCTCCTCGAGGATCTTGAGGAGCGCATTCCACGCCTCGCGCGTCAGCATGTGGGCCTCGTCCACGATGTAGACCTTGTGACGACCCTCGGCCGACGCCGCGTACATCGCGCGCTCTCGCAGATCCCGTGCGTCGTCCACACCCCGGTTCGACGCGGCGTCGAGCTCCACGACATCGAGGTTGGCGGCGCCGGTCCAGACCCGCGTACAGGAATCGCACGCGCCGCACGGCTCCCCCGAGCCCGCGGGGTCGCGCCGCTCGCAGTTGAGCGCCATCGCGAGGATGCGGGCCGCCGTGGTCTTGCCCACGCCGCGGGGCCCCGCGAACAGGTACCCATGCGCCACCCGACCCGCCGCCACGGCCCCGCGCAGTGCGGCGGCGACGTGATCTTGGACGAGCAGGTCGGAAAAGCGCTTGGGACGGTATTTACGCGCGAGCGCGATCATTGAAGCGGAATCTAGTCGGTTCCTAGGGACAATGCGTCCCGCCAGCCACGGGGTGCTTCGCGACCGTGACGCTCACGTCCTCGCGCCGCCGCGACGCGACGATCACGAGATTCGTGGAACCCTCGCCCCTCGGCTCGACCCGCACGAGGCCCCCCACCGAGTCCGCGCCCACGAACGCCACGCGCAACACGCCGCGATCCCCCGCTGCCGCCTGAAGGCCCGCGACCGGCGCCGCGTTGCCGAACGCGTCTTGCGCGGTCACCCGCAGCACCACCGGCAGCCCCGGAGCGAGCGCGACGCGGCCCTCGAGACGCGTCTCGCCGCAGCGCAGGGCGAGCTGCACCGCGGGACCGGGATCAGCGTACAGTGTGGCCTGCCGCTCGATGGCACCGACGATCGCGCTCACCTGCACCGGTCCCACCTTGGGGCCGAGCATCGGGTCTACCCGCACCCGGCCGTTCGAGTCAGTGACGACTCGGGTCGCCGCAAGGTGCCCGTTCGTCACACCGAGGTGCACTTCCTGTCCCACCGCCGGGGCGCCCGTTGTGTCGCGCACCTCGAACAGCAGCGGGAGCGGCGCGTGCACGCCGACCGCGGCGTGCTGCCCTACCCCGACCGAGAACCCGGTGCGCGCGGCCGACAGCGGCGCCCGGCGCACGAGTGGAACCGTCGGAGCGGCAGGCGCGGTCGGGGCGACAGGCGTGGCGGCGAACACCGGCGAGCGCGCGGCTGGTCGCACCGGCGCCGGCACCTGACGCGGAGTGGTGCCGCGGCGCGTGCACCCGTCGATCTCCCGCAGCAGGCTCGAGTCCGCACCCAAGGCGAGAAAGTCGGCGCGGTCCCGACCGGTGGGGGTGAAGCTCAGGCAGTTGCGACGGATCAGTGTCGCGAGCTCGTCGCGTCCCAAAGTGGCGCTCGAGAGCAGCCGAACGAGGTCCGTCTTGCGGAGCCGCTCACCGCCTTGGCTCTGCGCGCGCGCGGGTCGGGCCGCGATCACCAGCAGCAGCGCGACTCGCGTCCGTCGCAGGAAACAAGCTACGGCCGCGGGCATCCCGATCGCTCGAACCGGCGCTCCACGGAGTCGACGCCCGCATAGAGCGCCCGGTCACGCGCGGCGCGGGAGGCATCGAGCACGCCGGCACCGCGGCGCGCGGTGTTGTAGGCGATCCAGCGGCTCTCGACTGCACTCAGGCCGCGTGCGAGTCCGGCGCACGGCAATTGCCCCCTCGCATGCAGCGCAGCGCGCTCGCTGAAGTTCCGCACCGTCTGGTTGAGCGAGTCGCCGATCAGATCGAGCCCCGCCAACGGCGAGGGCTGAGGCGGCGGCGCCGGACGCGCGGGCGCGGTCGCCGGCTGCGCGCGGGGCGGGGGTGGCCGGGTGGCAGGCTTGGCTTGCGGCTTCGCCCACAGCTTGCCCTTGATCGCGGATACCTGGCCCTTGATCGCGGCCCACTTGCTGGTGATCGCCGACCACGAGGGCAGGGGGATCTCCGGCTGAAACCACCAGTTGGCGCCCGCCGCGACCGCAGCGATCACGAGCAGGAACAGCGTCAGCCACAGGCCGCGCCGACGCTTGCCCCGCCGACGCGGGCGCGGCGCGGGGAGTGCCTCGGCGTCCGCCGGCTGCTCCGGCTCCACGTCCTCTCCCCGATCCTCGAATTCGTCGGGCCATACGAGGGCTGGGGCTTGCCCCGCGTCGACCTCGCTGGGGCTCGCGATCGGTACGGCCGGGGGCTCCGCCTCTGGCGGCGGTGCGGGGCGTACCGGGGGCGCGGCCGGGCGGACGGCGGCGGGTCGGGGCA